>Ga0302170_10000283_pt1 | contig 20134 bp, 13 predicted proteins | sample I_Fen_N2_1_FD_193492 | JGI IMG/M metagenome (GOLD analysis project Ga0302170, IMG submission 193492) | Peat permafrost microbial communities from Stordalen Mire near Abisko, Sweden - I_Fen_N2_1 | ecosystem: Environmental > Terrestrial > Soil > Wetlands > Permafrost | place: Sweden: Abisko...
AACTTATATGCTCCCGCAATCTAAGCATACCAAATCAATCCTTTTACAAATGGATGATGAGCAAGCGGAACTTTATAAAATAGTCGACTTTTTATAAGGTGTCCCAATGCGGAAAACAGGAAAAGAGAACAGAACCCCGTAGTGGGTTCAACATCAAATAATTATTATGTTCAACCCACTACGGGGTTGTATTTCAGAGGATAGTTCCATCCCCCAGTTTCACTTCGTTCACTGGGGGTTATGCACAGTTTAACTCCTATCGGAGTTTTTCAGCAGACCCTAAGTAAATGCTGCTAATCTTATCGCTTCTCAGCTTTTACTTTATACCCGGCTTTTTCCAATAGTTGTATTAAGCCGATTTTACCTCCCAAATGAATGGCGTCGAGAGTTATAAAACAAGACGATTCTTTCATCAGGGCAGGTAGTTTTGTGATCCAGTCGGCTGTGCGGTTGTCCACCTGTTGGGTATATTCTTCTGTAGTCATGCTGGTCATGCTGCTTTTTGCTTTTGCCAGTTGAACCAATTCCTCCAGATTACCGGCTTTATACAATTTTATTTGATGAATCATATCGGCCAGTATGCTGTCTTTGTGCTGCACGGTTTGTACCAATATATCGGCTTGCCGTTCGAAACTACCGCTGCCAAACATATTCTTAATCTGCTGATCCAGTGTTTCCAGCCCTACAACTCTTTTATCTTTATCGGCAGCTACCAGTTGGAAGTACGATACCGATTGTTTATCTTCGGTAAAACCGGTACGTTTCTTATATAGTTCCATCTCATACAGGGTGCGGATTAGAGACGGATTCATCATGGCCAGCTCTTTTAAACCAAGCTTCATAGTCGATTTTAGTTCGGCATCCACCAACTTATAATGTTCATCATTAAGTAAGTCTCTCACCTTTATATGATTTGGAAGCAATGCTGCCTTCTGTATTTTAGCTGAAGCATCGATATTGTTCATCACCATTTCGGCCACCACTGTATTTGTTTCATTAAACGCTTTGAATAATTCGGGCACACTGTCGAGGTAGTCAATGGAAACAAGATTGTGTGTGGCAAAGAGGTAGGAGGGATGCTTCAATCCGTTTCCGCTCACTTTCCAAAGTAACTGAGCTTGCGTAAACGACACCGATATGCTGACTAAAAACAATGATAATACTAGGAATTTCTTCTTCATGGTTGTATTTGAATATGAATGATATGCAAAGATACAGAAGTTAGGTTAGAACCGGTTATCGTGAATTCAGAATTAAATTAATTGCTGTTTTTTTCTGATTTAGCAAGAATTAGATAGTTACTAGGGAATAGTTACGAGTTACAAGATACGAGAGCTGAACCCCTACCGATATATCGGGATAAATAGCGAAGACTTAAAGAGTGATATGCGGGATTTTACTGGTTGCACGTACCGCTTTTAGCAGTCTAAAGTAACTTCAAGCCCCTTTAGGGGTTTGGGGCGGTTAGGATAGATAAACTATCTCATGGCACGTACTTACAAAAGAATAATGTGAATCAGGAATTACACCTATACACATTCTATTTGTAATGAGCTATTTCCCGTAGGGAATACATATCAATAGAAAACGAAAACAGATACAACCAATTCCCCGTAGGGGATAAACAAGGTAAATGTGAATGTCCTACGGAGAAAAGATCTGAATTATTCGATTATTCTGCCCCTAATTACCTCCCGTTTGTCGCTGCCCCTAAATTCCCTAAATTGGACTAAAAGATTGGTATGCTGGATTTTACTGGTTGAACGTACCGCTTTTAGGAGTCGAAAGTAACTTCAAGCCCCTTTAGGGGTTTGGGGCGGTTAGGATAGATAAACTAACTCATAGCATGTACTTACAAAGGAATACTTAGGAGTTACAAGGCTCTCATTCTTTACGGATTTCCAACAACTATCCTTCCATAGTTATCTATATATTTATTACCTTTGCATAGATAATAACTATACATTATGACTTTACAACAACTGGAATATGTATTGGCGCTGGACAAAACGCGCCATTTTGTGCGTGCAGCCGAACTGTGCGGTGTTACTCAACCAACGTTGAGCGCTATGGTTCAAAAGCTGGAAGAAGAACTTGATTGTAAGATATTTGACCGGTCGCGGCAACCTATAGAAGTAACCGAAATAGGGACACAGATTATCAGTCAGGCTCAGGTAATTATTTATCAGGCGAATCAACTGAAAGAGAGCATTAAAAGTACCAAAGAAGAACTCACCGGAACGCTCCATCTGGCTGTTATTCCAACCATTGCACCATATTTATTGCCCCGGTTTATTGCTTCTTTTAAGCAATTGTACCCTGAGCTTTCGCTTAAGATAAGCGAAATGCACACCGACACTATTATTGAAAAACTACGTATAGCCGAGATTGATATGGCCATACTTTCCACGCCGCTCGACGACCCGAAAATTCTGGAAGTACCGCTGTATTACGAAAAGTTTGCAGCCTATATTTCGCCCACCGAACCCATATATGAGCGCACCGAGCTATCGGCCACCGACATGCCGCTGGATAAACTGTGGGTGTTGGAAGAAGGGCATTGCCTGCGCAACCAGGTGTTTAATTTCTGCCACGAGAAACCCTTGCAATCATCCACTTACGAAGCCGGAAGCATTGACACACTGGTCAAAATTGTGGATTTGAATGGCGGATATACCGTTATCCCCGAGCTTCATATCGAGTTGTTGAGCGAAAGTCAAAAGCTGAATTTGCGTAGCATCGTCAACCCGGAAGCAACGCGCGAGATTTCCATCGTCATTCGGCACGACTTTGTTCGCGAAGGGGTTATTAATGCTGTGGCAGAATGCATCAAACAGATTATACCTGCACATATGCTGGATACCCGGCTAAAGAAATTTGCCATTCGGTTATAAAAGATACTTCAATTTATAAATAAAAAGATTCTAATCTACGGTTAGTGTTAGATGTTCATCATGCAGTACGGGCGGTACAGACACTCCAGCAAGCTAAGCACACACCGACGCGCTCGCTCGTATACATCCGTCTGTATAGTGTTAGTGTGAACCCTTGACCAGTACTGGTCAAGCTACTTGACTTATACTCGTCAAAGACTTTGACCAGTACTGGTCAAGGGTCACGAGACGGGAAGGCAAGAAGGTGCTTGCAGGTAATACCGGACAGGCTAGCATGAGGCTATCGCACAGTACGAATAACAGGGGGTAATAAGGGCAGATAAATGGGGTTTGATGAAAAACTATTTATAAAGTTTACCGGAATAATAATAAAACAACTCTCATATATACCAGAGAATAGGTCTCTGTATATATGAGAGTTATTTTTATATTAGAGCGGCTCTCTATAAGGGGCATAGGTTGTTTGAATCCATCCTATTTTTTGAACCGTTGAATCAAATTATAAGCTCTGTAAATGCCCAGTTCGCCGGATTTACTCAAGTCGGCCAGGCCCTTGGCATCTTCGCCTATAAACAAATAGGTCAGTCCGCGGTTAAAGTAGGCTTCGGCAAAATCCCGATCTATTTCTATACATTTGGTATAATTAGAAATAGCAGGTTGAAAGTCTTTTTGCGAACATAAAATGTTGGCTTCGTTGAAGTAAGCAAACTCAAAGTCGGGAGCTAATTCGTTCACCTTATCATAATCCTGCATTACCTTATCCAGGTCAAACAAAAATTGCTGATCATCTATAGTCTTTTTTGTTTTGTCAATGCCGGCCTTGCTCTGGTCGGCAGTTGCATTTTTGTTATAATCAACCAGCTTGTAGCGAATGGTGGCACGACAGAAGTAAGCCAGCATAAAATTAGGTCGGAGCGCAAGTGCTTTGTTTAAATCTTCGATAGAGCTATTAAAGTCCTGCACCATGGCAAACTCCAGCGCCCGGTTAAAGTAAATATCGGCGTTGTTAGTATCCTTGGATAATTTCAACGACAATTCATTAATGGCTTCAAAATGACTGTTTATCAGTTCAGCCGTCAGGGTTATTTCGTTATTGGTTATTTTCAGAACGGAGCTCAGCTTGTTTTCCTTGTTGTATTGCGCCAGCGTTGGGTAATACAAATTGGTATGCCTTATTTCATCTATTTTTGAATAATAGGTCAGCACAAAGCTCTTTTCGTTCACAACGTCCGTGTACTTATCCTGCACAGCACCCCTTGTAGCTTCGGCATATTTCGATTCGGCTTCCGTATCATCCATGTTTTGAGCAGCGAATCGGTTAAACAGCTCTGTCTTCTTCGTGTTGGAGCTTTTTTGCGAATTGGCTGCCAACTTGTTTGTAGCCTGAAGTATTTGTTTGTTCTTCCGGTTAATATAGTCTTTGTTTTTCTCAATATTGCCGGCCATCTGGCGGTATTGATAACCTACTTTCTGATTGCCCAGCGCCTCTTCGGCTTCCGCAATTCCTAAATAAGCCGGTATAAAATACTTATATCGGGTAATAATAATTTTGTAATCCCGGATAGCACTTCTGTGACTACCAATGGTCTGCTCCAGCATCGCTTTTCTGAGCAAAGCTTCCGTATTGCTCGAATCCAATTTCAAAACAGTGGTCAGGTCCGACAAAGCATTGTTATTATCGCCCAAATTGGCCCTGAGCAAGCCCCGGTTATAATACACCAACGCATCATTTTTGTCGAGCTTCACAGCCTGATCGTAATCACTCAGCGCCTGATTATAATTTTTCTTCTCTACGTTAATAATACCGCGGTTGATATAGTCGCCTGCAAAGGTCGATTTAAGTTTTATGGCTTGCGAATAATCCTTCAAAGCGCCATCCTTGTCGTTCCGTTGCATGCGAAGAAAAGCCCTTGAGCTCCAACTGAGGCTGTTTGTACTATCTTTCAGAATGAATTGACTAAATGTTTTTTCGGCACTCAGCGTATCCTTCATTTCCAGCTGCAGTCTGCCTTTCTCGTAAAGTAAAGAATTATTTTTAGTATTGAGCTTAAAATAAGCCTCCAAATCAGTCATTGCCCCCTTGTAGTCCTTATTAGCGTCCAGGGCATCCATTCGACTCATAAGTAGGTTCAGATTATTCGGACTAAATTCCAACGCTTTACTAAAGTCGGCAATGGCTTCTGTGAAATAACTCATTTTCCGTCGGGCAAAGCCCCGGGCATAATAGGCCTGAGGTAAAAATGGATTCCGGCTAATGGCTTCCGAGCAATCCTCATCGGCTCCCTGATAATCACCCAACTGTATTTTGGCAATAGCCCTGTTCAGGTAGGGCTCGGCCAGATACGGTTTTATTCTTATCACTTGATTAAAGTATTGAATGGACAATACATAGTCTTCGAAATACAAGGCATTTTGACCAATGCTCAGAATACGTTCTGTATTTAATTGCGCCAAAGCAATGCCCTGACACAAAAGACAAGCTGTTATAAATAATACTTTCTTCAAGAGGTAAATATTAAGTGATTAATTATTCAAATGCGTTTGCTTCGCACCCCGAATTGGCATTAAATGAACTGGGAACATCAAACTGTTCGGTTGCCGAATATCCCAGGTCTTTATCTGCCAATACCTTTTTCATATATAATGCCCATATTGGCAGTGCCATACTTGCTCCTTGTCCCTGGGCAATATTGTCGAAGTGGATGGAACGGTCTTCACCACCAACCCACACACCCGATACCAGCGATGGAGTATATCCCATAAACCATCCATCGGAGTTATTCTGAGTTGTACCGGTTTTACCACCCATGGGCATCATAAGTCCATAATCGCGTCGAATCCTGCCACCGGTACCGCCATCAACCACAGCCCGCATCATATAAATCATTTTATAGGCTGTCGATTCGCTGAATATTTCGTGCATCTGAGGTGTAAACTTACCAATCACATTGCCGTTTGAATCTTCAATACGTGTAACATACACCGGCTCCACACGAATTCCTTTATTCGGGAAAGCCGTATAAGCATCAACCATTTCGGCTACCGATATATCACAAATACCCAAACATAATGAAACAACCGGGTCCAAGTGCCCACTAATTCCGAAAGAACGCATAAGTTTTACCATAGCCTCCGGCGAAAATAAACTCATTAAATAAGCCGAAATCCAGTTATCAGAGTTTGATAATCCCCATCGCAATGAAACAATGTCACCAATGGTCTTATTCTTTGTAGTGGTCTTTGGAGTCCATGCTCTTCCATTTCCATCCTTCAGTGTTATGGGTTGCCAGGTAGTTTTATCGCATGGCCACATACCTTCTTCCATAGCCAGTGTGTATAAATAAGGCTTCACAGTAGAACCCACCTGACGCCGACCGGCATTCACCATGTCGTACTGAAACTGAGAAAAGTCAGGACCACCAACATAGGCTTTTACATCTCCCGTATGTGGATTCATCGACATCAGCCCACAACGTAAGAAATATTTATGATAACGAATCGAATCCATCGGCGACATGATCGTATCAACATCTCCTTTGTACGAAAATGCCAGCATTTCAATTTTCTTATTAAATACCGTCTCTATTTCCGATTCCGAATGCCCTGCAGCTTTCATCCGCATGTACCGGTCCGACTGCTTCATACTACGCTTCATAATGGCATCAATGTCTGACTGCTTCATACTACGCGAAAACGGAGCATAACTTCTGTTTCTCTTTTCTTTAAAGAATGTTTTTTGAAGCGATTGCATATGGTCTTCTACAGCATCCTCGGCATATCGTTGCATGCGGGAGTCTATCGTTGTATAAATCTTCAAACCATCGGTGTAGATATTATACGGAGTGCCATCTGCTTTTTTGTTTTTATTGCAAAATCCATACAAAGGGTTTGTATCCCATGATTTTCGGTCTTCTTCGTATTTACCCTGTTGCCAACTGGCATAATCGCTCCGGTTGGGTTCCTTAGCGCTAAGCATTATGCGCAAATACTCTCTGAAATAGGCAGCTAATCCTAATTTATGATCAACCTTCTGATATTTTAAAGTAAGTGGAAGAACTTTTAATGAATCGAACTGTGTGCTGGTTATGAAATCGGCTTTTCGCATTTGATTTAGCACCACATTCCGGCGCTCAAGTGTCCGCTGGTTATACCTCACCGGATTAAAGTAGGAAGGGTTTTTACACATACCAACCAGAGTTGCTGCTTCTTCTACTTTCAGAGCAGCCGGTGATTTGCTGAAATAAATTCGGGCTGCCGATTTTATTCCAACGGCATTGTTCAAGAAATCGAACTGATTGAGGTACATTGCCAGAATTTCTTCTTTGGTATACAGTCGTTCCAGCTTAAAAGCAATCACCCACTCAATCGGCTTTTGTAATGCACGTTCTATAAGGTTATTAACTTGTGGAGAGTAGAGCTGTTTGGCCAATTGTTGGGTAATGGTACTTCCTCCTCCCGAATTTTTACGGTGAAAGATTCCCGTAAGCACCACTGCACGAGTCACTGCGCGTCCATCAACTCCCGAATGGTCATAAAAACGAACATCCTCCGTTGCAACCAATGCATTGACAACGTTTTTAGATATTTCATTATAATGAACCCCAACGCGATTTTGCTTACTATAAAAGTAGCCACCTAAAACTTGCAAATCAGATGAATATACTTCAGTTGCATATTTATTCTTGGGATTCTGTAATTCATCAATAGGAGGGAGGTAACCTATCCAACCCAGATTGATAAATAAAAACATTAAAGCTAAGCAAACGATTCCAAATGCAAATAGTCCCCAAAACGCACGTCTGAATTTTATACGAAAATTGCTTTTCTGATTCATCTTTTCCATAAATAACATTGAAATATTAAGTCACAAAAGTACGATTTTTTTTAAAACTATACTTGCATAAGCTGGATTAAAATTTGATTGGAAATCATTATCCCTTCGTCCGTTAAACGTAATCTGTCGTTGGCAAAAATCACGTTGTTACTATCTATAAATGATTTAATATTTTCGTAACAATATTTTCTTGGTTCCGGGCCAAATGTTTGTTGTAAAAATGCAAGATCTATCCCCTCTAAAGTTCGTAAGGAAACCATCACATAATCGTTATATCGATCGAAAAGTGTCAGTTCCTCCCTTTCGAATAAAAGAGTATTATGCTCAATAGCCTCAATGTATTTAGTGATTGATGCCACATTCCACTGCCTGGAGTTTAAATCGTAGGAGTGAGCCGAAGGGCCTATTCCAAGATATGCAGATTGTTTCCAGTAAGATGAATTATGCCGGGAACGAAACCCTTGGGTGGCAAAGTTAGATATTTCATAAGCTTCAAAACCCTTTTCTTTCGTTTTCTTAACCAACAATAAATACATTTCATTCATTATGTCATCATCAACAGGCTTGACTTTTCCTTTTTCACGCTGCTTCCACAATGCTGTACCCTCTTCGTAAGTTAGTCCATATGCCGAAATATGTTGTACGTTAAGACCTAAAGCAGTATCTAGTTGTTGCTCCCAATCAGCAAGGGTCTGTAAAGGCAAACCGTATATCAGATCAATACTAATATTATTGAAACCCGCATTTTGTGAGTTCTTAACAGCCTCAATGGCTTGCTTTGCAGAGTGTCTGCGATTAACTCTTTTCAGATCCTCATCATTGAATGATTGAATACCAATGCTGATTCGATTAAACGGTAATGAATGTATAGAGTTGAAAAATTCAACAGTCAAATCATCCGGATTGGCCTCAAAGGTAACCTCTGCATCTTTGTCTACGGGATAAGTGCTATAAATAACATCAAATATCTTCGAGAATTGATCAATTTTCAGGATACTTGGCGTCCCACCTCCAAAATAAATAGTATGTATAGGTTCATTCTGCAAGTAATCTTTGCGAATTTCGAGCTCTTTTATGATGTTGTCGACTAAAGTTGGTATTAATTTAGGAGCAACTTCTGTGTAAAAATCACAGTAAGTGCATCTCTTTTTACAAAAAGGAATATGTATATAAATGCCGGCCATTTCTAAGTTTTTATTTTTCAGCTATTTGAAATATACAAATAAGCTTTCTATTATTTTTATTGCAAAAATACAACAAATAGTTTGTTATATCCGAAAAAGCGCGTATCTTTGCACTCGCTTTTCAGAAATACTATTGCATTGCAAAACGCAAAACATTTCAAAGAAAACACTCGGGGTGTAGCGCAGTCCGGTTAGCGCACCTGCTTTGGGAGCAGGGGGTCGTGGGTTCGAATCCCGCTACCCCGACAAAAAAAAGGACTTATCGAGTTATCGGTAAGTCCTTTTTATTTTGTTTAAATATAGTTTTCAATAAAAATAGAAACTAATATGTTTTTTATATCAAAAAAAGAGAGAATAAAAAGCCGCTATTAAAAAAATAATCTATCTTTGAAGCGCAAACAGACATCTCATTAAATTTTGAACTAAAAAAATAGACCATTATGAAAACACAAGAAGACGATTTATTGGTATACGATGAAGATGATGCCGTAAAATTCATTCTCAATTCTATTCCAGAGGAAGCAAAAGGACGTATTAATGATGAAAAGGTAGAATATGTTTTGGATGTTGTATACGAGTTTTACGATGAAAACGGCCTGATTGACGAGGACTCAACGGAAGAAGCAAGCATTGACGAAGAGGAAATGTTTAAATTTATTCTGAAATGCTCAAAGAAAGATAAAATGGAATTAAGTGAAGATGATATTCAAGTTATTTTGGATGGCGAATACGAGTATGGTAAATCACTTGGAATTTATGCCGAGCAGAATTAATCGCTTTAAACTGCCGTTTTATTTCAAAGGTAATTTTATTACATGAAGCAAAAAAGCACCATAGCAATTATAAAAAGCTTGGTGTTTTTTTGATTTACATCTTGTGTCTTATTCGAATAAAAAGATTTAATTAAAATAGGAGAAAGAACTTTATGTTTCATCTGCTGTACGCCTTAGGATGGATTTTCGCTTTATTCCCATTGCGCATTCTCTATCTGTTTTCCGATTTGTTTTATCCTATTGTTTATTCTATAGTTGGATACCGAAAATCAGTTGTACGTAATAATTTAGAAAACTCCTTTCCTGACAAAACAGAAAAGGAATTACGTAAGATTGAGCGACGTTATTATCGTTTTTTCTGCGATATATTTATAGAAAGCATTCATGAAATACATTTTTCTGATGCCGATAGTAAACGACGATTCATTTTTGTCGGTGTAGATCAATTGCAAGAGCAGTATAATACCGGAAAAGGCATAATGATTATGACTGCCCATTATGGAAATTGGGAATGGGGACGTAATTTTCCATTATTTACTTCCGAAGAAATGCCGTTATATCAAATTTACAAACGGCTATCAAATGAACAATTTGATAAATTCATGTACGAGCTAAGATCTAAATACGGTGGAATCAATGTTGAAAAGCGAGACTTGCTACGTTCAATGGTAAAAGCAAGGAACGAAGGCAGACAAGGAGTATACTGGATGATTTCCGATCAGACGCCCGCCGAGCAAAAAATCCATCATTGGACAACATTCTTAAATCAAGATACTCCTGTATTAACCGGCACTGAACAATTAGCCAGAAAGTTTGATTACCCGGTTTTTTACGCCGAAATAAAAAGAATTAAACGAGGATATTATCAATGTACTCTTATTCCTGTTTCTTTAAATCCATCTAGAACTGCTGAATTTGAAATTACAGATAAATATATGAAGTTATTGGAAAATACGATAAATGAAGCACCCGAGTACTGGCTTTGGTCACACAGACGTTGGAAATACAATCGAGAAGAAAAGCACAACACATAACAATCCTAATCAAAACTCTAGACCTAATTTATTATCTCACAAATTACTTATGACCACAGCCATCGTCATTCTAAACTGGAATGGAAAAAAATATTTACAGCAGTTTTTACCAATTCTTATTGAAAATACAATACTTTCTGATGTGGAAATTATTGTTGCAGACAATGCTTCGACGGATTCATCCTTATCGGTTTTAAAAGAAAATTTTCCTACAGTTAAGACTATTGTTTTAGACAGAAATTATGGATTTGCCGGAGGCTATAACGAAGCACTGGCGCAAATTGATGCTGAATATTATATTTTACTGAACTCCGATGTAGAAGTAACACCCGGTTGGTTGGTACCATTGATTAGCTACATGGATGAACATAAAGATGTAGCAGTCTGTCAACCCAAAATCCACTCATTTTACAAACGGACACATTTTGAACATGCGGGTGCTGCAGGTGGATATATAGATCGATTCGGTTTCCCATTTTGTCGTGGGCGCATTTTAGGAACTGCCGAGGAAGACAAAGGTCAATATGATAGTGTTGCAGATATATTCTGGGCGACTGGTGCTTGTTTTGTAGTACGCTCAAATATTTATTGGCAAGTAGGAGGGTTAGATGAAGAATTCTTTGCTCATATGGAAGAGATTGATTTCTGCTGGCGATTGAAAAGCAGGGGACACAGGATCGCTTGCGTTCCGGATAGTACGGTTTTTCATATTGGTGGTGGAACACTAAATGTAGAAAGTCCGCATAAAACGTACTTAAATTTCCGCAATAATCTACTGATGCTTTATAAAAACCTACCAACTAAATTATTGAAAAATACGATGTTTTGGCGCTCGATATTCGATTATATCGCAGCAGTACAATTATTTATAACCGGAAAACCAAAAAATGCCGTAAGCGTTCTTAAAGCCAGAGCCGACTTTAAACGCATGCAACCCAATTTTGAAGCTAAGCGAAAAGAAAACATCTTATATTCTACTTCTGACAACCAATCGGATATTTTTCAAAAAAGTATTGTTATTGAATATTATTTAAAAGGTAAAAAAACATTTCGTTCTTTGATTAAATAGTTTTTCAAGTACAAACAAAAAAAACGAGCTAATAGCGGCTCGTTTTTTTTGTTTGTACTTGAAACAGAAATCATCCACATCTGGAATAACCACAACTACTACATTTCAAACATCCTTCCTGGTAAACCAGTGTTTTTTGTCCACATTCAGGGCAAGGCTGCTCTTTTATTTGAGTTCCATCAGGAATGTATTTTTTGAGCGCACGCTCAACACCAACTTTCCATGTATTTATAGATTCGCTGTCTAACTGAAGTCCTGACACCAGTTTAATAACTTGATCTATAGGCATTCCATATCGTAATACACCAGAAATAAGCTTAGCATAATTCCAGAATTCTTTATCAAATTTATGCGACAGTCCTTCAACCGTTGTTTTGTAACCACGTTTATTGACAAACTGAAAATCATAACGCTTATTACCACTATCATCAACTGTTTTGATGATTTTACCCTGAGTAACTGTTTTGGGAAGTAAAATACCTTCTTCATCATCAGCCAGTCCTGTAAAGATTTCGTACGGACGTCCATTACTAGATAAACCTACAAATGCAATCCATTTATCTTTTGCATTTTGGAATCGAACAATATCACATTCCAATTCTTTAGGTCTGACAACATGCTCGCCTTCGTAACAAAAACAAGTCTCTTTCTTTTCGTCCTTTTTTTCCTCTTTCTTATCGTTTACGGCAACAAGTACTCCTGCCCGAGAGCCATCTCTGTACACTGTTACTCCTTTACAGCCACACCGCCATGCTTCTTCGTATAATTTACCAACCAACTCTTCAGTCGCATCAGCAGGAAGATTAATTGTTACACTAATTGAATGATCAACCCATTTCTGAATCCGACCTTGCATTTGAACCTTTTTTAACCAGTCAACATCATTTGCTGTTGCTTTATAATACGGTGACTTCGCAACAATTTCATCAACTTCTTCTTTTGTGTAATGTTTTGTTGTCGAATAATTGTTAGCTTCCATCCATGTCACAAACTTATGATGAAATACAACATATTCTTCCCATGAATCACTGTTTTCATCAATGAAATCTACCCGAACATTTTTGTCATTCGGATTAACTTTACGTCTTCTTGTGTAAACCGGCATAAATACCGGCTCTACTCCCGAAGTTGTCTGAGTCATGATGCTGGTAGTTCCCGTGGGAGCAATAGTCAAGCAAGCAATGTTACGACGACCGTATTTTACCATTTCTTTATAAAGAGCAGGATCAGCCTCACGCAAACGTTGAATATAAGGATTATTTTCTTCGCGCTTTGCATCATAAACAGAAAATGCACCACGTTCTTTTGCCATAGTAACAGATGAACCGTATGCAGCTAAAGCCACAGCTTTATGAACTTTCTCGGAGAAATCTGTAGCTTCTTCCGTACCATAGCGGTATCCTAACGCAGCTAACATATCCCCTTCGGCAGTTGTTCCTACACCAGTTCTACGTCCCTGTGAAGTTTTTGTTTTAATCTTTTCCCAAAGTTGAAATTCAGTGTTTTTAATATCCTTATCTTCCGGATCCGATTCTATTTTAGCTATAATCTTATCAATCTTCTCCATTTCCAGATCAATAATATCATCCATTATACGCTGAGCCAAGCCAACATGCTTATGAAATAGCTCAAAGTCAAAAGTTGCTTGAGGTGTAAATGGGTTATTGATATATGAATATAAATTGATAGCCAATAAACGGCAACTGTCGTAAGGGCAAAGTGGTATTTCTCCACAAGGATTCGTTGATACAGTTCTGTAACCTAAATCTGCATAACAATCAGGAACTGATTCGCGAATTATGGTATCCCAAAAAAGGATTCCTGGTTCGGCCGATTGCCAGGCATTATGAACGATCTTTTTCCAAAGGGCATTGGCATTAACTTCTTTTTTGAACCATGGGTTTTTCGATGAAATGGGATATTGTTGAATAAATGGTTGATTGCCTATAGCAGCCTCCATGAAATCATCATGTAATTTTACTGAGATATTAGCTCCTGTAACTTTGCCAGATTCCATTTTAGCATCAATAAAATTCTCCGAATCCGGGTGCTTGATTGAAACGCTAAGCATTAAAGCTCCACGTCTTCCATCCTGTGCCACTTCCCTCGTTGAATTCGAGTAACGCTCCATAAAAGGAACAATGCCGGTTGAGGTTAAAGCGGAGTTCTTGACAGGTGAACCTTTTGGGCGTATATGTGAAAGATCATGACCAACCCCACCACGACGTTTCATTAATTGAACTTGTTCTTCATCAATTTTGATGATAGCTCCATAAGAATCTGAATCACCATCAAAGCCGATTACAAAGCAATTAGAAAGTGAAGCTACCTGAAATTCATTCCCGATGCCAGTCATTGGACTGCCTTGAGGAACAATATATTTAAAATCACGAAATAATTCGAAAAGCTCGTCTTCGGATAATGGATTCGGATATTTCTTTTCTACTCTGGCTATTTCTCTAGCCAGTCGACGATGCATATCGTCTGGATTTAATTCATAAGTATTACCAAATGAATCCTTGAGCGCGTACTTAGTTGCCCAAACTTTTGTTGCAAGATCGTCTCCTTTGAAATATTTAAGAGTTGACTCTTTTATTTCTTCCGCCGTAAATGTTTTTGTTCCCACGATAAAGTATTTCCTAAAAAGATTAGTATAAGTGTTTTGTGATTATAAAATAGTCCGATGAAATCGGACTACAATGTTAGCTAATTATTTTCTATATTCCAATAATAATAATTAGTTTTTATCAATAAAAGTAGAAAGTTTTCCAAAACTTTTTCCATCTGACTGAAAATAAGCAATATGATAAAATATTCTTGGAAGAATATTTCCCAAAATAAAATTCTGTTTCATTACTGTGTTTTCAAAACAAAATACCATGAATAAAGTTTACGGGAATTTTTATTTATCTATATTTGATAAAATGGTAGGTCTTAGAAAAATATTTGGCCATTCTCTACTTTAAAAATACTTGCTTCTTGCCCAAGCTGCATAAGAATTAAATCTAAATGCTCGCGATTAGTATCCGTTATGAAAATCTGACCAAAGGTATCACCCGAAACCAACTCAACAATTTTTTTTACACGAATAGAGTCGAGTTTATCGAAGATGTCGTCCAAGAGAAGGAGTGGAGGGAAATTGTGTGTTCGTTTTAGAAAATCAAATTGAGCCAATTTCAAAGAAATCAGATAGGTTTTGTTTTGACCTTGCGAACCAACCCGTTTTATAGGAAAACCATCCAGCAACATTTCCAGTTCGTCTTTATGAATTCCCTGAGTTGAATAACCAAGCATCTGATCTCGATCGCGTGTAGCAATCATTCGATTTTTTATATCATGTTCGTGGTGTTGCGAATGATAAGTCAGACTTATTTGCTCGTTTCCACCGGATATATAGCTATAGAAGTTTTGAAAGATTGGTATAAACTCATCTATAAAGCTTTTGCGCTGCTCATAAATGTAGGTTCCGTATAAAGCCATCTGCTCTTCCCAAATATCTAATAATGAATCATCAATTTTAGTTTCAGACTTTAGCAGTGCATTTCGTTGTTTGAGAGCATTATTGTATTGGAGTAATTGATTAAGATAAGTTTTGTTGTATTGAGAAATAACTCCATCAACAAACTTTCTGCGTTCATCACTGCCTTCTGAGATCAACCCGGAATCGTCAGGTGATACTAATACCAACGGCAATAAGCCAATATGGTCCGAAAGACGCTCATATTCTTTTTTATTCCGTTTAAATTGCTTTTTCTGCCGATGCTTCATGCCACAATAAATATCTTCGGAAGAATCTCCTAAAGTATATTTACCCTGAAGCAAACAAAACTCCGCTTCATGCAGGATGTTTTGCGAATCAATAGAATTGGAGTGACTTTTACAGAAGGATAAAAAATAGATTGCATCTAAAATGTTGGTTTTACCCATGCCATTATTCCCGATAAAGCAGTTTATTTTGGGCGAAAATACCAATTCTGCTTCATGGATGTTTTTATAATTAAGTATCGATAGGGAATTTAGATGCATGAAATCGAAGATTTTTTTTCTATTGCAAATGTACATATTATTTAGTCAAGTTCAATTACTTTATTTTTTCGGAGATGTTAAACTAAATTGCCCTGAATAAATAAAAGACTTATTGTAAAACTTATTTGATAGTAAAATTGTAACTTTGCAAGGGATGAAAATTAGGGATAAATAATCAGCGTAGCATCTTGGTTTATATGACTGTATTTAAAATTGAATTTCATTTAGTCCTGCGTTCAATGTAACTATTTTCATTTTTTTAGATGAACAGATTGTTTAATATTTTTATTGTGTTGGTTGTCTTTACATTTATTGCATGCCATACAAATAAAAAAGAAAATGCGATACCAGTAAAGCCTGAAAAGCCAGTAAGAGAACACAACGAAATAATTGTCGATTGTAATTATACTTTCGAAGAAGCAATTGCCGGTTCTAAGGCTCCAAAATGCGTATTAAATCAATTGGAATTAATTAATGTCCGGTACTATTCGACTGACAAAAAAATTCATACAGGACAAATACTTACAAATCAAAAAATAGCACAAAAGGTAAAGTGCATGTTTCAATTTATGCTGGAGCATAAATTTCCGGTTGCGCATGCAATCCCCATCGTAAAATACCATTGGGACGATAATTTATCTATGCAGGACAATAATACTTCCAGCTTTTGCTATCGTGATATTAGTTTTTCAAAACATGCAAAAGGACTGGCCATAGACATAAACCCTTATTTCAATCCGGTACGATGGAAAGCAGGACATGAGGACAGGATAAACAGACCGATAGGAGCCTGCCACAATCCGGCCGTACCCGGAACATTTTATGGATCTCATCCAGTGGTTCGAGAATTTAAGAAGTTGGGATTTCGCTGGGGACATAGCTTTAGTGCCAAATTTGATGATCATCATTTTGAAATGCAATATTAATGCAAAAACATCCTGCAAAAATATTTCATATTGTTATTTTTATTTGTATTTTTGCGATAAATAAAAAGAGTAAGCATATAATATAATTCAATTCACATCATACATTCAAAATTATGGCAAAGCTAACCAGAGAAGACGCTCTTCTTTATCACTCTCAGGGGAAACCAGGAAAAATTGAGGTAGTACCTACCAAACCCTACAGTTCTCAACGCGATTTATCATTGGCTTATTCACCTGGTGTAGCGGAGCCTTGTTTGGAAATTGAAAAAGACCCGAATACAGCTTATGAGTATACGGCCAAAGGCAATTTGGTAGCAGTAATTTCAAATGGTACAGCAGTGCTTGGACTGGGTGATATAGGTGCCATGGCCGGAAAACCGGTAATGGAAGGCAAAGGGTTATTGTTTAAAATATTTGCTGGAATTGATGTTTTTGATATTGAAGTAAATGAAAAAGATCCCGAAAAATTTATTCAGGTAGTAAAAGCGATAGCTCCGACTTTTGGTGGTATCAATCTGGAAGATATTAAAGCCCCTGAATGCTTCGAAATAGAAGAACGCCTGAAAGCCGAGCTAGATATTCCACTCATGCATGATGACCAACATGGAACTGCCATTATTTCATCGGCGGGTTTGATTAATGCACTGGAAATTGTCGGAAAGAAAATAGAAGATGTGAAAATAGTGGTGAATGGTGCCGGAGCTGCAGCAAACTCTTGTACACAACTATACATGATGCTTGGAGCGAAGTTGGAAAACATCGTTATGGTAGATTCCAAAGGAGTTATCAATAAACAACGTACCGACTTGAATTCACGAAAAAAGCCATTTGCTACCGACAGAACCATTACCACGCTTGCCGAAGCCGTAAAAGATGCTGATGTGTTTTTGGGCTTGTCCATTGCAGGTGTACTTACAATTGATATGGTGCGCTCTATGAATGCAAATCCGGTGGTATTTGCACTAGCTAATCCAAACCCTGAAATATCGTACGAAGACGCTATGGCAGCTCGTCAGGATATTATTTTTGCTACAGGTCGTTCTGATCATCCTAATCAAATCAATAATGTGTTGGGATTTCCATACATTTTCCGTGGAGCTTTGGATGTTCGTGCAAAGTGTATCAATGAAGAAATGAAAGTGGCCGCTGTTCTGGCTATTTCCGAGCTGACTAAAAAGCCTGTACCGGATGTTGTCAATGCAGCTTACGATTTGAAACGCATCACTTTTGGTCGTGATTATATTATTCCAAAGCCATTAGATCCACGTTTGCTGACAATTGTAGCACCTGCTGTGGCTAAAGCTGCGATGGCATCGGGAGTTGCGCGTAAGGATATTACCGACTGGAATGCCTATTGCGATAAATTACGGGAGTTGATGGGCAATGACAACAAGATGTTGCGCCACTTCTACGATACTGCCCGTCAGAATCCGAAACGTGTAGTATTCTCCGAATCAAATCATCTGAATATGATAAAGGCTGCAGAAGCTGCCTATGCCGAAGGTATTTGTTTTCCAATTCTGATTGGAAACGAAGAAAAAATAGCCAGTATTGCTGCCGAAAATGACATTGATTTGACGGGTATTGAAATTGTCAATCTACGTCACGACAGAGAAGAAAAGCGCAGAATAGCTTATGCTCACAAGCTTTCGGAAAAAAGGAATCGCGAGGGTATGACCTACGAAGAAGCATACGAAAAGATGTACGAACGTAACTATTTTGGTATGATGATGGTTGAAACCGGTGATGCAGATGCATTGATTACCGGGGTTTACACTAAATATACCGATACAATGCAGGCTGCAAAAGATGTAATCGGGTTACGCCCGGGAGCAAAATATATGGCAGCTATGCACATTATGAATACGAAAAAGGGAACTTTCTTCCTTGCCGATACACTGTTTAACCGTCATCCGTCTACCGAAATTTTGATAGATATTGCCAAGTTGACACACGAAACCGTAAAATTCTTTGCTCACGAACCGGTGATGGCCATGCTTTCATACTCTAATTTTGGTTCAGACAAACAAGGAAGTCCGGCCAGCGTTCATCAGGTGGTGGAAACACTTCACAAAGAATGTCCGGAAATGATTGTGGATGGTGAAATGCAGGTAACTTTTGCGTTGAACAGAGAATTGCGCGATCAGAAATTTCCATTTTCCAAATTGGCTGGTAAAAATGTCAACACTTTAATATTTCCCAACTTAAGTTCGGCAAATACCACTTACAAGATGTTGATCGAAATGGGACTGGCCGATTCTATCGGACCAATTCAAATGGGACTGAATAAACCAGTTCACATTCTCGATGTTGAAAGTTCGATACGCGACATTGTAAATATGACTGCCATTGCTGTGCTTGATGCCATTGTAGAAGAAATCAAAGTAATAAATCAAAACAAAGCAGAATAAATCCCTGCCGGGAATAACAAAAAACGGTCATTGACGCTTACGTCAATGACCGTTTTTCTTATAGATTCTATTATTTTCTACTTCACCACCACAGCTTCGATACGATTGGCTCTGATTTGAATATAAATAACCGCTCCCGGTTTGCTGTGCGATGCAGCCACGTAACCCATTCCAATGCCTTTTTTGGTATTGGGAAGCATAATTCCGGATGTTACTTCACCTATTTTTTCGCCCGTTTCATTTACAATTTCATAACCATGACGTGGAATACCACGGTCTTTCAGTTCGAAGCGAACAAGTTTGCGTGTAACGCCTTCGGCTTTTTGCTTTTCCAGCAACGAACGGTCGATAAAGTTTTTGCCGTCTGTAAATTTGGTAATCCATCCCAATCCGGCTTCAATAGGCGATGTAGTATCGTCGATATCGTTGCCATACAAGCAAAAACCTTTTTCGAGACGCAATGAGTCGCGGGCACCCAAACCAATTGGCTTAATGCCATATTCGGCACCGGTAGCAAAAAGAGCATTCCATATTTTCTCTCCGGCTTCGGGGTAAAAATACAATTCGAAACCTCCCGCGCCGGTATAACCCGTGTTAGACAGAATAACATTATCGATACCTGCAAAACTGCCTACAGCGAAGCTATAATACGGAATCTGCGAAAGATCAGTGCTGGTTAGCTTCTGCAACATTTCAGTAGCTTTAGGTCCTTGCACAGCCAGCTGAGCCATCCAGTCGGAAGCATTTTCAAGTTCCGCTCCTTCAGTATTGTTTTCCACGCACCAGTTCCAGTCCTTTTCGATATTGGAAGCATTTACCACCAACAGGTATTTATTTTCTTCGAAATGATAAACCAACAAGTCGTCCACAATGCCACCTTTACCGTTTGGAAAGCAAGAGTATTGCGCTTTACCAATTGGCAATATGGAAACATCGTTCGAAGTTACTTTCTGAAGAAAAGCCAATGCATTTGGACCTTTTAC
>Ga0302170_10000288_pt1 | contig 20059 bp, 17 predicted proteins | sample I_Fen_N2_1_FD_193492 | JGI IMG/M metagenome (GOLD analysis project Ga0302170, IMG submission 193492) | Peat permafrost microbial communities from Stordalen Mire near Abisko, Sweden - I_Fen_N2_1 | ecosystem: Environmental > Terrestrial > Soil > Wetlands > Permafrost | place: Sweden: Abisko...
AGTTGGGAAATCAGGTTACCTGGGGGACCAATATTTTACCTACCTACGATAATAAATCTGAAGTATGGACTGCATTTAGTGTAAAATACCCTGATCTTGGCGATGGCGAACCGGTTGAATGGAAGCCGGCATTTGATGCTGTAACCGTACCTTACTGGAAAACCAGTGATCAAGTATTTACCTCGAAAGTGTCCACTTATTTTGATTTACCTGTTTTTATCGATTATTACCTGTTTCTCGACTTGTTGCTGGCAACCGATAATCACGGAAAAAACTATTACCTGTCGGTCTATGATCAAACGGTTTCACCCAAAGTGAGTCTGACTCCCTGGGATCTGGATGGCGTCTGGGGACGACGGTGGGATGGTTCATCCTATTTAACCGGGGCCGCTCAATCTTTTGAAACATACACTAAAAACAACGAACCACAACAGAATAACCTGTATCTCCGTATGATGGCCTCAAATATCGAAGGGTTTAATGACAAATTAAAGAGTCGTTACAAAGACCTACGTGGGACCTATTTTTCTTATACCGGTTTGATGGCAAGATTTCAGAAATATTGTGGGTCGTTTAATAAAAGCGGCGTGAGTGTCCGTGAAAAATCGCGTTGGAACATTCAGGATATTAATCTTGAAATGACCTTTTTATCCAATTGGATTACTGACCGTTTAAATTATCTGGATATTCAATATCTCAAATCAAAATATACTGACATTCCTGAAATCATTCAACAGGCGGTTATACTTTCACCTAACCCGGTTATCAACATGGTGATGGTTTATAACATCAAGGCCGGAGAGATTATACAGGTTTTTTCGATTCAGGGTACTGCATTGTCACGTACAATTTCGGAGGGAAGCAATACAATGATAGATATGACCGGATATACACCGGGAATTTATTTCATTAAAGCCGGAAACTGTATTTCTAAAGTGATAAAGAGATAATACGGCTAAATTCCGGTAACACAATAACTCTCTTTACAATTCTCGTTATACGGGAAACTTAGCAGGCAATATTTCGGTTTTCAGTCAACAAATGGACAATAAACGATGTTAAATAGGTCGATAGGCATTTATATACCATAAACAGGGTATATAAAATACCGCATCTTTGCGATTGTGAAGATGCAATTATTGCCGTATTTTTGCATCATAAAAATAAACAAACCCAAAATTTTTATTATCATGGCAAAAATAGCTAAAGATTTAACCGAACTAATCGGGAATACTCCCCTAGTTCATTTGGCAAATTACAGTGCAAAGAAAGGCCTTGAAGCCACCGTTATCGCAAAACTTGAATCATTTAATCCTGCAGGTTGCGTAAAAGAACGTATTGCATTATCGATGATTGAAGATGCTGAAAAGGCCGGAAAGTTAAAGGCCGGAATTGAAATAATTGAACCTACCAGTGGAAATACAGGTATTGGATTAGCAATGGTAGCAGCCATTAAAGGATATAAACTTACGCTTACTATGCCCGAAACAATGAGCATCGAACGCAGGAATCTTTTAAAAGCATTCGGAGCAAATCTTGTTTTGACTCCCGGAGCAACCGGCATGAAAGGTGCAATCGCCCGTGCATTGGAATTAAAAGAAGAAAACCCGGCATCATTTATACCACAACAATTTGATAACCCTTCCAACCCCGATATTCACAAAAAGACAACCGGCGAAGAAATATGGCGTGATACCGATGGTAAAGTTGATATTTTTGTTGCAGGTGTTGGTACCGGCGGAACCGTTAGCGGTGTAGGCAGATCATTAAAAGCCCATAATCCAAACGTAAAAATTATAGCCGTTGAACCTTCCGATTCACCTGTACTTTCAGGAGGAAATCCCGGCCCACATAAAATTCAGGGAATTGGTGCAGGTTTCATACCTAAAAATTACGATGCCAGTGTGGTTGACGAAATCATTCAGGTCAGCAACGACAATGCCATTCTGACTTCACGCCAGTTAGCACAACAAGAAGGTCTGTTGGTTGGAATCTCTTCGGGAGCAGCAGCTTATGCGGCAACGATATTGGCTCAACGTCCCGAAAACAAAGGAAAAGTAATTGTAGCTTTACTTCCGGATACCGGCGAACGTTATCTTTCTACATTGCTTTATGCATTTGAAGAATATCCACTTTAATCAGGAGTAAGAGGTAAGAAAGTAAGAAATTTGCATTTTTTCCTTTTCAAACAAAATCATTATACAATAATAAAAATAACAATAAAAATCAGGTAGAAAGAGAGTATCTTTAATCATTCCGATGCTTGTCACTTACTTTTTTACCTCTTACCACTAAAAATATGGCTGATAATAATTTAAAATTCGAGACTCTGCAGGTACATGCAGGACAGGTAGTAGACGGAACCACTCATGCCCGGGCAGTTCCTATATATCAGACAAGTTCATACGTATTTGATGATGCAGCTGATGGAGCTGACTTATTTGCATTGCGCAAATTTGGAAACATTTACACCCGGTTGATGAATCCAACCACTGATGTTTTTGAAAAACGAATTGCTGCCCTTGAAGGCGGTGTATCGGCTTTGGCAACTTCGTCGGGACAGTCGGCACAATTCATTGCCCTGAATAACATCGTTGAAGCAGGTGACAATTTTATTTCGACATCCCATCTATACGGTGGTACTTATAATCAATTTAAAAATCAGTTTAAACGTCTTGGTGTAGATGTCCGTTTTACTCCAAGTGATGAACCTGTCGAGTTTGAGAAACTGATCGATGATAAAACCAAAGCATTGTACCTCGAAACAATTGGGAATCCTGATTTAAACATTCCTGACTTTGATGCTATTGCTGCTGTTGCCGACAAACACGGCATTCCGCTTATTGTGGACAATACTTTTGGTGCAGGTGGATATTTGTTCCGTCCGTTGGAACATGGTGCCAGTGTAGTAGTTGAAAGTGCAACAAAATGGATTGGCGGTCACGGGACCTCTTTAGGAGGTGTCATAATAGACAGCGGAAAATTCAACTGGGGAAATGGAAAGTTCAGAGCTTTCACCGAACCTACTGACAGTTATCACGGATTAGTATTTTGGGACGTTTTTGGAGCCAATGGTCCTTTCGGTAACATCGCATTCAACATGCGGGCTCGCGTAGAAGGACTTCGTGACTGGGGGAATACAATTAGTCCGTTCAACTCTTTTTTGCTCATACAGGGTCTTGAAACGCTTTCTTTGCGTGTTGAACGCCATGTAGAGAATGCACTGGAACTAGCAACATGGCTGGAGAAACATCCACAAGTGGAATACGTCAATTATCCCGGATTGAAAAGCAGTCCATATCATGCATTGGCTACTAAATATCTGAAAAAAGGTTTTGGAGGAGTACTTTCATTCAAACTGAAAGGAGATCCGATAAAAGCCGACAATCTTATCAATAATCTGAAACTGATTAGCCACCTTGCCAATGTAGGAGATGCTAAATCACTGATCATTCATCCGGCAGCTACAACTCATGAACAACTCTCACCGGAAGATAAAATTGCCGCAGGAGTTTTCCCTGGATTGTTACGTATCTCTGTAGGAATTGAAAACATTGTTGATATCAAAGCTGATCTGGAACAGGCATTCGCAGCTATAAAATAATAAATTAAGGTATATACAAACAAAGATTGTTTTTAGTTAGTTTTTAGTTAGTAATACGTAGTATCAATTGCATCCCAAAGAATCGGGGTGCAATTTTTTTTATATCGCATGTGGTAATACTACTTATGCAGCAATTCTCTGAGAATATCCAGTTTGTATTTAGATTTGTCAGATCAATGTATGTTCGTCCTGTTTGATTATTTATAGATTCAGATACTGCATATTGATTTCATATCTAGTTGTGACCTAGCCTTTGTTACAATTAATGCAAAAAAAGACCGACAGTAAACTATCGGTCTTACCTTTTATATTTTAAGCTAAAAAAAAGGAACCGTTTGCCACATAATTAAACAACACGACATCACAATTTACCTTTGACACCTTCACTTTAAGAGGGTATTCTATGCACCGGTTGAATCAACAACTTCTTCAGAAAGGAGGAAGCTGTATTGAATCGATTTCTATAAATCTTTCGAGTCTTAACTTAGTTGTAAAATTCAGTAGGATTTACAGGATTTAAGACCAATTCCATAAAGATATTGCATCGAATACGATTGGTTGCATTATGGACATCAAATTCTATCGGAATTTCCTGAAAGCCCAGCTTCCGATACAGGGCTACAGAAGCTTCCATTTTGGTATTTCCTTCAAGAACAATACGTGCGAATCCACGGTCTTTTGCTTTTGCTATGAATGCCTGTCCGAGTTTATAACCGATCCCTTGTCGTCGATATTGAGGATCGACCACCATTTTAACCAGTTCACAGGTCAATCCATCTCTGATTAACAAGGTACAGGCACCAACAGGTTTGTTATTATACAAAGCGATAAAAATAGTACCTCCTTTATCAAGGATATACTTTTGTGGATCACTTAGAAACTTGATATCCGATTCTTCCAACTGAAAGTTAGTGGTAATCCACTCTTCATTAAGTCTTTTAAATTCTTCAGCAAATGCCATGACATTTGATCTGACATCAATTACTACATTCATATCCAATTGTATTAATTTAAATGAATATGCGAAATCTTAAGAATTAAATTTTCCGCTTGTAGTCTTTAATAAGTATCCGGTATCGTTCGGCTTAAATGCCTAATCCATCGAAGAATGAACTTACAATCGCTTTTTGTTGCAGGATCTTAGAACCGGGAGGCACACTGTTGGTAAGCCATACATTTCCACCAATCGTTGAATCTTTCCCTATTGTTATCCGTCCTAAGATACTTGCGTTAGCATATACCACAACGTTATCTTCAAGTATCGGATGACGGGGAATATTCAACGGTAATCCGTTTTCATCCATACGTATTCTGATGGCACCTAATGTTACACCCTGATATAACCGCACATGATTTCCAATGATACAGGTCTCTCCAATCACAATCCCTGTGCCATGGTCAATACTGAAATATTCGCCGATTTGTGCACCGGGATGAATATCTATCCCTGTTTCGGAGTGTGCTAATTCAGAGATTACCCTTGGAATAACCGGAACGCCAAGAGTTAGCAGTTCATGGGCTACCCTGTGGTTGAATACAGCACGAATAGATGGATAACAAAAGATAATCTCACCATAATTGTGAGCAGCCGGATCGCCATCAAAGGTTGCCTTAATATCTGTTGAGAGCAATCGTTTTATTTCCGGGATTTTATTGATAAAAGAAAGAGCAGCTTCCGAAGCCTTACGACCTGATTGCCCGTTGTCATTTTCTTTTGAATTAAATCGCAGTCCGTTCAATATTTGCTCTTTCAACAAAACATACAATCTTTCAATTTTCACCCCTAAATGGAATTCTAAGGTATTTGAATTTACAATTACTTCACCGAAATATCCCGGGAAAATAATGGCACGTAGTAATTCAACTGTTTCATGAAGGGTTTGTAATGAAGGTAAGGGTTTGTAATGTTGGGGTATATATTCATATTCAGGCATGTCATTTTGGGTTAACAACAAAATATTTTTTTGCAAAACTTCCATAGTTTCAGTTTTCATAATCAAAATTATTTAATTTGTATATTAGAAATGATATTTTAAACCTGAATTGAACCATCATTTTTCAGGTTCTCTTACAGTGACAAAGGTAAGCATTCGCATATTTAATCAGAATACCGTAAGTAAGGCATTTCTATACCCTATTCGTGGTATGAGTTGATATTTTTCATTCCACGCCGGTATCGTTAATCTCATTTATTAAGTCTTTTGCGTCAGTACTTTCTTTAAAAATATAGTTTCTATTCAATTCAGTAACTACTAAATCCAGTACTGAAGATGAGAATAAAGATTTGTAAAGTTTAACTGTGTGACCTTGTCCTGGAATATAATTATAAATTTAATAATTGGAATATATAAATTCACTTTGTATAACTTATATTGCACACTTCTAACAACAAAACAGGCTGAATCGTTCGTGAATCAGCCTGCTTTTTTCCATAAATAGTATTATATTATTTCTCCGCTTCCAATACAGATTTCAGATTGAGCATCATAAATCACTCCAAATTGTCCGGGTGCTATACCCTGAAGCTTGTTTTCAGATAATAAATGAACTCCCTGTGGAGATGATATAATTTTTCCACGCGTAAAATCGGGAGTATGTCTTATTTTAAAAGTAACATCTATTTCTTGTGGACTAACTTCCCATGGATTATCAGCAATAAAATGAAAATCACGCATTGAAAATTCATATCCATACTGTGTTGCTACATCAAAACCTTTTGAAGCATACACAATATTTGCCTCAACATCTTTTTTAATAACATACCAAGGACCTCCAGACAGGCCTAACCCTTTGCGTTGACCCACTGTATGGAACCAGTATCCATTGTGAGTCCCAAGTATTTTTCCTGTTTCAAATTCGACAACAGGACCTGTTTTTTCACCTAAATAACGACGAATAAAATCATTGTAGTTGACTTTACCCAGGAAGCAGATTCCCTGGCTATCCTGACGTTTTGCGCTTGGAAGTTCAGCTTTCAGGGCAATTTCACGTACTTCATGTTTCATCAGCTTACCAATGGGGAACATTAGTTTAGACACCTGAAGCGAATCAATCTGAGCCAAAAAGTCGGTTTGATCTTTAATAGGATCTTTGGCAGTACCAAGAAAAACCTTCCCATCTTTTTCAATCGTTGTGGCATAGTGACCGGTGGCGGTTTTATCAAAATCCTTACCTACACGTTGTTCAAATACACCAAATTTTATCAGTTTATTACACATGACATCGGGATTTGGAGTTAATCCTAGTTTTACCTTGTCAATTGTGTAGGAAACCACATTATCCCAGTAGTCTTTATGTAAATCGACAATTTCGAGTTTACATCCATATTTTCTGGCGATAAGAGTGGCCATTTCTATATCTTCTTCCGAGGAACAATGTAATAATTCGTCATCATCCAGTCCAATTTTTATATAGAATAAAGTAGGGGTAAAACCGGCCTCTTTTAAAAGGTGTACAACTACCGAACTATCCACTCCACCCGACAATAATGTTGCTATATTCATCAAATAAATTAAAAATAATTGTTGTTTTTAAAAAGTGTTTGTAGGAGGCTTGTTAAAGTATGAATTAATTGGAACGAGCCGTTTAAATATAATACTCTGCCATGTCAACAATACCTGCCCTCATGGCGTATTTTGTAGCTTCATGTACATTATTCACTTCGATTTTGCGGAATATATTTTTTCGGTGTGTCATAATCGTATGCGCACTTACATTTCTATGGGATGCAATTTCTTTCGTAGTTTTCCCTAAAGCCATTTCTTTTAAAATTTCCTGTTCAGTAACAGTAAGTACCTGTCTTGCATTTATGGTCTGAACATTTTTACTGTTATCGAGAAGTAAATTGCTTACGTGACTGCAAATATATCTAAATCCTCTGTAAGCTTCTTTGATAGCGGTTCCAATTTCTTCTTTCGTTGAGTCCTTCATTAATACACTAAAAGAACGGGTATTGTATAACAGTGACCGAAGAAATTCATCACTCAACTCATCCGAAAACAATATCCAGTCAACCTGTTCAAATCTGCTTTGTAAAATCAATAATTCGTTTACACTTTCAAAATCAAAGAGAGTATAATCGAGGATCACCATGGATGACGGGAAACTTATCAATTGACTAATAAGCATTTTCTTTTCTGATACATCGGTTATTTCAGAAAGTTCAACATGATTATTCAGCAAATAATGCCATCCGGCATTTGAGATATCCTGATTATCGGCAACAATTATATTTCTCATATTATTTCTATTACAAATAAATATATAAAAATTCTCGCTGTAAAATTACAGATTAAAAATGCTAATCCAACTATTACATAAAAAAAGACGACAAAAGCCGTCTTTTTTTATTATAAATATTGTTTGAAGGTGAAACACCTCTTAATTATCTATTAATATTCCCAAAGGTCTTGTTCGAAATTTAAAAGTTCTGTTTCAATTCTTTTTTGCTCTTTTCTGATTTTAGAAGGATCTACTAAATATTGCAATAGCATTCTGTTGTTTAAATTATTATCTCCTAAAAGGTAATCCGAATAGAACTTTTGCGCGAAAAATTCATCATAAGTCAGACGTTGTGTATTGTTTCCGTTCGGAATAACATATTGCCTAGCCAAATACGGACGTAACTCATTAAACGAGAACCAACATAATACTGAACTTTGGAAATAGCTCCATTTATCAATTGAATTATCTAAGGTTACATTTTGTTCTGTTAATGCATATAATGGTGCAATAGCCACAATTTGAGAATATAAACGGGATGTATGTTTGTCAAATAACACAATTTCCTGTACTAAAAATTTCAACTGATTTTTTACATAATCTTTATAAGCATAACTCGATAAAATGGGTTGTTGAGTTATTGAATCGCTTACAATCAAAGGTGTTTTTCTAATCGTGTTATTAATAGTGTCTTTCTCACAAATCTGAAAAATATTTTTAAGACTGTCCTTTGATATCGCACGAAATATAGGTTGAATATCACGTTCAACTTTTTCATAGGCTTTCAAAGAATCTTTTATAGCAGCATCCATAATAACCCGAAACAGACTTTTATATTCATCATTGGGGATAACAGGAAAATAAAGCTGATAATTTTGTTTATCCCGCATATCAATAACACGGTAAACAATACGTGACCATACTACATCATCATATCTATGATTCATTACAGCTATCGTGTCTGCCATTGAATTCATCGATGTCGTCTGAAGAGCTACCGTTCCGTTTTTTTCAAAGAAAGGCAATTCAGTCTGCTGTGCCGCAACATAATTTGAAAAGAATGATATGGTAATAACCAATGAGACAATCAAAAATTTTTTCATATAATCATTTATTTATATATTCTAAATTATTTCAATTCTAAAGTTGAATCGCAATTGAGCCTAAGTCTCGTTGTAAATTATCCGGTCCTTCTGCTCTAATATTATTTATCATTAGAATGTCGCCTTTAATTAATTTTTCTAAAAAGTTAGAATTCATACGTGATCCACCAACCTGAAGAGGTGAAATACCTTTGGCTAACATGGTAAACGAAGTTATTCTGAATTTTGCTTTTATTAATTCATCTTTTCCGTAACTTGCAACTAAAGCCGAAGTTCTTAAAACTCCTGGAGACATAAATCCTCCTCTTATAGGTTTAGCTCCGGGATCAGACGGTTGAATAAATGCTTTTGGATCAGGAAGGTATTTAACACGATATGCACCGCCACCCATTTTCCTCATTTTGCCTTCTACTTTTGCCCAGACTTCGATATTAATTTCATCATCCCTCGAGGGTTGAATCATATATCTGCTGCCTTCTTTGCGTGCACTTCCTCCAATGACACGAACTGCAACATTTTCGGTTGCAACACCGGGTACCGAAACGCTGAATTTATTGTCAATCCCACGATATACAACATTCAGATCTTCGTTGGACAGAGTTGCGGAAGGTTCTCCTACAATATAACTACTTTTAAATGGTCGTACCATGACACTACCATCCGGACCTTTTAAACTAATCTGCCCGGTATAAGAGATAACACCCAACTTACTAGTTGTAACTTCATACAATCCTTTTTCGCCTAATCTTTGTCCATTTACGTAGAAATCGGGTTTTTGAGTTGTATCCATAGCCGATAATACAATTTGAGCGCTGTATTTTTCGCCTCGAATCACATATGGTGTATTCGGTACAACTAATGCAGTAATTTTATTGACCCTGATATCAGCCACATCCGTCTGTCCTTTTAAATACTGAATTATTTCAGCTTCCGAAGAACGCACATCACTCTGGTATTTAGTAAGAATAGTTACAACAGCAGATAAGGGCATTCCTTCAAATAATGCTTCTTCCCATCTTTTACCATCCCTTGTTTTTCCGGTCGCAAAAATCGATTGATACATTTTTTGTTTCGATGGATTATTTACGGATAAGTTCACCAGGAATTCGCGATATTTATCAATTTCTTGTTTTAATTTTTTACCATGTCCATTCACCATTCCATATTGAGCGGCTTTGTCCAGGTTATCTTTAGCTTGGATCTGTTTTACATAAGCACTATCATTCGCTTCTTCCTTATCAGCTAGTCGTATGATTTGCACCTTGAAATTCTCGATGTATTTATAAATTTCATCAGAATTTTTCTTCACAGTTTTAGCCTTATCAAGCCACTCACGCACTTTTGCGGGATTTTTGTCGAATAAATTTTGAAAATCAGCATATAAAGATTTGTTCCTTAATTCAGCTGATTCAATTGTTTTATGTAAACTATTATCCACCATTGTAAACCCATTCAAAATTTCACTTGACACATTTAAAGCTAACATCGCTGTTAACACTAAATACATCATGCCTATCATTTTTTGTCTGGGCGTTTCAGCACAATTTTTAGCTCCACTCATTGGAATTCTTCTTTAATTTTTAGGTTCTGTAAAATTCCCCGGGATTTATCCTAAAGCATTGAGCATATTACCATATACATGGTTTAAATCGGCAATTTGTTTTGCCAGTTTAGTTGTACCATCTTTATAACTTTCAGTTTCAACTACTGCAATGGTAGTTGCTGATTTCATTTTTTGAACATCACCTACAATTGCATTTAATTCATCATTAACTGTTCTTAACCGTTCTGTTTGTTGGGTAATTCCTTCAGTTTGTGCCTGTATATTCTTCAATTGAATTTCATAAATCGAATTAATTGACGAAAGGTTTTTATTAATATTATCCACCTTACCGGCATACAGTTTTGTGTTTTTTTCTACGGCTTCCATACCATCGGATATTCCCTGGTAAGAATTTGATAAAAGTCCGGTTGCTGTGTTTAAAGTTTCCTGATTTTTAATAAACTTCTGTGTCGACTGAACTGCTCCGTCTATATTCTTCACAAAGATATCAGTTGCACCAACTACATTTGACAAACTACTAAATTGTTGAGCGGTAGCTGTCAGGTTTTTTATGCCTTCAGATAGTTTCTTGACATCTTCATCATTTATTGTTTCTGAGTAGTTAAGACCAACTGAACGCGATGGACTGGAAACAACTCCTACACTTTGATTTGGATTTTGATTTGCAGTGGAACTATTTCCCGAAATTAGACCATTTGAAGTGCCTTCAAAGTCATACACTTTATCCCAGTCATAGTCTTTATGAGGTTGATCAAAAATCCCTAAAGCGAATAAAAAGGCTTCAACGGACATTCCGATTCCCAACATTTGTCCTGCATAGGGTAAATGTAATATTTTAAACATTGCGCCAATAATAACAACTGAAGCTCCTATACTATAGGCAGCTGCTAATTTTTGTTTTACTTCGGGTGAATTCCACCAAATATCAAATTTTGATTTATTCTCTGACATTTTTTTTGTTATTTAATTTTAAAAGGGATACTATTGTTATTCCCCATTATATGAACGTACACAACGGAAACCAATGTAAGGACGGCTTTCATTTTGGTACTCATAAGTTTTTACACCACATTGTAAGTAATAAGCTATATCTTTCCAGGAACCACCTTTAATTACTTTTCGTTTCAAAACATCGGGGTCATCATTTTTAGCGTTGTATTGGAAACTCGGGTTCATATCCGAAACCAATAAACTACTGGACACATCATAAGCCGAAGAAGTCCACTCAGCCACATTACCAGCCATATCAAACAAACCGAAATCGTTTGGAGGATACGACGCTACTTTCATTGTAGTTGCACCCATATCATCAGTGTAACTACCGCGCATAGGTTTAAAGTTTGCCATAAAACAACCTGTTTTATCACGTACATAATTACCACCCCAAGGATATAGAGCCATTTTCCTGCCACCACGTGCTGCATATTCCCATTCAGCTTCAGTTGGTAACCGATAATCCTGACCTCCTATAGTATTTGCGCTGTTAAATAATTGAGTTCTCCATTGACAAAATGCCTGTGCCTGTTCCCAGGTAACACCGACTACAGGATAATGCGAAAATCCCGGATGAGAAAAATACATACGCATCTTTGGATCATTGTAAGAATATTGAAAATCGCGCAACCACATAATCGTATCAGGATAAACATTTACAATACGGGTTGAGATCAAATCTTTTCGGGTAGTAATCTTTCTGATAATTGTTTTGTTAATTATCACTCCATTATCGACATATGAAGTATCTACACGTGCTTTTGCTCCTTTTGGATAGGCCCCGGTATTCACATCATATTTATTTTTGGGTAATGCAGCCTGGTCATAATTAATCCATTCATATTTGTACTGAAGTTTGCTTGGATCGATTTGTTTTTTAAAGCCCAGGGCATTGTTATCATTGTAATACATGGATTCAAGAATTGTTCTAATTTCTTCATCTTTCGTATTCCATGGTAATTTGATTTTCCAATTTAAACGCGCGGTTTCAGGACTTGCGTCATCTGTTTGATTTTTAAATTTCAGTCTGTATTCATCCTTACCTGCCACAACAAGTTGCCGCAATACAATTGAGTCACGAACCCAAAATACAAATTGCTTGTATTTATCGTTTGTAATTTCAGTTTCATCCATCCAAAACGCATCTACTGAAACATTGATAGATTTATCATTAATTGCTCCGATAGCAGACTGATCGTTAGCTCCCATCATAAAAGACCCCCTTTTGATAAAGACCATACCATACGGTTGTGGTTCAAAAAATTTGCCTTTGGTTCCAAGACCCGTTAATTCGCCTGCTGGTTTGTTGCAAGCAGCAAGCAGGATAGTCAGTACTATAATTATCAGATTTTTTTTCATTCTTGTGCCATTTATTTATTGAAATAAAAACTGTGATTTTATTAGTTGTTTATAATAGTAATAATAAATTCGTTATAATATTCTTATGCTCTTATATTTGTTGTTCCTCTTCCCAAATATGTATTCAAAACTGTACATTACAATTATTTCATGTGATCCTGAACTAACAGTAATTATTTTTGATGTTGGCAGATCGTAAGAATAACCGATTGATAATCCACCTGCAATATTTATTCCTGCTAATGCAACTAATGCATCCTGTACGCGGTATGATAATCCACCCCAATACTTATTATCATATTCCAAACGGGATGAAAGATCTAATTGCCAGGAAGTATAATCAGTTTTAAATAGAGTACTTGGTTTTAATACATATTTCGGATTAGCCAGGTTAAAATTATAGCCTCCTGTCAGAAATAGAGTACCAAATTCTTTAAATTCTGATTTATCGCCCCAATTTACAGTTGGACTATTCAGGTGCAAATAAGATAAACCGGCATAATAGGTTGGAGTAGAATAAAAAAGTCCCACATTCATGTCAAAACTCATACCCACAACACTGCTTTTTGGTATTTCCGGATCTTCAGATATTTTGTGATAATCACCAATCGGGATGGTATGTTTCGGGTCCTGGATACTATCTCCATTATTGAACCCGAGACTTACAAATCCAAGATCAGCACCTATACTTAACACACCTGGTCCGAGTTTTTTCTTATAAGCATATTGTAAATGTGCGGATTGAGTAATAAATTGTCCAACTTTATCATTCAAAAAAATAAAACCAACACCATTAGAAATATTTGCAATTTTTAACGGCGCATTAATACTAAAAACAGTCGTTCTTCCTGCATTCGGAATTCCAATCCATTGAATACGATGTTGTCCTGTAATTTGAATCAGATTTCCTTCACCTACCGCTGCAGGATTAAAGGATGAAATGTGAAACATATACTGACTTAATTGAGCATCAAATTGTGAAAAGACAGAACCTATGCTTATAAGTAATAACAAGATACTTAATACTACTCTTTTCATAGGAATTTCTGATAATTTATCTATCACAATCAATACCACTTTTCTATTTGACAGTTGTGTCTTCTATCAAACTGAAAAACTATCAAAAAATTGTTTTGTTTAACATTTTTGTTAGATTTCAATCTTTATTGACATGAATTCACAACTTCCCGGTCAAACGAAGCAGCATATAAAAGCAGGTTAATATTCTTCTTCATTAAAAAAGAAGTCCTCCTTACTCGGATAATCAGGCCAAATGTCTTCAATACATTCGTAAATTTCGCCTTCATCCTCAATCTCTTGCAGATTTTCAATAACTTCAAGAGGCGATCCGGAGCGCATAGCATAATCTATCAATTCATCTTTTGTGGCGGGCCAAGGCGCATCCTCAATTTTTGAAGCTAATTCCAATGTCCAATACATAATCAGCTCGTTTTTTTTTAAAGTAAATAAGTTAAGTAAATTAGATTTCTAATTTTGTGCAAAAATAGGGTTTTTTTTTATTAATCATGCGTTTTCCAATAAATTTCTTCACCTTCATTTTCAATTGTAAAATACCGGGATAGTGCAAAAAAATAGTCAGACAGTCGATTTATATATACATATATTTGATTGTCAACAACATACAGTTCGTTTAAATCAAAAAGTCTCCGTTCAACTCTTCGTGTAATAGTTCTGCAAACATGACACAAAGCGCCGGATTGTGCCCCCCCCGGCAATACAAATGAATTCAAAGACGGTAAATAAGCATCAATTCTATCAATTTCTTTTTCAATTTCTTCAATACTGTCAATTTTGAGCACTGAAGCTTGTTGAAGTGGAACTTTTGAAGTATCGGTAGCTAAATATGAACCAATCGTAAATAAATTATTCTGAATAGTTCGCAAAAAGGCAATATTATTTTCTTGAACAGGGTAAGTGGTAAGCAGTCCAATAAAAGAATTTAATTCATCAACAGTACCATATGCTTCAATCCGTATGTCATTTTTAGGCACCCTGGTGCCTCCAATGAGCCCCGTCTGTCCTTTATCACCAGTCTTTGTATATAACTTCATTTTAAGTAAACTATTTTATTTCCTGTTCAGTATTTCACGAATTTATTAATAACGCATTTTATAGTGCTTTTTATTTAAATCCGAATTAAAAAAAACGATTCCCATTTCAAATAAATCAATGGTTGACATTACCAATGAATGATCTTTGATGATCTTCCATGCTTTTTCCATGTCAGCTGACCAATGAATATCATCGATTATGATTATTGAATCAGAATTAATTTTATTTAAGGCCTGCTCAAAATAATTTAAGACTGCTTTAGATGTATGATTAGCATCAATAAAAACCAAATCCAAATGATCAAATTCATTCAACACTTTTGAGAGTGTCTGGTCGATATTACCTGTGATGATTTGAATATTTTTTAATCTTAACTGTTTGAAATTCTCAATTGCAACATTTGCAATTTGCTGAGAACCTTCCAAACTTACAACACGACTGACAGAGGATGGAGCCGCTAAATAAGAGGTTGTTAACCCGACTGAAGTTCCTAGCTCCACAATGTTACGTGCCCGGATATAGTCCGACAATCGATATAAAAGCTGACCATACTTAACCGATTTAATTGATTTTTTCGCTATTTCAGAAACAAGTATTTCTCTTTTTTTTCCGGTACCAAAATCATCAACAGTTAATCGTCTTTTATCGTTCTTTAGTGCCGAACGTATTTTTTCAATGTTTGAGAATATGTAATAAGATCCTTTGTTATAAATTACAAAATTTGTAAAGTGAAAAACATAAGGTGAATGAACTCCAAATCCATGAGTGTTCTTTGCGGATAGGAAATGAAGGATAAACTTAAATGTTATTCTAATTCGATTCATAATTTACAAAATTAGAAAAAAAAATGATAAAACAGATATATTTTTTTGTATTAAATTTTAATAAAATGAAATTAATTGGTTTTTGTTAATTTAATATAAACAGATCAATATTTAAATAGATATTCTAAAATTAGAGAATATAGATTCGAATGATAATTTTAGTTTTTACCTGTAATAAATATGACATAAATAATGGCTGAAATAATGGCTGAAATAGTATGTCGCAACTTGTGCCGAAATTATTCAATACTAACAAAAAGCTTTCTTTCAAATTCTGGAAACTGTTACATCATAGAAAAATAGGTTTTTTTTAATCAGACTATGAATGCCATTTATTATCTCAACGTTTTTGTAATTGCGATGCGAATTTGCAGGCTAATCTAAATCCCGCAAGTTTAACAATTCCGGTTGTTGGAAAATCCAGTTCCACTTCGCTTGCTATTTTATTCCTGTTTTACAACCGTTTTAAGGTAAAACTTACATAAAACATATCTAAAACATAGTAAAATCTTAGATGTTCATATCTATATAGATATGTTTAAGAATATATTATCTGAGTATTATGAATGATTTACGGAAATATAGTTACAAAACCGGAGTAAAAGGGGTATAAATGGGTAGTAAAATGGGTAGTGAAAATAGGATTTGTGGGCAGACCAAATATACAATATTAAATTATTCGAATTACTTAAACAAAAAAAAAAATTGCAAAGTACAATTCTTTTTATATCAGGTATTCTTTTTACGACTGGAGTCGGAACTACTATCTCAAGAACCGGTTTACGCAAATGTAAGATTATTATTTGCTTTAAACAGACAGACATAAAAAAAAATAAAACTATCTATTTTTCATAAAAATTGAGAGGTCAGTTAAGTTTCATATTCAGATATGAACTTCGCACCATTATCCAATAAGGTTTTCTTATTGGACAGTCGGCCAGAGGGTATGTAATTAATTCTGTCTGGAGTACTTTAATTTTAATTACAGGGCAATCTCAATATTTTATATCACCTTTAAAGAAAAGACTATTTCCCAACAGATTCGATGTAAAGGAATCAATATGCTTTCGGGAATAACAACATATAGCTCGCAATTAATATAATAATATGAAGAGTATGATCAATCGCCACAGTAGTTATATATTTTGATTCATCAGTCTCAATATATTTCAGTTTGTATTTCCCGGTTATAGAATCTATCAGTAAATGAAGGCTTCCATTTAGTAAGCTAAATGCAATACCTTGTAAAATAGTCAATCCCAGAATCAACGGACTTAAAATCAAGAAAACTCCGGTATAGATTCCAACATGTTCCAACAGGTAAGGCATTTTCAAAGCCTTACGTTTACTGAGTTTATTGCCTTGCAGAAAGAAATCTCCAAAAATATGCATCAATATAAGGACAATGATCCTGCTCATTATAGGTAAAATTAGTGTCCGACAAATTTAAATAAAACTTTGAAAACAGCTACTAAATATTTCTTAATAATGAGATTCAGCATCATTTTTAAGAAAAATAAATCCTTCCCTTGATCGGGAAGGATTTTTTTTGTTTATTTCAACAGTATTTTCCTGGTAAACACATTAAATTCAGTTACAATTCGCACATAATAATACGCAACCGGATAATTATTCAAATTGAATTCCTTCAATCCTGTCACATTATTTTCCATCATGACTATCGTTCCCAGAGTGTTATAAATATAGATCTGTTTTGCATGTTGGGAACAATCAACATATATATTTTTATCTCTTGAGTAAACAGATAACGATATCTTATTTTGATCAACAGAGGTACCAATACTAACGGACATCGTTATCTGATTAGAGGTTGCAGGACTCCCTGTAATACAAGGGGCATCGGAAGTCATAATCGTCGAGATAACATCACCATCTGATGGAGTGTATGTAAATGTATTTAAGTTTGTACCTACCTGAGTTGAACCGTTATACCACTGATATACAGGCGATGTACCACCACCTATCGGAGTTGCGGTAAAAGTGACCGGGATACCTGTATTAACAGGGTTAGCACTTACTGAAATAGAAATGCTTGCTGCAATGACAGGATTAACAATCAGACTTACAGGATTTGATGTTACAGGACTTCCCGAAGCACAAAGCGAATTTGACGTCATTGTTACCGAAATCGCATCTCCATCTGCCGGTATATATGAGTAGGTCGGCGAATTGGTTCCAACAGGGGTAGATCCTTTATACCACTGATATGCTGGAGATGATCCTCCACCAACGGGAGTTGCAGTGAAAACGACAGTTGTCCCATCACAAACATTATTGGCATCAGACAAGATTGAAACACCGGCCGGAACTAATGCATTCACGTTCATGGTCACCATATTCGAAGTTACCGGCGAACCTGTCAGACAAGGTGTTGCATTAGAAGTCATCACTACCGAAATCAGATCACCGTTTGCTGGAGTATAGAAATAAGTTGGCGAATTGATTCCTACAGCTGTTGTTCCATTATACCACTGATAAGACGGTGTTGTTCCACCATTGGTTGGTGTGGCTGTCAGAGTGACGGCTGTTCCGGCACAAACATTGTTTTGATCGGAGACGATAGAGACTCTTGCTACCAGAAGTGGGTTAACATTTAGCGTCACCACATTCGATGTAACCGGCGAACCTGTCAGACAAGGTGTTGCATTAGAAGTCATCACTACCGAAATCAGATCACCGTTTGCTGGAGTATAGAAATAAGTTGGCGAATTTGTTCCAACAGTTGTTGTTCCGTTATACCACTGATAAGACGGTGCTGTTCCGCCATTGGTTGGTGTTGCAGTCAGAGTCACGGCTGTTCCGGCACATACATTGTTCTGATCGGAGACGATAGAAACTCCGGCTACCAGTGACGGAGTCTCTGTTATGACTGCATTAGCGGTCATGTCCTGTGTCCCTCCAAAATTTGAACCTCTCACCGTATAGGTTCCGGCAAACTGGTCTCCAAATGAAATTGTAAAACCGGTGCCGGCAACAGTTGGTGTAAGAGCAGTTGCTCCATTATAGAGCGTATAGATTACTCCGGCTTCAGAATTTGAGAGCCCAACAGGAATTCCAGCAGTTCCCTGGCAATACGAACCGGAGCCTGAGACTGCAAAAGGTGTTGGAGGTACATTTAATACCACATTGGCTGCAGTACTATAACAATTCGTCGCATCACACGCAAGTTGGGTGTTTGTTCCGGTAATATACTGCGCTACTTTTGTAGGGTATGGAACAGTCGTAAAATTAAAAGTCAGATTTGCCCGAGTGCTCGCAGTAAAAGCATTTGTATTTGTGATTCGTACCCTGCAAACTTTTGTTCCTGAACCAATTGTACTTAATATTGTACCTGTACCTGCGCCTGGCCCCGATTTTGGTGTTACTTTTATTGCATTTGTTACCTGATCAAAAAGGATACTCAATGGAGGATTTACCAATTGAGAGGAACCGGGTACCATTGTTACAGTAATTACTCCACCATTGTAAATTGCATTATTAACAAGTATACCTGCCTGCACTGTTGCTAACTCAAATGAATTTAAGGTGTTGACATTTAATAAACTGATATCAAACTCCAAAATGCGATCGGATACCTGAACATCGTTATTAATAGTCAAATTAAAATCACTTGCTGCCAAAGGTGCATACTGCCTGCTAGCTGCATTTACCCGGGAAACAGAAACCAGGATAAGGAGTAAAAGTATACAACCTGATTTTTTAGAATAAATCTTTTTCATATTTATCTTTTTATAAATAGTTTATTTTAAACTCTACAATAAAATATCACTCTATATTAGTTACAAAAGTCATTACGGTATTTTTAGACCAACAGCTAAACCTGCACTATTTTCAATTATCGTCATATCAGATGAATCAATCAATCCATCCCCATTGACATCTTCAGTTAGAAAGCCTGTTTTAGCTAATGCAGCACTATTTTCAACAGGAGTCATATCGCCTGAATCAATAATTCCATCCTGATTTACATCTCCGCTGTAAATGGCATAGCTTAAATCTGTCATTTGAACCAGGTTTCCTCCGAACACATTAGCCGGTAAACCAAAGGATTGGTTAATAAGTCCGGCTATAAATGAAACAGGGGAAGCTGTAGTGGTTTCCAGACTATTCCTGTGTTTAGTGGTTATATAATAAGAACCATTATACGTACCCGGGACTATCACAGTAGCTGTTCCCGTGGTGCTTAAAGGAACGTCTGTTGCTAAGTAAATAATCGTTGCATAGGTAGTTGCATCATGTAATTCAACAGTGATATGATCGGCAACACCTTCCGGCCAATGATTTCCTGCCCCATCTT
>Ga0302170_10000289_pt1 | contig 20038 bp, 8 predicted proteins | sample I_Fen_N2_1_FD_193492 | JGI IMG/M metagenome (GOLD analysis project Ga0302170, IMG submission 193492) | Peat permafrost microbial communities from Stordalen Mire near Abisko, Sweden - I_Fen_N2_1 | ecosystem: Environmental > Terrestrial > Soil > Wetlands > Permafrost | place: Sweden: Abisko...
GTTTTGCTCATTGTTATTGGCAATTACCATAAGCACCTTTTCGGCGTTATACCTGAAATTGACATATATTCCATTTTCAGGAATAAACTGCTTCATCTTGCCATTTTGCAGAACAGGATTATTTTTCCTATAATTCAGTAGTATCTTCAGGTAATTAAACACTTCATTTTCAGTATTTGTTCTACCTTTCTGAGTGAAAGCATTGTGGTTATCATTTGCCCAACCTCCCGGAAAATCGAAACGATTCCCTTCATAGCTTCCCGCTTTACCATCAAGCATAATTTCAGTGCCATAGTAAATTTGCGGATAACCACGTGCCGTAAGCAACATGGCCAATCCCATTTTATAGGTACGTATATTCCCTTTCACAGCCGTTGAATAACGATCAATATCATGATTGTCAAGGAAATTCATAATCATATTTGGATTTGCATATACAAAATCCTGCGCATAAAGTGAATAAAACCGGGATAACCCGGCATCCCAACTTTCAGCTTCATTAAATGCCGAGCTAAATGCATCTTTCAGACAAAAATCCATGACACTTGTCAGTCTGGAATCAAATCCATCTTTATTGTGATTACCCGATTGATAATACGCAATTTCGGCAGGCGTTTTTACCCAACATTCACCAACAACATTCATATACGGATACTCATCCCTGATGGATTGAACAAACCGGGATGCCGTCTTAATATCATTATAAGGATAAGTATCCACCCGCATACCATCAATATTGGCAGATTCAATCCAAAAGACATACACTTGACGTAAATAATCAAAAAGCAGAGGGTTTTGCAGATTCAAATCAGGCATGTTCGGAGCAAACCAACCATGCGTCAGGCGATATAAGTCAGTAGAAGAAGCATGAGGATCAGTCCAGGCTGTCATGCGGTAATTGGACGAGGTATAAGTTGGCCATGTATTTAACCAATCTTTAGCTGGCAAATCTTTCAGCCACCAATGAGAGGAGCCGCAATGATTGGGTACAACATCGATAATCAGCTTCATCCCGTTTGAATGACACGAATCAGACAGTCTGCGATAATCTTCATTTTTCCCTAAACGCGGATCAATTTTATAATAATCGGAACAGGCATAATGATGGTAGGAGTATTGCGTGTCATTATTATCAAAAAGAGGGGTTGTCCACAAAGTAGTTATTCCCAGGTCTGCAAGATACGGTATTTTAGATATTATTCCGTCAATATCACCACCATGTCGTGCTCCTGCAATACCTCGATGAACTCCCTGGTGATAGCCGTGAATAGAATCATTGGCAGTATTTCCATTGGCAAACCGATCGGGCATTAACAAATAGACAGCATCAGCTTCAGTAAAGCTTCTTCTGGAAGCTGAACCGTCACGACGCTTTTTTAATTCATAAACTACTGTTTGAACTTTCTTATCCTTCTTTAAACTGATTTTAAATTTACCCGGATAAGCATCCTTAGAAACATTCAGATATAAAAACACATAATTCGGATTATCGGTAATTTCCTTCCTGGAAATAGTAACTCCGGGGTAAGTAATAGAAATATCAGCCGAACGCAAATCAAGTCCATGCAACATCAATTGAAATTCAGGTTGATTCATTTCTGTCCACCAAAAGGTGGGTTCTACCTGCTGAACCCACTTTTGTTCTTTTGCTGAAAGCTGACAAAGGAGAGAAACTGTGAAAATAATTAAAATAATTCTCTTCATTTTTTGATAATCGTAGATTAAAAATGAGAAATCAATTAAACACTTCTTCCTGACTTTCAGCTGAAACATGCACTAAATTATTATTTACAAATAAATCAATGCTTTCACCTTTAATATTGTGAATAATGGTTCGTTTCTTTTCAATACGGATATTCAACTGATTGCCCCGGAATAAAATATTAAACGCAAAAGCATTCCATTTTTCCGGAATCTGTGGGTTAAAGTAAAGTTTATCCTCTTTTACTCTCATCCCTCCAAAACCCTGGACAATAGCAAGCCAGGTACCGGCCATACTCGTAATGTGCAATCCATCTTCCACTTCATTGTTATAATCATCTAAATCAAGTCGGGCAGTTCGCAAATATAGATCATAAGCTTTTTGTTTCTCACCAACCATACTGGCGACAATAGAGTGTGTACAGGGAGACAATGAAGATTCGTGTACAGTGAGGGGTTCATAAAAATCAAAATTCTTTTTAATTGTATTTTTATCAAAGTCTTCTTCAAAGAAATAAAGGCCTTGTACCACATCGGCCTGCTTAATCAATGACGAGCGGACAATCCTGTCCCATGTCCAGTTCTGATTAATCGGCAATTGAGAATCAGGAATTTCAGAAGCTTTCGTTAAGGTTTTATCCATAAATCCATCTTGTTGTAAGAAAATACCTAATTCGTCATTTTGAGGAAGATACATATTTTCAATAATATCTTTCCATTGAAATACTTCGGCATTTGTAAATTGGATATTCTGAACAATATCTTTAAACACCCTGAAATTGCTTTGTTTGACTTTTTCTATACATTCAATGGTATATTTTAAGCTCCAAACAGCTATATAATTTGTAAACCAATTATTATTGACATTGTTTTCGTACATATTGGGTCCCGTCACACCCAGGATAACATATTTCTTCTTTTCAGTTGAGATATTTACCCGCTGGCTCCAGAAACGCGCTGTAGCAATCAAAACTTTAAGTCCATATTCTTCTAAATAGTTTTGGTCACCGGTGTATCGAATATAATTATAAATAGCATAGGCAATTATTCCGTTTCGGTGAATCTCCTCAAAGGTAACCTCCCATTCGTTGTGGCTTTCACCTCCATTGAACGTTGAGGCAGGAAAAAGTGCAGCACCATTTGTAAATCCCAACTTCTCAGCATTTTGAATAGCTCTTGGAAGATGCCTGTATCGATACAGCAGTAAGTTTTTCGAAACATTCTGAGGGGTAGTACACAAATAAAAAGGAATACAAACAGCTTCAGTATCCCATCGGGTAGCACCGGCAAATTTTTCACCGGTAAAACCTTTAGGACTAATATTCAACCGCGCATCGTCTCCATTATAAGTCTGGTTCAGTTGGAAAATACTGTACCGGATTGCTTGCTGGGCTGCCATATCACTATCAATAATAACATCCGAATGAAGCCATTTTTCGGCCCATACAGCAGTATGCTCTTCAAACAATTGATTCCATCCCTTTTTCTTGGCAGCTCTGGCCAATGTACACGCCCGCTCTGTCAGTTCTTCCCTTGGATGGTTCAATGAACTAATAATAGCAACATATTTATTTAAGCATACGGTGTCCCCGATACGAACATCTGTACCCACGCTAAATCCTGCCACTTTTTCTTTTTCTATTTTTGTAGGATTTACATTTAGCTTTTCATTATTTTTGTACAATACATAAGTCAGTGCACCACAAACATGAAAATCCATACGACGTGTCTGAACCCATAAATGGGAGACATCTTGTTCTGTTTTCGTTTGTAATACATTCCAAAAAAGTTCATTATAATTTGTATATCTATTTTTTACATCCCCATCAATTAATGGGAGAAAAGAAATTCGTCCTTCATAATTCAAAGACTTTACAGAATAAGTGATGGCACCAACTTCAGTCTCGGCCATGCTTAAAAATCTCTTTACAGAGACCTGAATACGGTGGCCTTTTGAGGATATTGCTTCAAATGTCCGTTCCAGAAATCCTTCACGCATATTCAACACTCGCTTGAAATCCTGAACATCCCATTCTGCCAGGTCCAACCTGTCATCATTCAGCCTGACACTGATGCCTGTCCAGTTCGGGGCATTAATAATCCGATCGTTCGTGTCGGAATATCCATTTTTCCAGTTTCCTCTTTCTGCCCGTTCAGGAAAATATATTCCGGCTACGTAAGAACCTAACATAGTTTCTCCTGAATAATACTCTTCAAAGTTAGCCCGTTGTCCAATATGTCCGTTACCAAGACTAAAAATACTTTCAGAAGCAAGTTGTTTATTCGGATGAAAACCCTCTTCAATAATACACCAAGGGTCAGTTTGCAGATATTTATTCATGACAATAAATTATGAAATAAGATTATATTGAGAATACAAAAAATATTTTTAAAATTGAATGGATTTACAGTACTACGTTTTTTTCATCGTGTACCCGGTCTTCAACTCCTAAAACACATATCGCAGCAATTATCAAAAAACACCCGGACATAATCAGCGCGAAAATTGCCTGTGAATCAAAAAAGCGTTTTACAACCATACCACCGAAAATTCCGTTTACAATTTGTGGAATGGTGATAAAGATATTGAATATACCCATGTAAATACCCATTTTTCGGATAGGAAGTGCAGGGGCTAAAATAGCATAAGGCATGGATAATATACTTCCCCAGGCCATTCCGACGCCAATCATAGAATAAATCAAAGTAGTCGGGTTTGTAATGAAATAAATCGATAATAGCCCTACAGCTCCGGCTAATAATGACAAACTATGAGTCAGTTTACGCCCAATTCTATGCGCTATGGCCGGTAATAAAAGGGCATAAATCATGGCTACCCCATTGTATACTCCAAAAATGATCCCCACCCAGTTTCCGGCATCCTGATAATATAACGATTTTGTATCAGTCACTGCCAATCCATAAACATGCTGAGCCACAGCGGGAGTGGTAAATACCCACATCCCAAATAAAGCTATCCAGGAGAAGAACTGTACCAGTCCCAATTGTTTCATGGTCTTTGGCATAGCGGCAATATCTTTAAATATATCCGAAAACTTACTCTTTTCCTCAATAATATGTTTCTCATCGGCATTGAATTTCTCCAGTTCTTCCGGTGAGTATTCTTTAGTACTGATGACAGTCCAAAGAATGGTAACGATCATTACAGCCGCTCCAATATAAAATGAAAAAACAACATTATCCGGAATTCCTCCTTTGGAAGCAACTTTTGAAATGCCTATCCAGTTTCCTAATACGTAGGGTAGCCAGGAACCAATCACTGCACCTATACCGATTAAAAAAGTCTGTATTGAAAACCCCAACGTGCTTTGATCAGCCGGAAGCATATCTGCCACTAAAGCCCTGAATGGTTCCATGGCCACATTAAAGGAGGCATCCATAATCATCAGAAAACCTGCCCCTACAAACATGGCAGGTAGTATGCCTGCAAAAACTCCGGCATTAGGCATTAGAATCAATGCAATGGCTGCCAGTATAGCACCTGCCAGAAAGAATGGCCTCCGTCGTCCAAGTTTTGTCCAGGTATGATCGGAATAATGGCCTATAATTGGCTGAATAATCATCCCAGTGATAGGTGCAGCCAACCAAAACCACGATAACTGCTCAATATCTGCTCCAAAAGTCTGAAGTATCCGGCTTGCATTGGCATTTTGAAGCGCATATCCAAACTGAATTCCTAAGAAACCCATGCTCAGGCTGAGGATTTGAAGGAAGTTGAAATGAGGTTTTGCTTGAAGAGTCTGAGGTTTCAAAGGTTTGAGGTTTGAGGTTTTCATAGCATAAATATCTGGTGTTTAATATGTATATTGTTATCTATCTGATGAAGTTCATTTAAATTTATTACCTTTTATCTCTGAGTTCTTCAAATAATTCATTAAACTTTTAATTCCGAAACTAAGAATGGAAAATTCATCAATTAGTTTTTGTAATTCAGGTTCAGTAATATATTCATAATCAAAAGTCTGGTAACTTTGCGAACGTGTTTCAGCACAAGAACCTTCCAAACACTCCTCCTACCTCGTCGTCCCTCTTATTATCAAATTAGTCTTCACAATCTTATTCGTATATTGGCCCTGTGTTTCACCATTTATTTTAGCCAGCAGTAAACTCGCAGCATTTTTACCCATTTCATACCCATGTTGCTCCACAGTACTAAGCATGGGATCACAAGCTTTTGCCAATTCACCATCGGAGAAGCCAAAAATAGCCACATCCTGCGGAATTCGAAGCTTGGCAAGCTTGACAGCATATAGTATTCCGGCAGCACAATGGTCATTGATGGCAAAAAAACCATCCGGCCTGTTTGGCATATCAAGTATTTCAGGAGTAATAATAATGGCTTCTTCACGGGTATCACAAACACGAATCAATGACTCATCCACCGTGATATTGTATTTCCGGAGGGCATCCATATACCCGTTTTTCCGGTTCTTTGAAATTTCCAAATGAAAGGGGGAGCTATAAAAGGCAATACGTTTACATCCGGTTTGAATCAGGTATTCCACAGCTGCAAATGAACCGGCATAATCGTCCACCACAACCCGGTCGGTATTAATTTCGATACAAATTCGGTCGAAAAAAACCAACGGAATATCGCTATCTATTATTTCCTGAAAATGATCATAATTAGTCGTGTTTTTGGATAGACAGGCCAATACCCCCGAAACACGGGTTGCAATTAAAGCTTCCGCATTCCTGACTTCTTTTTCATAGTTCTCACTCGACTGGCAAATAATCACATTATATCCCTGTTGATTGGCTATTTGCTCAATACCCGACAGGATAGAAGAGAAAAAATAATGCACTATTTCGGGTACAATAACGCCAATTGTATTGTTTTTGCTCGTACGAAGGCTTAACGCCAACGTATTGGGTTTGTAATTAAATTCTTTGGCATATTTATTAACCGAGTCTTTTGTGGCCTGGCTAATATCCGGATGATTTTTCAGGGCACGAGAAACAGTTGAGGGAGAAATATTGAGAGCTCTTCCAATATCTTTAATCGTGATTTGTGGTTTTTTCATTTCAAAATCATTTTTGAAGAAATAATTAAGTAGATGGAACAAACTAATGTCTTATTCATTTTATGCATGAGCATTATGCCCTGATTGAGTTTTATTGTTCTATTTTCTATCATAACCAACGAAAACAGAACCTGTAATTTGCTTTTTTATTATTCAACGCGGATACTTAAAGCAATATTTTCGAACACTTTATTTCCATTTCGAAATTTAAACAGATAACCTGAAAATACTAGACTACCCTATTTTGATGGCTTTTTGAATGGTTTTCTCATTCGCTATCTTCGGTATCCAGTCGCCATCTCAATGCAGATGTAATATAGATGTAACTTAGATATAATATAGATATAACTTAGATGTTATATATCATATAAAGGATATTATATCTATGTGTCATCTGAATAACAAGTAAGATAAAACTAACTTAATACATAAAATCAGTAGTATTATCATTATGGTACAACCAATGATCAGGACAATTCAAATCCTATCCACTACTTTTATCCGGATGATCAGGATTCTGACAGTTATTACCTCTTATGGAATAATTTTCAGTTTCTCAATCTGATCAAAGCTCATTTGCACACCCTTTTTTCAACAATAGCTTAAAAGCGGACATAAAATGAAACAGAAGTTTTTAATAAGCTGCTTGCCTAAAATTATAAGGATCGCAATTCTACTCCTTGAATTTAACAGCTATCCCTATCTTCGAACCGGTATAAAAAAGAGCATACCCGTTAAGCCCGAAATTATAATTTGCCAATTTATCTCTAACGTTCAGATCAAAAGAATATGAATTTGATTCTTAAAAAAAGAACCTGTAAAATATCATTTGCAAAAGTAAAATAGATTATCCGAATAAAAAATTATTTTGGGAAATATTTAAAATAGAATTCGCAAACGTTTGCGTAAGTTTTTCGAATCATATTTATAAAACTTAGATTTCAAATAAACATTAATACTCTATTTTTGCTCCCATAATAAACGTTTAACTGATTAGAACTCTTTTTAATTGAACTTTTCAATTAAGTTGTTGTTAGAAAGAGAAAAATGAGGTTTATTCATTTTTTATTGCAAATAATCACAAGTTTCAACCTTAAAAAAACTTAATGCATGAAGTACATTCACTTTAAGCACAAAATACGTGCTTTTGTAGCCGTATTAGCGATGTTTGCCCTTGGCATGACCGCCAATGCACAAATATCCGTTTCCGGGATAGTGAAAGATGCTAAAACCGGGGAACCAATCTTCGGAGCCAGCATCCTTGAAAAAGGCACCAATAATGGAGTCATCACTAATTTTGAAGGGGCATTCACCATTTCGACTGCCTCGAAAGCCACCTTAGTAGTCAAATATCTAGGCTACCTAACCGAAGAATTTCCTGTTTCGGGGAAAACAACACTTGTTATTCAATTAAAAGAAAATGCTATTGCCTTAGGGGAAGTAGTCGCTATCGGGTATGCAACCGTGAGAAAAAATGATGCTACAGGTTCGATTACAGCAATTAAGCCGGATAAATTAAACAAAGGACTTACCACCAATGCGCAAGACATGATTACCGGAAAAATTGCCGGAGTTGTTGTTACAAATGATGGTGGAGCTCCTGGTGGCAAAGCAAACATACGTATTCGTGGAGGTTCATCACTGAATGCAAGTAATGATCCGTTAATTGTCATTGATGGTTTAGCAATAGACAATGAAGGGATTAAAGGGGTTGCTAATTTTTTAAGCACGATTAATCCAAATGATATTGAATCCTTTACCGTTTTAAAAGATGCCTCTGCAACTGCCATTTATGGTTCCCGCGCATCGAATGGTGTAATCATCATCACAACCAAAAAAGGCTTGAAAAATTCAAAGCCACGTATATCTTATGATGGGAATATGTCGGTAGCTGTGGTTGGTAAAACGCTTGACGTGATGAGTGGGGATGAATTCCGGACTTATGCTAAAAAACTATATGCAGGTCAAACAGACGTTCTTTCAAAACTTGGAACTGCTAATACCGATTGGCAGAGTCAAATCTTTCAGACAGCCATAAGCCACGACCATAGCATTAATATTACGGGTGGTTTAAAAAACATGCCTTATCGTGTTTCTTTCGGATATACCAATCAGGATGGTATCCTTAAAACATCAAATTTCGAACGGTATACAGGAGCATTCAACCTGAATCCGTCTTTCTTTGATGATCATTTAAAAGTTTCATTAAACGCAAAAGGAATGTATGTAAATAACCGTTATGCTGATACAGGCGTAATTGGTGCAGCTGCTTCTATGGATCCTACACAGCCTGTTACATCTACTCAGGAACCATACAAAACAACATTTGCTGGATATTGGCAATGGATAACAAAAGGTACAACCTGGAATTCTTTGGCCGTAGCTAACCCTCTTGCTACGTTAAATTTAAAAAAAGATATAGCTCATTCGAAGGATTTTATCGGGAATGCTGAGTTTGACTATAAAGTACACTTCTTACCTGAACTTCGTGCACACTTATCATTGGGAACGGAAATGTCTGACGGAAAGCAAGACTTATACATTCCAACAACTAATGCCAGTGATGGCCAACTTGGACGTATAGGGTACGAAAAGATTACAAAATATAACAGATCATTGTCCTATTACATGGATTATGCAAAAGAACTTGGCATTCAAAAGTTTGACGTAATGGCAGGTTATGAATGGCAGCATTTCCATCGAAGCAAAAACAACAGTTATTCAGCTTTGGATCTGACAAGCAATGCAACCTCAGATGTATTTAAAACAGAAAGCTATTTGGTATCTTTCTTTGGCCGTTTAAATTATTCGTTATTGGATAGATATTTATTAACGGTTACTTTACGTGACGATGGTTCATCACGTTTTGCAGCAGGAAACCGCTGGGGTTTGTTTCCCTCAGCAGCCCTTGCATGGAAAATTAATGAAGAAGGTTTTATGAAAGACAATACTACGTTCTCCGATTTAAAACTTCGTTTAGGCTATGGAATAACCGGTCAACAAAACTTAAACAATGGTGATTACCAGTATATTCCTGTTTATATAACCAATATTCAAGGAGCAGCATATCCCATTGATGGCAAGTATATTCAGACTTACAGACCAAACCCCTATAATAAAAATTTAAAATGGGAAACAACTACAACCTACAATGCAGGTTTTGATTGGGGAGTTTTAAATAATCGAATCAGTGGATCGATTGATGGATATTATCGCGTAACAGATAATTTAATAAGCAGTGTAGGTGTTGCCGCCGGTACAAACTTCAGCAACATCGTGACTCAAAATATCGGATCACTTGAAAACAAAGGGGTTGAATTCACTATTACCGGGAAAGCAGTATCTACAAAAGATTTGACCTGGGATATCAGTTACAATGCTACCTACAATTACAATAAGATCACAAAGCTAACAGGTACCGGAGCAAATGTTGCTGTAACTGACAGAGGTATATCTTCAGGAACCGGAAATTACATAGAATATCAACAAGTAGATTTTCCTGCTAACTCTTTCTACGTTTACCAACAAGTATATGATGCAAATCATAAACCAATTGAAGGACTTTATGTAGACAGAAACGGAGATGGGAAAATAAATGATGCCGACCGTTATTACTATCATAATCCGGCACCGGATGTAACCATGGGATTATCTTCTAAATTGGTTTATAAAAACTTTGATTTTGGTATTTCTTTGAGAGCCAGCATAGGCAACTTTGTTTACAATGATATTGCTGCCAATAGAGCCAATGTAGGTGCAAGTGGCGTTTGGTCAACTTCCGGTTTCTTTGCAAATAAACCGATGTCGGCTTTTGAAACAAATTTTGTAGGAAAAACGAACTGGTATTTCTCTGATTACTATGTACAAAATGCTTCTTTTCTTCGTTGCGACAATGTAACTTTTGGTTATTCATTTAAGAACCTATTTAAAGTAATATCCAGCGGCCGTCTATCAGCAACAGTACAAAATCCATTTGTGATTACCAAATACAAAGGATTGGACCCTGAAGTATTCGATGGTAGGGATAACAACATTTACCCTCGCCCAATTATGACAGTGATTGGATTAAGCCTTAATTTTTAATTAACCTGTATAACAATTGTAAATTATGAACGTAAGACATAATAAAATAATAATCACGATCTTGTCGGTTTTATTTGGTATCGGCCTGTCATCGTGCGTGAATGACTTGAATGTCACTCCTATTGATCCAAGTTCTATTACGACTTTTAATCAAGATGCCGTTTTTGCTAAAGCTTATGCATCTTTAGCTCTTACCGGACAACAAGGGCCTGCCGGGAAAGGAGACTTAGCAGGGGTTGATGAGGGAACATCTTCCTTTATTCGACTTCTTTGGAACCTGAATGAACTTTCAACCGACGAAGCCATTTGCTCATGGGGTGATCCTGGTGTACCTGAATTAAACTTCAATAAATGGACGGCTTCACACGATCAGGTTAAAGGGATTTATGCCCGCTTCTATTTTGGAGTATCTCTTTGTAACCTTTTTCTGGAACAAACGGCTGCTTTAACTGATGCAAAAACAATTAAACAACGTGCTGAAGTTCGTTTTCTTCGGGCATTAAACTACTATTATTTATTGGATCTGTTTGGGAATGTTCCATTCACTGAAGTTGTATCGTTGGATCCTCCTAAACAAATAAAACGCGCCGATTTATACGCTTGGCTTGAAAAAGAGTTAAAGGCAATTGATCCTGACTTAGCTGTACCTCTTTCAAATTCTTACTATCGGGTTGACCAAGCTGCTGAGTGGCTATTGCTGTCTCGTCTATATCTGAATGCAGAGGTTTATACAGGTACTGCTAATTGGGCAGCGGCACAAACATATGCAAAAAAAGTAATGGATTCTGGTTATAAATTAAATCCAAGCTATGCTCAACTATTTATGGCAGACAATGCCGGAACATTTGATGGTTCAACCAATACAGCTCCACAGGAAATAATTCTCCCTATAGCCTGTGATGGTGTACAAACACAAAGCTATGGAAATTCGCTTTTCCTGATTGCCTCAATACATACTTCCGGGATGCCTGATTGGGCAACATCAGAGGGTTGGGGTGGTAACCGTGCCCGTGCTGCATTAGCGAATAAATTCTTTCCGAATGGAATACCTTCAGGAACTGATTTGACCAAACTTACTGCATTTGCAGGTGATAAAAGAGCCATGTTTTATGGTTGGGACATATCGGATACTAAATCAACCGATCCTATGACCATCCTGAATACTAGTGTTTTTAAACAAGGTTTATCCGTTACGAAATATACAAACGTACGCTTTGATGGAAAAAGTTCTAACGATAAAAAGTTCACCGATACCGATGTACCTCTATTCCGGGTTGCCGAAGCTTACCTTACTTATGCCGAAGCTTCATTCCGTTTAGGAAATCCAACAACAGCTTTAGCTACAATTAATCAGTTGCGTGACAGAGCCAGTGGAAGTGCTCCCGCTTTATCAAGCATTACTTTAGAAAAGATTTTGGATGAATGGTCACGTGAATTTTATTTCGAAGGACGTCGTCGTACTGATTTAATACGTTTCGGAGATTATGGTGGAAGCGATTATACCTGGGACTGGAAGGGCGGTACTGCTACTGGTACAAAATTCAGCAAGATTTACAACTTATTTCCAATTCCTGCAGACGATTTGAATGTGAATCCAAACTTAACACAAAACCCTGGTTTTTAATCGTCATAAAATTCTAATTCATAAATAATAGCAATATGAAAAAAATTAATATAATATTTATTGTTTTACTCTGCATAATTGGGGTTACTTCCTGTGAAGATCAGATAGGTACCATAATTAACAGTAAGGCACTTGATGGAAGTTTGACTTTCAAACTGAATCAACCACGATATTCGAATTATGTGCTTGAAGATGCCATTTCAACAAAAGACCTGGATTCTCTTACTTGCGTTCAACCAGATTATGGGTTTACAGCAGCGGTAACTTACTCAACACAAATGTGTGCCGATGCCAATTTTGCTGCAGGCACATATCAGACTTTACCAACCACAGTAAATGGTGAAAAAGTTGGAGTAAACGTAAAGGAAATGAATAAGGCTTTCATCGCACTCTTTGGAAAATTACCAACCCCTGTAGTTGCGAAGAATGTTTACGTAAGACTTAAAGCTTTCATCAGTGATGCCAGTTATTCTACCATAAAGGATAGTTTGATTGTAAAACCACTATACTCAAATGTTGTAAAACTGAAAATTACTCCATATGAATTTCCATTGTTCCCATATACAGATGCATCAATCACAGTAAGACCATGGTATATAATAGGTTTAGGTGGCAAATCGGATAATAGTACCGCAGGATTAGGCTCTTCATTAATTCCATTAAGTGTCGTTTCAGGCAAGAAATATGACTTAAATGGTGATGGTGAATACACCTATACCGGCTATTTCTCAGCGGCTACTAACTTCAAACTGATTCGTGATATCGGAAAATCTTCACCATCATGGGCTATGACAGGTGGTGTTCTCCAACTGAATGGAGCAGACAATATAACTGTACCAACCAGCGGATATTACACGATCACCTTAAATTCAATTGACAACACTATGACTATGGTAGCCACAACAGCACCACCAAAAAGCTATACTTCAATTGGATTAGTTGGTGCCTTCAATAATTGGCCAAATGTAGGTGGTGATGTGGTAATGACTGCTAATACAAATACACAAAGTCACATTTGGTATACCACGTATAGTTTCAGTTCGGCAGATAATTGCAAATTTAGAGCTAATGGAAATTGGGATGTGAACTGGGGTGCAAATAAATTCCCTTATGGAATTGGTACGAATGGTGGTGATAACATTCCATACACTATAGGAACATTTACAATCATATTCAACGACATTGATGGTTGTTACTATTTTATCAAATAAAAAAAGACGTGAGTACTGCTGTTAAAACCAGCAGTACTCATAGAAAAGAACTAATTATTCATCATAAAAGACATAGAAAATGAAAAAAATAGTATTATTTATATTTTCGGTTATAATTGGCTTAGGCTTTACCTCGTGTGAAGATCCGTATGCCAATCAAACGACATCTAAACCCGTAAATTATAGTCAATTGACGCCTCAGGACACTACAGGATTTGTTGCAGCACTGAAAACAGGAGTAAGCCCATTGAAAATTAACGCAAACCAATTGTCAGACTCTGTTTCTTTAATTACTGTAACATCTGTGCTAACATTAGCAGATCCGACTGCAACGACCCAATACATCCTGGAGTTTGCAAACACTACAGATTTTGCAAAATTCAAAACAATTCCGATTTCGTTTAATGGAAAAGCAGGTTCTGATGTAAAGGCAAGTTATAAAAACTTCAATGACTCTGTAAAGGTATTTAACAAAAATGTGGTTCAACGGACAGTTTATGTACGCTTATTAGCTTATATCGTTCGAGGTGGCACAAAGAGTTTATACACTTCAGGCACTTTGACTGCTCTTGTAACTCCTTATAGTTATCCACCTTTAGCAATCAACGATGTGGCAACGTTATCGATGAACAGCTCTGTTAAAATATTTGTATTGAAGAATGACACCGATCCGGAGAAAGATGCACTTTCAATACTCAGTAAAACAACTCCCGGTCATGGTACAGTTGTAATTAATGCAGACAGCACATTGACATATACCCCAACAACCGGATATTCAGGAAGTGATAGCTTTAGTTACACCATAAGCGATGGCAACGGGAATACAAGTACAGCGAATGTCGATATAACGATTATGGCAGTGAATCCATTTAGTGCTGTTACTTTGCGTCCTTGGTTCCTGATAGGTGATGCAATCGGAGATGGGAAATGGAATAACTCAACCGGCGGTTTGGGGGTTTCAATTTATCCTTTAAGTGTTGTTACAGGGAATGTCTACAATATTACAGGTGATGGACAATATACGTATACGGGTTATTTCCAGGCTGGTAAAGGGTTTAAACTTATCCGTGATTATAGCACAAAAAGTTGGACTGAATCATGGGGTATGACTGGTACCACTTTAGTTCATAATGGAGGTGATAATATTACGGTTGCAACTGATGGATATTATACTGTTTCATTAAACTCGATAACCAATACATTAACCATTCTACCTACTACTGCTCCTGCTGCAAGTTATGCTTCCATGGGACTTATTGGAGATGCTACTGTAGGTGGTTGGAGTGCAGATGTTATAATGACACCAGGTCAGGCTACAAATAATCATGTTTGGTATACAACAACTACATTGACATCAGGTGGCTGTAAATTCCGTGCTAATGGCGGATGGACTGATAATTGGGGCTCTTCCGATTTTCCAGTTGGTTTAGGTGTATATGGTAATTCTTCTAATTATCCAGCTAAAGCCGGTACCTATATAGTAATTTTTAATGATGTTGATGGTTGTTACTATTTTATAAAAGTACCTTAATCAACAGATTTGAACTTTGAATTACTGAAAGGCTGCCTGAATAAGAGCAGCCTTTCTTTTTCAGTTATTATTTAACACCTTAGATATTGCAATCGTTTGCTAAGAAAAAAACGCTTTTCATTCGTTGTTTGTTATAATCAATTCGAATAATGATTTATATTTGTCATGATTTGAAAACAGAGACCTTATCTAAAAAGAACATATATAAATAATTTTCTACTCCTATGAAAAAAGCCATCTTTACTCTACTCATCTTATCAATTTCAGTCTGGAGTTTAGCACAGGTAGTCACAACAAATCCTACCGTCGTTACCCAAAACGGCAGTCCTGTAGATATTATATTTGATGCAACTTTAGGAAATGCCGGACTAAAAGACTATAAAGGAACGGATGTATATGCATATACCGGAGTAATTACTACCGTCAGTAACGGTAGTTGGGTACATGCTCCTTCTGCATGGTTAGATAATTCGGCAAAATATCTTATGACCTCCTTAGGGAATAACAAATGGAAACTCTCTATTACACCCTCCATAGCTACCTATTATGGAATAACTACCGGAGAAACGGTTACTAAGTTAGCATTTGTTTTCCGTAACAGCACTGGGGCAACTACAGGTAGAGATACCGGTGGCGCCGATATACTTGTGAATGTATATCAATCCGGATTAAATGTTATATTCACAAGCCCGTCTGCAAATCAAAATATAGCTTTAGGAACTACTCAGACTATTCAGTTTGGGGCCTCTACTCCATCTAACCTAAATTTATTCATCAATGGAACAAGCGTTCAGACAGCAACTTCTGCCTCCACATTGAGTTATTCCTATACATTTGCAACAGTCGGAAACTATGTATTAATTGCTCAAGCCAGCCTAAGTGGCGTATTGGTTGCAGACACCATACAAGTATTTGTGCCCGAAGCAGTAAGTAATCAAACACGGCCTGCAGGTGTTAAAGATGGAATCAATTATATCGACAATACAACTGTAACATTGGTGATGTATGCTCCCGGTAAAACCAATGTATTTTTGATCGGCGACTTTAATAACTGGACTCAACTAAACTCCTACCAGTTGAAAAAAGATGGGGATTATTGGTGGTATACTCTGACGGGGCTAACTCCAGGTCAGCTTTATGGTTTCCAATATTTAGTAGATGGGACTTTAAAAGTAAGCGACCCCTATACTGAAATGGTACTCGATCCTTCAAACGATAAGTATATAAATGCAACTTCAACTGTATTTCCAAATTTAAAACCTTATCCGGTTGGAAAAACAGATGGATTGGTAGCTACATTTGAAACGGCTAAACCGGCTTATTCTTGGGAAGTACCTACTTTTACTATGCCTCCTGCAAAAAACATGGTCATTTATGAACTATTACTCCGCGATTTCACTCCTGAAAAAACGTTAGCAGCTGCCATTACAAAACTCGATTATCTGAAAAATCTTGGAATAACTGCCATAGAGTTAATGCCTGTGCAGGAATTTGATGGCAACTTAAGTTGGGGATATAATCCTAATCATTATTTTGCCCCTGACAAAGCCTATGGAAATGAAGATATGTATAAAAAGTTTATAGATGAATGTCACAAACGGGGAATAGCAGTATTTCTGGATATGGTTTTCAACCAGGCTACCGGACAGTGTCCCCTTGCCATGCTCTATTGGGATGCTGTAAATAGTAGGCCTGCCGCCAATAATCCATGGATGAATCCTGTTGCTCCGCATCCTTATAGCGTTTTCAACGATTTTAATCATAGTTTTACAGGTACAAAAAGCTATTTCAGTCGGGTTCTTCAGTATTGGATTACAGAATTTAAAGTGGATGGTTATCGCATGGATTTAGCAAAAGGTTTTACTCAAAACAGTACTACAGGCGAGCCCGCTGTAAGTAATTACGATCAATCGAGAGTCAATAATCTAACGGATTATTACAATGCCGCAAAATCGGTAAAAAGCGATGTGATGTTTATTTTAGAGTTTTTAGGGTATGATAGTAACAGCGATGGGAATGCAGAAGAAAACAAGTATGCCTCTGAAGGCATCTACCTCTGGCGAAAATTGAATAATGCATATTCACAAGCTGCCATGGGATACCAAACCGGCAGTGATTTCTCTGCTATGGTTGCTACACCTCCTAATTGGGTTGGATATGCCGAAAGCCACGATGAAGAGCGGAACTTCTATAATGCAAAAATCAGTGGACTGGGAAATATAACAACAGATTCAATAGCCCGTGTAAATCGTGTTCCTTTGAATATCGCCTTTACAACCCTTCTTCCCGGGCCTAAAATGATCTATGAATTTGGTGAAATGGGTTATGATTATTCTATCAACTCACTTGGAGGACGAACCAGTGAAAAACCTTCAGCATGGGGTTGGTTGAACCTGGCACACAGAAAAGCAGCTTCCGATGCTTGTGCTAAAATCATGACATTACGTAAAATGTATCCTACTGCATTTACCCAAGGAACTTTTGATTTGAATATCGCCGTTGCCGATTGGAATACAGGAAGAAGAATAGCACTCACCCATTCAGACCTTGATATGATTGTGTTAGGGAATTTTAATGCCTCTGCCACTATAACGGCAACTCCAAATTTCCAGAAGACAGGAGTATGGTATAATTTATTGACAGGTGCGCAATTAAATGTCACAAATACTGCAATGACAATCACCATGCAACCTGGAGATTTATTAATTTATACAGACCGGAGTATTAATTTTCCTAACGGCATATCTAACCCTATTGTCCAAAAGAATACAACAGTATTCCCTACTGAGACTACCAAGTTCGTATATATCACAACTCCTTATACTATCAAAAATGTGAATATATATAACATGCAAGGATCACTTATCAAAACAGTGAAAAACAGCAGTACAATTGATGTGGAAAATCTGACGAAAGGCCTATATATTTTGGAAGTGAATACTCTTCAGGGTATAAGTATCCATAAAATTATCAAAGAATGAAACTCTATTCTATCAAATAACAGAAGAGCTTATCACAATCGTCGTGATAAGCTCTTCTATTATTTTAATATGGCAAAGCTAATGAAACAGTTGTTCCTTTTGTCCATTTCCCTTCAAGAGTACCGTTATCAGTCACTATACAAACTTTGTAATTCCGGTTGGTTGGTTTTAATTTACCTTCCACGCTTTTGATTACCACTCTGACAGATGATCCGGTTTGTTTAGCTTTGAAAGCAGAAATAAGAAATTCTCCTTTTCTGTATTGAAAACCATCTCCCGCATCCTCGTACAGAGTACCTTTTGCTTCTCCTTTTTTATCCAGCGAAACCAATAGGGTCAATGAATCAAGGCTGTACTGGATAGTATTCTGAATGATCTTTCCCATTGGTATAATAGCTCCTCCTTTAATTTTCACTTCTGCCTGATACTTGTCGGTTGTGCTGTCCTCACCGACAAAGGAAGCAGCTCTCCATATTCCTTTTGGGAGAACAGGACTTACAGCCCATTTTGGAATCACCAATACATCATTTCCAACCAGAAATACCTGATCTTCTTTCCTTAGAGTAGTATCTTTCGGATCATCGAAAAATACCGGGCGCATAACAGGCATGCCGGTTTTTGACGCTTCATGAAATAACGTGTAAAAATAGGGTAATAAACGATAACGGCGATTCAGGGCAGTACGTGATACGTTTTCTATTTCCTGTCCAAAAGCCCAAGGTTCCTTGTTGTTCACATCATTGCTGGCGTGACCGCGCATAAAAGGGAAAAAAGCACCCATAGCCACCCATTGCCCAAAAAGATCTGGGGTTGTTATTCCTGTGAACCCTCCCATATCGGGACCACTGAACGCTTGCCCTGACAATCCGAGGTTTAATGTCATGGGAATGGATAATTTCATATTGTCTACGGTTCCGCAGTTATCACCTGTCCAGGTGGCGGCATAGCGGTTACTACCCAGGAAAGCGGAACGAGAAAGAATAAACGGTCGTTTGGCGGGATTTGCATTCAGGATACCTTCACGCGAAGCTTTTACCATAAGCATTCCATACACATTATGGTACCGTAAATGTGAACCTGCCGGTAAGTCCCCACCACCACGATGCCAGTTATTTTCGGGCATCGTGCCGTCCGGTCCATCAAAAACAGAAGGTTCATTCATATCATTCCAGACTCCATCAATGCCTGTAGCCATAAAGTTTTTATACAACCCACTCCACCAAATTTTGGTTTCAGGGATGGTAAAATCAGGGAAAGCACATTGCCCTGGCCATACTTTTCCATGATATTCTTTCCCATCGTGATTTTGCACCCAATGGTTACCGCTGGTTCCGGATTCATAAACGAAGTAATCCTTTTCCACTTTCACGCCGGGATCAATCATCCAAATTGAATGGAAACCCTTCTTGTGCAGGTAGTCATTGACACCTTTCGGATCAGGGATTTTCAGAGGGTCGAAAGTAAAAACTTTAAATCGTTCCATATAATCAATATCCATCCAGATCACATCACATGGGATATTCTTTAACCTGAAAGTATCGGCAACATTTTTTATACGGGTATCGGGCACATAGGAAAAACGGCATTGCTGATAACCAAGAGACCATAGTGGAGGCATATCCATCCGACCAATTAAATTAGTAAGCTCTTTAATCACTTCCTGAGGTGAATTCCGTTTTATCACGACAACCCGAAAGGCTGGCCCATCAGAAATAAAACGGATGCTGTCAGACAGGTCTATCTGTTGTTTCCATGTATTATCGGCTATTACCCCAAAAGCAGTTCCATCGCTGTTTACTCCAAGTACCCACGGATGGCTTTGGTAAAGACGTTTCCCTTCGGCAAGGCTATATTTGAAGTTA
>Ga0302170_10000290_pt1 | contig 20002 bp, 21 predicted proteins | sample I_Fen_N2_1_FD_193492 | JGI IMG/M metagenome (GOLD analysis project Ga0302170, IMG submission 193492) | Peat permafrost microbial communities from Stordalen Mire near Abisko, Sweden - I_Fen_N2_1 | ecosystem: Environmental > Terrestrial > Soil > Wetlands > Permafrost | place: Sweden: Abisko...
AACAAAGCCGGAAGAATAATCGGGAGTAGGAGCGTAGGGAATAGGTGGTGATAGTTGTCTGAACCAGGATTCAGCAGATGAATCAGAAAAAAACAGATACTCTGAAATCTGATACATCCTTTTATCTGCTTAAATCGTGGTTCAGACAATGGTGTTTCTATTGGGTATAGATTTACTCAACTAAGTTATTTCTCCCTCTCAAGAGGGAGGAAAGTGAAAACAGAAATTTGCTAAATTCTTTAATCAGATCAAATCGTGACACTGGTAGTTGAGTGAATTTATTGTGTGATGAGGAAGCTAAAATGATCATTCCACTCGCTGGTGGAGGAAAGACAAAAACAAATAAAATTATATCTTATGAAAAAACAGTTGCTTATTATTTTCGTATTATTCTTTTCCGTATCAGGATTCTCGCAAGGGATAGAGTTTGAACATGGAACGTGGAAAGATGTGCTTGAAAAAGCAAAACTAACTAATAAACCAATTTTTATTGATGTTTACACCTCTTGGTGTGGTCCTTGCAAAATGATGAGTAAAAACATTTTTCCACTTGCCGAAGTAGGAAAGGTGTATAACGCCAACTTTGTTTGTTACCAGGTAGATGCCGAAAAAGGGGAGGGTATTGAAATTGCAAAAAAGTACGAAGTAATGTCTTATCCAACCTACCTGTTTATCCAAGCTGATGGAACGCTGTTTTCAAGGTCGGTAGGTTCTATGCCCGCTGAGAAATTTATTGCAGTATCGAATGCAGCCATAGCCGACATGAATGATCCAAAACCTTTTTCAGAATGGGAAAAAGAATATGCTGAAAAGAAAAACGACCCTGCATTTTTATTGGATTATATAAATAAGCGATTAAAGCTAGGAAAATCAACTGCGCAACTTTTTGACGAATATCTGGCATTACTTCCCAACGACCAACGTGCATCTGATAAAATCATAGAAATTTATCATAAGGAAAGCCGCAACATCACTATAAATTCATTAGCATTTAAAAATTTGCAGGATAATGCCACGTTGTTTTTTCCAAAACTGGGTGGATATGTTTATGTGTTTATGATTGGTGCCATTGATAATTCGTTCCGCGAAGCGTGTAAGGACAAAAATGAACAGCTGTTACAACAAGTGGTGGATGCCAACGAAAAACTACCTAAAACTTCTCAGTCGAAACAAAAGGAAGAGTTGTACATGAATTATTACAAGCAAACAAACAATTTGGATAAATATGTCAGCAACGCTACTATTTATTGTGATGCTTCGTTGATGCCGGTTTCTTCCGACTCTATAGCAAAAACTGATAAGAAAGCGCTGCAATTATTTGAAACTAAGCAACGTAAGGAGTTGGAAGGAAAAATAGATTCTACGCAGTTGGCACAACTCAGAGATTATGTGGCACATATGTCACGTGATAAATATAGTCAGGCATTAAATAGTGTAGCTTGGGGTTTCTTTGAAAAAGTGGCAGACGCAAAAGCTCTTGAAAATGCTTTAGGATGGTCAAAACGTTCACTGGAAATTTATCCCGACAATCACATGTTTATAGACACTTATGCAAACCTGCTTTATAAGTTGGGACAAAAAGAAAAAGCTATAAGTAAAGAAACAGAAGCATTGAACTTTGCAAAAAGTTCAAAATCTGATACAAAAGGATATGAAGAAACTCTCAAAAAAATGAATTCAGGAGAAAAAACCTGGGAATAATTCATAGTTCATAATTCATAGTTCATAGTCGGTTGGTTTGTGTAGTTCGACGAATGGCTTTCCTTTGTAATGATAAACGATGATGGAGAGTAGTTTGATATATATTAATTGTTATAAAAACAATTGATCATTAGCCCCTCGTTGGCAAACGAGGGGGTAACTGTTTTTTCATTTGTAATGATAAAGAGTAACGGGGAATAGCTTTAAATATATTAATAATGCGAATCAGGAGTTGCATATATACGCATCCTATTTATAGTAAGTTATTTCCCGTAGGGAATACATATCAATAGAAAATGAAAACAGATACAACCAATTCCCCGTAGGGGATAAACATGGTAAAATGTGAATGTCCTACGGACAATAAATATGCATATCTGTTTATTATATTGGATATATAAGTCCTACAGACTATTTTTTTTCAACTACTGATTCGCATTAATAGTTATAAAAACAATTGACCATTAACCCCTCGTTGCAAACGAAGGAGAGATGGAGTATAAAAAATAAAAATGGACGCATGAAAAGACAAATATTTTGCTGCTTTATAATTGTGCTTGTAATTTCAAACATAAAAGCACAGGAAATCAGGATAAATGCAATTCCTTATCCCATGAATTTCCAGAATTCATTTATTGCCTATAAGATTAATGGAGAGAATTCATTGAGTATTACAGCGCCGGGTCACACGGATTTGTTTATTTCGCCGGATGGTGGATATGAGATAAATAAATCTCCCAGACTCGTATTTAAGCCGGACTCTGATTTTATTCTGACTTCAAAGATTGAGCTTAAATTTAAATCAAAATGGGATGCAGGTGTGCTATTAATATTCAACGACCCCAAACATTTTGCAAAATTCTGTTTTGAGGCCGATTTCAAAGGACAACTAAGAGTTGTTAGTGTAGTTTGTAACGAAACGGCCGATGATTGCAATTCGATGATTGTTGATAAGAATGAAATATTTTACAGAATTACCGGTTCAACAAAAGGCAAAACTTTTGGCCTTTACTATTCAACTGATGGAAAGTCGTGGTTTCCTATCAGGTCGTTCAAACTGGATAAAACAGATACTATAAGTATAGGATTCAGTGCGCAATCGCCATCCGGCGATGGATGTAAGGTTGATTTTTCAGACATTGATTTACAACAGCGAAAAGCTGATTCATGGACCGGAAATTAATAACGCAAAACATATCAGGTCTATTGAAATAAACCGGTTTATGTGCGCGTTTTATAGCTTGTTTCAAAGATAAATAAGTGACAGAAAACTAAATTAATATAGAAAATAATAATACAGAAATGAAAACAGTACTTATCTATACCACTATACACGGTACTACCGAAAAAGTAGCACACTATATAGCCGAACATCTGGCGGACGTAACGATACTGAAACTCAGCAATAGTTCGGATATTTCGATCAGTTCATTTGACCGGGTAATTTTGGGAGGATCTATTCATATAGGAAGTGTACAATCGTCGCTAAAGAAGTTTTGCACAAAACATCGGCATCAATTACTTTCTAAACCTGTTGCATTGTTTGTATGTGGTATGGAAGAAGAACCTGCCAAACAGGAAGAGGAGTTACGGTTGGCTTTTCCGGAAGAAATCAGCAAGCATGCTATGGCTAAGGCTTTTGTGGGTGGCGAATTTCTTTTTGAAAAAATGAATTTCATTCAACGAATGATGATCAAAAAGATTGCTCATACGGATGTATCCCGGTCTGAGATAAAATACGATGTGTTGAATAGTTTTATCTCAGAAATAGAATCGAATTGATATTTCTCAGAGGCTATCTCAAAAGTCTTTTTAGAAAGCAAATGACACAAAATGCACAAATTAACGCAATCTTATTGAATTGAAATTCAGCAAATCATATTCAACTGTACAAATGTTATTTGCAAAAATTTGTGGTGTTTGCGAATTTGGGTGCTTTTGATACAACCCCATGCATTCCTGAATGCTGACTAAATTTCTATTTAATTAAAAACGATAAAATCATGAAAATGCTAACATTTGTATTATTTTTTTGTTTCGGACTTCTGACATGCGGTTATTCACAAACAAAGCAGGAGTCTATTAAAGAGTTATTTCAATTAATGAAACAGGACTCTGCTATAATGAAAACGTTTGATTCACTAATACCTATGATTACTCAAAAAGAAAATCAATCCATGGATTCGGTTGCCAAAGAAAAGGCCGAGGGATCGATGATGATGTTCAAGGGAATAGTGAAAGTAATTATTAGTATGGTGACTGAAGAAAGAATAAAATTGTATGACCGCTATTATACTCAGGATGAAATCAACCAACTAATAACTTTCTATAAATCGCCCATAGGACGAAAATATGTTACCACTAACCCTGAGATTACGAAAGACATTGTGATGAAAATACTGAAAGATCTGCCCGATCTGAAGAAGAAGATGAACCCTAAACCGGAAGAACAACAAGGTTCCACAAAATAATTGAATAAAAACAGAATACATAAGTTTAACTCTAAAATTATGACTGGCAAAGGACTAAGATTAATTGATTTTTTAATAGACTCCGGTATATTCTTTATATTGTTGATTCTTCTTGTCTTTGCTTTTAAAGACATTATTGCGATAGAAAATATAAAATGGATTTCCGGAGTGCTGTATTTCTTGTACTATTTTCTATTTGAGTATTTCAGTGGGCAGACTATTGCTAAGATGATTACAAAATCAAAAGTTGTATCATCAACCGATAGGTATAATTACTATTTCATTCGGATTTTTATACGGTCGTTGACCCGGCTTATCCCGTTGGATATAATTTCATACATATTCGTAAGCAGAGGATTGCACGACTGGATTTCGAAAACCTCGGTAATAAAAGTTACCGACGATTTGAACCGGAATATTGTTTTCGACATCTAAGGAAATGTCGTTTACTCTGATATAAAAAAATATTGAGGCCGGAAACAATTATAAACGGGGCGATACCGAAAAGCCAAATGAGTAGGATCATAAATAACCAAAAGTAATAATGAAAAAAACAGTTTTGAAAGTTACAGCAATCGTATTAATTGCAGCTTCTTTAAGTTCATGCGCTACACTGTTCTGTGGCCCGGTGAGTGAATGCCAAAGAACAAAACCTGCAGAAGGTCAACCTGCAAGACAAGTACGGGCAGGTGCATTAATCTTAGACATTGTATTGTTCTGGCCGAGTGTAATCGTGGATTTCGCTACAAATGCTATTTACAGACCTTGCGAAAAGAAGTAAAAGTTGATATTGCAGATTGCTATTATTCATAGCAGTCTGTAATATTTTTTTTCTTGTATTAGAGAAGAAAAGTTGAATTAAACGCGAATACCAAAAATTCATATAGTATGAGAGTGTTAGCACAAAGATGGATCCGATACCGTTGCATACTTCTTTGGAGTATTGCATTCGTGTTTTTTGGTTGCAGCACTACGCGGCGAATAGAAAAGAAACAGACTAAAGTGGTATATGAGTCTTTAGGACTGAATAAAGACCGAAAAGATAATCTGGCTCTTTATGAGGAAGCAGCTTCTTGGTTGCATGTTCCGCATGTTGACGGGGGTACATCAAAGAAAGGTACAGATTGTTCGTTTTTGGTATATACCATTTATAAAACCGTTTATGGTAAAATAATCGAACGAAATTCGGCAGCTATATTGAAGAAAAACTGTGAACGAATAGACCGGAATAAACTGAAAGAAGGCGATCTGGTTTTCTTTAATACGAATGCTAAATCAAAGCAGTATGTAAATCATGTGGGGATTTATTTGAAGGACAATAAATTTCTGCATTCGTCCACTTCGCGTGGCATTATGGTAAGCGATCTGGATGAGAAATATTTTCTGAAAGTCTGGGTTTGCGGAGGACGGGTAAAGTAAGTGAATGAAATAATAGGAATGAGATTCCGCATATAAGGATATTATTATGAAAATAGTCGAAAAGCTGAAATTAAGTTATCTACGTTATTGTTTATCTCAAAAATAGTTAGATCTTTAAGATAAGCAAGCAATACTATTTGATGATGCATTTTCTTAATTTAAAATATTGATAACTATTTTTTGCTTGTGAGTAATTAGATAATGAAACCTAATGAAAAATAGACTAAGTAGTAGGAATTAAATGTCACACCTACGGGCTTATTGAATTCGATTACATGCTTATGTGATTAAAAAACAATATAGTAGTTAGTACATGATTCGTAGGTGTTACTGTAAACCTTATCAGCTGGACTGGTTGTGTAACCTGATCTTTGCACTACTTCGGCACTCCAGTATCCGGCTGGTATATCGTAAGTAACTTTTGATTTGGCAATCATTATCTGTTGAAACTGATCATTGATATATAAATCGTAAGGATTATCTGTACCGTTTGTAAATTCCATAGAGAATGTTTGGTCTTGTTCGCAATTCGGGGCCGTTGCATCTTTTTTAGCACAACCAATAGCAAGAAAAACAACAAATAGACAAATTAAAAGCTTTTTCATGGTCTTGTATTTTTTTTATGCAAAGTACATTCAATTCAGGAATGAATGACTTACATAATTGGAAGAATAAGTTACATGATTCACATGTTCTGAAACAGTACGAGTAACTGATATGTATTGTCTGGAGAATAACTATTGATTATTATGTGTAACTTTGGGACAAAAGAGCATATCCGGATGTGCACAAGTGTTGATTCTTGTTTAAAACAAGAAAAGATAAACTTAATTCACAATGAATATTACTTGTATTGCTTTACAAAGCAATTATTATAAATTTCCGTTACATAGTTCACCATAGTTTAAATGGGCTAAATAAAATTTCAGATACGTAGGATTATCCCGAATAGGAGATCCTTTTAGAAGAGCATACAGTAAAAATATCGTACGATGCTTTTACTGTAAGATCTATATCTTTTTAAGTAAGCAATAATGTTTAATGATATGTTTTCTAAAAGTAAAGCACGTGTAACTAATATTTTAACTCGTAACTTACTCGTGACTCGTAACTATTTATGATTATTAGAATTTCAAAATATTTAAAATAAACCAATGACTAAAAAAACATTTTTTTTCCTGTCTTTCTGTTTTTCCTTACTGTTAACCTCTTGTGGGCAAAATAATGATATTGAATCGGCGAAGAAAATTCCGATTGATAGTCTCTACTTTTCGTGTAAAATAAATGATGAACTAATAGAACTGAAATCACCCTCTGTTCTCCAACATCTGGCGTCGAATACATCTATGATACTTAATAAATCGACTGCTGGCGGAAAGGATTCGATAATTATGGGACGGTCGTATATCTGTGCTAATAACAATTACCGTGTTGAATTTGGAATGTCCCGTATTTTTCTGGTTGACACAATAATATTTATGAGTTCCAAAGTTAATGACGTATTATTAGAAAAAGGTAAATATTCATTTCAATTTAGGTCTTTTAGCAATAGTCTTCAAGACTCTCTATCACAGAAATATTCTTCTTTTAGCCTCGGCCTCGATAAAGTTGTAAACCAGTATTGTGGATTTTATATAAAGATATGGGATATAAAAAAAGGATTGTATTACAGCAGCTTTGTTAGTCCTAAAAAAGAAGGAAACACATCGGATTTTGATTACTTTAAAAATAAATCTTCATTTCAAATATCCAGTTCAACTAAACTAGATACAGGTATATACAAAAACTATCTGAATACATGGTTTATTGAGTCATCCTTTAATTGTAAACTTTATGATAGCGAATCTGTAGATAGATCAGCGATACTGACAGATGGAGTTTTGAAGGGGTGTTTTTGATGTGTCATTGCCTCGTCTTTGATCGAAGGGTAACTTATTTGGATAAAAGAGAAATAGGGTGAGCTTTTTACTTTGATATTATAAGAATGTAGATATTTTTATGGCACTTGTTTTGATATAATATCAGTTATAGCTTAAATGGCTGCTTTATTGATGTTTTCAGGTGGGCAGACCATTAAATATTATCGTAAACAAAATTGAATATGAAGAAGAAAATTTTATTTTTAGCGCTTACATTAGTCTCTTTTATTGGCATAAGCGCACAAAACAATGATTCTATTGCTCCGCAGGGAGGTTTTGTATTTCCGTTCGGTACAAAAGTGATTATTCGGTTGGAACCTATTGATTCGGTTAACTTCAACTATTCGGTAGTGAAGTCGGAGAAAATAGCAGAGATGATTGATAACTACGATAACGATCATTATTTCTCAGAAAAACTGGACGATAACTGCATCGAATTTTTGTTTTGCGGGGGAACACACGGTGATAGTCGCGAAGAAAAACAAGCAAACTATCAGACTTTATTAATCCTGAAAAATGGTACAAAATACAAACTCAGTTATAAAGCCGATATTCAGATCGATCAAACTGAAAAATTAGTATCTACTTCGGTGGTTGACTTATTCAGCAGAGTGAAAAGTAAAGAGATATGGCCTTATAAGGTAGATCTGATTGCACTACATGATTTTAGGAAGAAGTAAATGGTGATAGATTCTGTATAACCATGTTTAATAATACGAATAAATAGCCGGAAAAATAGTCTGTATGACATTTCTGATTATCCCCGATATTAGAAGTGCATTATACTTGTTTTCAACTCTTGATTCGCATTCATAATTTTATTGTGAGAATTTGTAACCGAAAGTCTGTTGATACGTCTAATTATTATGAATTATTGGCGCAAATTTAAAATGAAGCCGGATGAGAAATATAAGTAATCATTAATGATCAGTTTTTTACAACGAAATATATAAACGATTAACACAATAAAATTATGGGACTATTTGATGTATTTAAAAGAAAAAGTGTACCAGAACAAAATCATGCGTCTGAAATCAAAAATGAAGACCCGAACCAGTCTGAAATAAAAGAGTCGGATCTTATAAACAGTGCGGGTAATGCCAGTACTACCGACAATGCTTTATCGGTACCTATGCCATTGGATGAAATATATAAGTATTTACATACGGACTTTGAAACCCGTGGATACGAAGATGCATTGAGTAACCCGGATATTTCATACAGGGATATGAATAAAAAACTGATTGTAAGTAATCTGAAGGTTTTGTTCAAACAGCTTAAGCAACTGTATATTGATAGCCTAAACAGAACCGAATTTCATATTAAATCGCGTTCGCAAGCCGGGCTGATTGATATTGTTGAACTTCTGAAAAACAGAAAAGATACTTACGAAAGCCATTTAAAAGAAATAAATAAGATGGAAGAGGACCTTGAAAAAGGTGAAGACTATATGATCGGTATGCTACTGTCGTACGAACGGGGTTTTTTGAGAGGACTTGCTGCATTATCACTGGAAACCTTTAATATAAAGAGATAAGTTATGAATAACTGGATAAAATTTAAGTGTTTCCTTGTTGGCTGGAATCCCAATATATTAGCAAGTTGTAGCGAGGCTAGTTACAAAACGCTGAAAAAGTATGCTTCTTCTATTTTGATTTTGATGTTTATATGGGGTGCAACGGGTTACTGTTTTGCCGAACGTTATATTTCTATTAAAACATGGTGGGGATGTGCGTTATTTTCGCTGGTTTTCATACTTATTGTGATTCAGATTGAACGACAGGTTATCTTAACGGTAGGAAGAAATAGGGGAATTGTCATCTTCAGGTTTATACTTGCTGTTCTGATGGCTTTAATCGGATCGTCTATTTTAGATCAGATAATTTTCAAAAATGATGTGGAGAAAGTCTTAGTTGAACTAAGAACCGATCAGGCAAATATCATTGCGCAGAAAAGACAAAAAACCATTCAGATAGAAATAAATACTCTGTCGTCAACGATTGATTCGCTAGAGAATATCAATAGAAAGCTGAATGAAGAAGTGGCTAGGCAACCTACTATTGCAGTAACAAATGTAACCCGGGAAGTAGTTCCTGTGACATTAGCTAATGGAACAAAAAGTACAGAGACAAAGAGTACAACTTCTACTCAGCACATTGCCAATACCCGCATTGATCAGATTAGGTCTAATGCGTCCACAATTCAGTTTTGTAGAACAAGATTGGAAAAATTGAATAATCTGAAAATTAATATTGAAGATATCGTTCGAAAAGAACTGGAGGCAAATGCCGGTTTTCTGGAAGAGCTGAAAGCCATGATTAAAATCATAAAGAGTGATTTTGTGGCTGCAGCCTTTTATTTTTTGTTATTTGCCTTTATTATTTCATTGGAACTATTGGTGGTAATGAGTAAAATAGGAGATAATAAATGCGATTACGACTTGATTGTAGAATATCAGGTAGGAGTGAAGAAGGCGGCTCTTGATGATATGATTAAGAAGTAAAGCAAGATAACCTATGAATATAAAATGGAATAGAAATTCTTATTTCAACACAATTAAGTAATCAATAATACATATTATATAAGTTACGAATAGAAGAGTCAACTTAAAGACTATTCGATGGCACTAAGTGGCTAAATGTAAATAGCCACCAGTGTAGCTTGCGGAACTGGTTGATGGAAATCGAAACACAATCAAAAGTAGTAAAAATACAATTTGTATAATGTCTAATATAAAGAGAAATATCGAAAAAATGCGTTTAAGTAGGAAATAGTTGTTTTCAAAAAGAAAGGATAATGAAAAAAGTCATTTTATTTGTTTTAGGTGTAAGCATTTACAGCACGGTATGTGGACAGATTATTCGAGGAACCATTTTGGATGTAACCACTAAAAGCGGTATTCCTTTTGCTTCTGTTTACTTTAATGCCACCTTTGCAGGAACTACCTCCGATAAAGACGGAAACTTTGAACTGGATGTTTCTAACAAAGGTTCGATGCCATTGACTATTAGTGCTGTTGGCTATTTTTCCGTTACGCTGGCACGTTTTCAGACTGCTAAACATCTCCAGATTTTGTTGACTCCCAAAGTCTATGAGTTGACCGAAGCACATGTAAAAGCCAAATCGCTAAAGGCAAAAAGACAACGTAATCTGAGATTGTTTCGCGAAGAATTTTTAGGTACAAGTGCTAATGCCGGCAAATGTAAAATATTGAACGAAAAAGATATCAGCTTTAATTACGATTCGGATACCGATACGCTAAAAGTTTTTGCGCTGAAGCCTCTGGAAATTGAAAACGGAGCATTAGGATATAAATTGACCTATTATTTGGATAAATTTGAATATTACCGAAGGCGACGAAGTACGTTTTTTATGGGGAATTTGATTTTCAAGGATGAAGTAGGAACGGACAGTGTTCAAAAAAAATGCTATAATACAATACGAAAAGAGACTTATCAGGGATCGAGAATGCATTTCTTCAGAACCTTGTGTGGGGATACGCTGAAAAAAAATTTGTAGTTCAGGATCCGTCTGGCGAAGAAATAAAGTATAAAAATCTGGTATTTCAGATAGATAATAATAGTTACCTCGAATATCCTAAAAACTTGCATGTGAGTTATGATAGAGATGACAGTTATATTATTTTTCTGAAAAAGCCTGTGTATTTTGATAAAACAGGTTATTTTGATCCTTCAACTATTAACTGGAAAGGTATTATGGGCGAACAGCGTATTGCTGATTGGCTACCGTATGAATATAAAATAGAATAAAAATTTCCATTTCAATACAATTAAATAATCAATAATAATTAATGATCTGTTTTCTTATTTCCAATATTCAGACAAACACCTTGTAACTACTACCTACTTACAATGATTTTATTAGAAAAAAGAGATTATCACAAAGTCGTAAATCCGCTTAAAAAAGTAAGCATAAACAATCTGTTTGCCCGTGCAGTAATTGAAGGTCAGGTAAATGGTTTGGTTTATGTAGATAATATCCACCAGCCACGCACATTTTATATTTGTCATCCTTATGGCATGTCTTTACTCTTTGGTGATGCAGGCAATGACAAATTTAATTCGCAGTTAATCGATTATGTTTTGAATACTTCCGGTAAACGTCGCAAGACAGAATGGCTTCAGGTTTTTCCGGAAGTCTGGAATAAACGGTTTGAGAAATTTTTCGGCAGCAAGATTGTACAATCGGCTAACAGTTCGGAAACTTCAGAGCACATCCAGATTGAACAGAATACCAGAGTCAATTTTCAGTTTAATGCCAATACCTATCTTGCTTTTAAAAAGAAGATGAAAAAGGATTGTAGTATTGTTCGTACCGACAAAGCTATATTTGAAAGCATGTCTGGTAGTGTTATTCCGCCTTACTTTTGGGAAGATTCGCAGCAGTTTGCCAACGATGGAGTTGGGTTTAGTGTGTTATTCGAGGGCAAGTTAGTTTCTACTGCTTTTTCAGCTTTTATTTTTGATGCTATGTTAGAAGTAGGCATTGAAACATCCAAAGACTATGTTGGAAAAGGATTTGCTTTGCAAAGCTGCTCTGCATTGATTGATTATTGTCTGGAAAATAAGCTGGAACCGGTTTGGGGATGCAAATTAGAAAATCAGGGCTCATTTAAACTGGCGCAAAAATTGGGATTTGAGCCTACACTTTATATTCCGTTTTATAAACTTTGTTGAATCTCGGGTTGACCGGTTTGTCTTGTATACTATGCCGGTATGCTATTTATACTATAAAATAAAAGATATGGATTTAAAAAACAAGTGTTTTCGGGTGATTTTGATGTTTACACTTTCCGGTGCTGTGTTGTCGGCTCAAACCAAAGGGATTGTTTTAGATGAAAAACAGAATAAACCATTGGATGGAGTAAATATATATTTAACCAATAGTACCGTTTTAGCTGTTACAAATACGAGAGGAGAATTTAATCTGAAAAAATTATCTGCAAGCGGCAAAACTGATACGGTGTATTTTTCGTATGTGGGTTATGCCCCCAAAAAGATAACAGTCGCGGAATTAAAGGCAAAAAACTATATTGTATATCTATCAGAAACGGCTCAGCAGTTGAACGAGGTAACTGTAGTGTCCAACGCCGAGAATTTAAAGAACACAATAGATTATAAACAGTTGGCTTCGTTGAAAGACGGACTGTATGCATTTGGTTCTTTGCTGATAAATAATAAGATTTATGTTATTGCCGGAAATACATCGTTTGGAAGTAACTCTGGATTAGAAGCACTGGAGAAGTATGGCGATGATTTCCTGCAACATATGAAACCTACGATATCCTGGCGCGAATATAGTGGCGCGATGCATATATATGATATTGAAACGGATAAGTGGACCACTGATAATCAGAAGTTCAGCAAAAGAGCTTACCATGATATGCATTATTTAAATGGAAAAATCTATATTTTAGGTGGTAAAACATTATCGAGAGATGCTACAACCGAATATCTGGATGATAAATTTGAAGTGTATGACCTAAGTAAAAAGACGCTTCTGGTTGATCATACCAATCCTCACCAAGCTATAAACTGTGCTTCTTTTACCTATAACGGAAGCCTGATTGTAATGGGTGGTTCTACCAGATTAAAATCGAATGGCGACAAGGAATATTCCAATAAGGTACATCTTTGTGATTTGAAATCAGGATATTGGTATGAACTGGATAAAATGCCTGATGCGAAAGAAACTAAAGGGGTTATTATCGGTAATACAATTTATCTGATTGGAGGTTATATGTCCAGACCTTTGGCAGAAATACAAAGTTATAATGTGACAACGGCTCAATGGAGCAAAGAAGGTGAGTTGCCTTACGAGGTAGACAGACCGGGAATTACTAATAACGGAAATCTGATTTATATTTTTGAGGATGGAAAAATTCAAACCTATAATATTGAAACAAAGGAGTCGAATACCTATTTAATTGATCTGAATCTGAAATCACCAGAATTGTTTTGTAATAAAAACAAACTATATATAGTAGGAGGCTTTCAACTGGATAATTCTTCTGTTTCACCTTCTTCTGATTTATATAGTATTGATTTGGATGAATTTAATAAAACGAGAACACTTAATAAGTAGCTACATTGCTGTATTACGATAGAATGAGGTGCCTTTCAACTGTTTTTGGTTTTAGAAAGAATAGTCTGTTTTTTATTCGCAATCATATTGAAATAAATATTAATTTCTTATGATATTGAAAAATATTATTTCCAGCATGCAACGAATCAAATGAATTTGGCATCTTAGTTGCAATGACCTGATTGATGTAGGAATCATTTTATTGATTTTCATTCTATCTGTTTTCCGGATGATGCAATATCAGAGAATAAAATACATTCCGAAGCCGAAATTGGAACTACCACTTTATATTTCATTCTATAAGTCGTTAATGAATTATATTATGGGTAGTTAGATTAAAAAAATCAGATGAAAGAGTTAGAAAATATTCAGAAATTAGCTGTTTTATATTGTGTGTACCAGTTGATAGCTTCGGCTGATGGGAGTATCGTGGAAGAAAGAGATCGTCCGGCTATTGATTTAGCTTTATCTGAATTAGGCTTAACTGCCACTTATTCGTGGAATTCAGCATTGCAGCTTAATCCTTATGACTGTTTTATTCACATAGGGGGATTAAGTGATGATGATAAGCAACTGTTTCGAAATTTACTTTTCAGCCTTACCACTATGGGGGGAAATGAAGCTCTCAGAATAACCTGTGCCAGTCATTTGTTGCAGTTGTGCCATGTGTAATAGGAGGAACTTAGATAAAAAGTAAAAGTACTTTTATTTTAACTATTCTGTATTGTTATTAGCAGGAAAATTGGAATTCGTTTATTGAAGTCTTTTATTTTTTGTATCTGTTTGATGAATAAAAACTCATTATTTACAATGAATGCAGTCTCTCTGTTTTACGGAAAAGAGAAGATTTAAACAGAGCCTTTTTGACTGTTTATTTTGTAGTATAAAATACAATGTCCAAAAAAAGCGAGTCTCAATTTTTTAATACGCTGTTATATAATGTATTGTGAAATGTTTTGTCCAAAATTATTTTATACTAAAATTTGATTATTGAAATCTTAATCGCTAACTTAGTACCCAATTTCTGTGTGTTATTTATAGCTATATCGACAATGTTTTGTATGCAGATATAAAAGCATATCCTAAGATTGAATTTAGACTATAAAATAAAAAATGAAGCAGAGAGCATAATGTAAGTTGGAAGCATTGCAGACATCTATGAGTCATATTCAGCTCCCAAAAACTGTTTAAAGAAATAAATAACCAAAACATAAAATTAATATGAATGCAAAAGCAAAAAAAGTAAAACTTAGAAAGGCCAGAACTGCTTTTTGGATTAATCTCCCTATCTGTATATTGTCGTTGATTCTGGGTATTGATTGTATTAATAATCCTGTTTTATGGAAGATTATTGCCTGTGCGATTGTTTTTGTGGCATCAATGAATGCTGCAATTTTGATTTCTCAGGAGTTGATCAGACTGCAAAAGGCGGAAGAATAGAATCAACATATATAAAAAAAGAAAAAGAGCGGACGTAAATTCGCTCTTTTTCTTTTTTATATAGCTAAACTGATTTTGAAATAGCAATACACACACTTATAGTTTATTCTGTAATTTCAGCTTTATTCAGAGATTTCCGGGTACTTTTCATTATTTGCCAGCGATATGCCCAGTATGTAGTGATAAAATAAATAACCGTTTGTACGGACAAACTTATATATTCGAATGAGATATGATGTAAATCAGCTCCCAGCGTATTTATTTTTATATAAGCTTGTATGCCGCAGGTTGCAGGAAATATCCAGCCAAAAGCTCTCCAGAATCCATTGATATTTGATTCCGGCCAGGATACTCCAGAGAGGAATAAAAGAATCAGTGACATAAACATAAAGATGACAATACCGGTTTCACGATTTGGTATAAACACAGCTACGGTCATGGAGAAAAATACTGTTGACAACAGGAACGGTATCATGAGCATCATTATGTCAAACGGAATACCTATATGTGGCAGATTAAATAGTCGCGGAACGAACTGCAAAACAAAAAATGACCAGGCTGCAAACATGGAGAAGTAACAAATGCTTTTACCGATAATTACCCGCAAGGTACTGCCTTTGTATGTGGTGGAACTGACAAGTACATGAAAGCGGTTTTCTTCACGCGAGGTTCCGGTAATCATACCTATTCCCAAAAACAATGTTTGCTGTATTATCAGAATCAGAATAGCCGGCATTAAGAAGCTGGCAAATCCGGCTCCTTCATTGTAGAGTATGACTGCATCGTAAGGAATCGGACTTGCTGCAATCTTTGCCGATTCGCCGGTAATACCATTAGCATTCAGTCTTTCCATCTGAATTTGGTTGCTCATGGCTAATATACAATTGCTGCAGGCCTGGTTGATAATACGGTAATACATAAAACTGCTAATGTCGCAGTAAACGGAAACAGTTGTTTGATCGCCGGTATTTAATTTCTTGCTGAAATCGGCAGGTATATAAACAACTCCATGTACCTTTTTTTCATTGTATGCCTGTTTAGCCTCGGCAAGTGTAGAAAATTTGCTGATTACCTGTACGTTTTGTGTTGCATCAATATGTCTCAGCAATTCTCTGGACTCCTGACTGCGCGAACAATCAACAGCAGCAATGGGAACATCAATCAATGTTTCATTTTTATAAAGGCCGCAATAAAGAAGCGGGTAGGCCAATGGAGCTAAAACTAACATGGTAACCACACCGCGGTCTTTAAACAGAGTTCTGAACTCTATCTTGATAACATTCAATGTATCTTTTAAAATTGCAATAATCTTATTTCGCGATGGTGTCTTATGTGGAGTATTCATTATAAACTTATTTAGTTGGGTAATTCTGACGAATTGCAGCATTTTTCAATCGATTAAAAACAAAAAATGGCAAAATCAAAAACGCAAGCATGATCAGGTAAGAACTAAGCGAATAGTGAATAGGAACTCCATTCAGTGCCTGGTCTACGTATATATTGAAATAATGATGTATTGGAAATAAATCGCTCAGCAAACGTACTCCCGAGGGCATTTGCTCTATAGGGAAAGTGGAGCCTGCAAATGTAATTCCCAGTGTTCCGAATAGTCCTGCAAATGTAACTCCGTCGCGTAAAACGGGAGTGATTCCAATAAAAATTACTGCGATAGCCTGAGAGGATAGCACCAACACAAAAGTTGCCAAAAACATCCATCCTATATTGGCATTTAGTGGATAACGCATGTACCTGTAAAGTAGCATATTTCCAATAACTCCCAATATGGTGAAAATAATTGTGTAGGGCAGTAGTTTTCCGCTTAAAGCAGCAAACATGGTATTATCTGCATTCTTCAGCCATTCGCGCGAAGTACGTTCTTTGTATTCAACTCCAATAGAAAACACACTCATCAGCAGCACCATCAGTTGCAGAATGCCGGGTAAGATTACGTTTAATAAATAAGTACCGTAACTGGCCCATGGGTTTCCAATAAGGTGTGTGTCCTGTGTGATAGGCTGAATAATTCCCATAATGCGCCTTTCATCTATTCCTTTAGCCCGTAATACTTTTCGTTCCATGCCGATTGAAGTAGCTGCACTCATATAAGTAATATCTTTGAATAGGAGCGACCCGGCAATCAGGTACCCGTCGTTGACATAAAAAGTTATTGCCGGCCTTTTGCTTGAAAGAGCATCTACCGAAAAGTGTCGCTTTATTTCAACAAAAGCATAGATTTTTCCACGTTGCATTTCTTCCCTGGCTTCTTTGTGGCTACTCAGTTTCATCACTATTCTGGCTTGTTGAGTAGACTCCAGGTTCCGGGAGAATTGTCGGGATAAAGATGAATTGTCTAAATCTACAATTCCGATAGGCATTTTGTTTGGTTGTCCTTCATTGAAAAAAGTCAGAAAAAACACATAACTAAATGCCATTATCACAACAGTTCCAATGAAATAAATGGGACGACTAACCATTCGTCTCAATTCCCGGTTTAATGTGTTTGTAAATGCAGTTTGTAGTTTGTTTGACATAATGATTTTATTAGGTCGATACAGTGATAGGTTTGCAAATCACGTATTATTTTACGGTTTCTTCGAATAAAGCTGTCATTCCGGGACGCAGATCTTTTACTGTTCCGGTTGGACGGGCACGCACTTCGAATGTTTTCACATCAAACTGACCGGTTGTTTTTGTTGCTTTCCATGTTGCATACGATGCCAGTGCTTTGATATAAGTTACCTTTACTTCTACAATCTGATTGTTTAATGCAGGAACTTTTACTTTGAATGTTTTTCCCATTTTTAATCCACCCAGCAAATCTTCGCGAACATTAAAGGTGAACCATATATCACTCAGGTCTACAATGCTCATAATAGGTGCACCTGTTCCAACAAGTTCGCCGCATTTAGGATATACTTCAGTTACTTCACCATTAATTGGTGATGTCAGCGTTATCTCTTTAATGTATGATTTTACTTCATTTACTGCTCCTTTAGCCCGGTCTACTAATGCCAATGCAGCTTCTTTGTCTTCATTTTCGGCACCGTTTTTGGCCATGCTATATTGCGACTTTGCAGCACTTGCAGTCGCCAGAGCAGCTTTGTATTGTGCTTCAGCTTCATCACGTTTCTGAGCCGGAACTACTCCTTTGTCGAATAAGCGCTGAACACGGTCATACGATTTTTTTGAAATATCCACACCAACCAATGCTTTTTGCCACATTTCGTAAGCTCCCAGAATGGTTTCTTTGCGAGCTCCTTTTAGGGCTTTTTTATTTTGGGCCTGTGCTGCGTTTTCTGCTGCATTAGCTTGTTCCAGTTTCGCTGTGAGTTCCGGGCTGTCAAGTATTACCAATGTATCGCCCATTTTTACTTGTTTCCCCTCATCGGCTAAAAACTGTTTGATACGTCCCGGAACTTTTCCCGATATCCTAATTTCAGAAGCATCAGCTTCTCCCTGAATAATGATTGGTTCCGGTTTGTTTATAATTATACCTATAATGAATATCAAAACTATGACTACTATTAAAGCTATTAGGCCGGTTCTTAAATCCTGATTCTTCTTTTTCATTGTTGTCTAATATTTATTCGTTTGTATTTTATTTCTTTGTGGTGGTTGTTTGTGTTTTTAGTGCAGGGGCATTTAGTGTACCTAAAGATTTAGCTAAATACAGATTACATAGTTTTACATCTATATTAGCATCAATAGCTTCCGATTTGGCCGAAAGCCATGCTGTTTGTGCACCCAGTAAATCGGTGGATGTGATTACGCCCGCATCAAATCCTTCGGTTGCGTAACGTAGATTTTCTTCGGCCTGATCTATATTGTGTTGTGTTGAAACTTTTTTCTTCAAACTCTCAGCCACTTTGTAGGAACTTTGTTTTATCTGAAGCTGCATTTTTTCTTTTGTCTCTTCCAATTCTAATGTAGCAATTCTATGTTGAGATTTGGCAGCATTCAGAGTATGAATTCTATCGCCGAAGTGAAACAACGGAATATTAGCCACAACTCCTACTGAAAACATACCGCCAAATTCGTTTTTATAACCATTGTATGAATTTGGATTGGTAACTAAATAATTGCCGGACAAAACAATGTTGGGCATAAACCGCGATAGCATCATCTTCTCGTTTGCTTTTGCCATGTTTTCTACCTGTGTCAGCTGTTTGATCTCCGGTCTGTTGCTTAAAGCTTGATCTATCGGAATAAGTGGGGTGGTATTGTCTTGCGCCAGATCCTGATCGGCTAAAGAGTATACATCGTCCAGTGCAATGCCGCATAGTTGGTTTAATGCCATTCTGGAAAGGTTTAATCCATCTTCGGCTTTTGTTACGGTAATGTCGGCCTCGTTGAGTTTCACTTTTACTTTCAATGCTTCCGACTTGGTAGCGACTCCTTCTTCAATCATTACGTTGACATCCGAATCTACCTGAGCTACTAAATTACGATATTCTTTTGCAAGTTTCACTTTATTTTCCAACGATACCACACGCCAGTAAGCTTCATCTACTTCCAGCAGTAAATCGGTAACTTTACTTTCTCTCTTTGCTTCTGCCAGGCTCTCGCCGTATTTAGCAATATTATAAAGTTCCTTGATTTTACCACCCATGAAGATAGGTTGTGTAAAGCCAACTGATCCGGCAAATACATTATTGATATCATATTCCAGAGCACTTTTGGGTAGCAACGCATAGTTTTTCCACTGTATTTTTTCCGGATTTGTTTTGGGATTAAAAGGATTATTATTTGCATCTAACGGAACACCTGTTGATGAAAAACTGTTGTTCCACGAACCCTGATAGTTTATAGCTCCGCTGGAGCTCATGTTGTAAACCGGCAGATAAGCATCTTCGGATAATAGCGATAGGTTTTTCTGATTCCAGGTGTATGCACCGTTTGCCGAAAAGTTAGGCAGAAATTGTGTGAATGCCGCTTTTTTCAATTCAG
>Ga0302170_10000294_pt1 | contig 19909 bp, 18 predicted proteins | sample I_Fen_N2_1_FD_193492 | JGI IMG/M metagenome (GOLD analysis project Ga0302170, IMG submission 193492) | Peat permafrost microbial communities from Stordalen Mire near Abisko, Sweden - I_Fen_N2_1 | ecosystem: Environmental > Terrestrial > Soil > Wetlands > Permafrost | place: Sweden: Abisko...
TAATGATTCAGCAGAAGATGAATTTCTGAAATGTAAAGTTGAAAATTTATAAACGAACATGTTTTTTACAAGAAAACGGCGAATTTTTACCCCAGATTAAAGTGGTTTTTATTAGATAATTTGGCATACTCTCAAATATTTACACAAAACTGCCATCTCTACATTGCAATTTTGGAATATTGCTGTATCTTTGTATCGTTTTTAAGCTCGAAGAAAAATTCCTCCCGCCGATTACCAGAACATTATTTCTCTACAAGATGGATTTATTAGAAAACATTATGGCTCGTGCCAAGGCAAACTTACAACGTATTGTATTGCCCGAAGGTACTGAAATTCGCACTTTGAAGGCTGCGGATATTGTCCTGAAAGAAAAAGCTGCCAAGCTTATTTTGATAGGAAACGAAAATGAGATTAAGAAATTAGCTGCGGAAAATGACCTGACTCATATTGCTGAAGCCATGATTGTTGATCCTGAAACAGATGCTAAAATGGGTGATTATAGCAATTTGCTTTTTGAACTTCGTAAAAGCAAAGGTATGACTATAGAAGAAGCAACCAAACTTGCAAAAAATCCATTATATTTGGGCTGTCTAATGATTAAGAACGGCGACGCTGATGGCGAGTTGGCCGGAGCTCAAAATACTACGGGTAATGTGTTGCGCCCTGCTTTCCAGATTGTAAAAACGTTACCCGGAATCAATGTAGTTTCAGGAGCGCTCTTGATGTTTACTCCTACTCCTCAGTATGGTGAAAATGGGTTGCTGGTTTTTGCCGATTGTGCCGTGAATCCTAACCCTACTGCACCTGAACTGGCTCAGATTGCTATTTGTACAGCTGAAACTGCGCGTGTAATTTGTGGATACGAACCACGTGTGGCTATGTTAAGTTTCTCATCAAAAGGAAGTGCAAAACATGAGCTAGTTGATAAAGTTGTTGAAGCAACCCGACTTGCCAAAGAAATGTCGCCGGAATTGATGATAGATGGCGAATTACAGGCCGATGCAGCACTGGTTCCTTCGGTTGGACAGAGCAAGGCTCCCGGAAGTCAGATTGCAGGACATGCCAATGTATTGGTTTTCCCGGATCTACAAGCGGGTAACATAGCTTATAAGTTGGTAGAGCGTTTCTCGGGAGCACAGGCTGTAGGTCCTATTTTGCAAGGTATGGCAGCACCTATTAACGATCTGTCCCGTGGTTGTTCTGTTGATGATATTGTGAGGATGATAACGATTACGGCTAATCAGGCGATGAAAAACTAATTCACAATTCATAATACGTAATTCTTAATTGGATGACATATTTTGAATAAAGAATTATGCATTTTGAATAAATAATTATGCATTAAAGAGAATAATATGGCAGAAGAAATTATTGAAGCAATTGAACGTTATGGACTAAGCAAGCGTAAACGCAACCGGACACTTTTCTCGCGCATAGGTGTGGTAGGCTGCGGTAAGGAAGGGAGCGTAATAGCCACCACGGCCGCTCTCAACGGTATGGAAGTAGTCTTTCTGGAACCTTCAGAAGAACGAATCGGTAACGCCTATGTTCGTATTGAAGATAAGTTAGACAAGAAAATCGAAAGCTGGGGTCTTACCGTAAATGAGAAAAAGGCTATTCTTGCCCGGATTTCAGGTACTACAAATTATGAAGATTTTAGTGGTTGTGATTTTGTAATTGAAGCCATTCGTTACGATGATCAAACCGGCGAGCGTCGGATTAACCAGCGTAAAGAAGTATTTTTGCAGCTGGAAAGAGTTCTGTCGCCGAATGCTATCATTGCTTCTAACGTTTCAACTGTGATTGTAACCGATTTAGCTGCCGAGCTTGAACATACTGAGCGCTGTATTGGTCTTCATTTCTTGTCAAATATACCAGGATCTCAAATTATTGAAATAGTGCCGGGGTTGAATACTTCAAACGAAACATTCGATAAAGTATGTCAGTTTTCAAAATTAATCAATCACCAGTATGTTCCGGTTATGGAGTCTGCTGGGTTGATAAGTATCCGATTGTTCCTCATTCAACTCAACGAAGCCTGTGGAATTTTGATGGAAGGTATTTCAAGCGTAGAAGATATAGATTTGGTACTGACTGTTGGTTTTGGTCACCGCCAGGGAGTGTTTCGCACTGCTGATCAAATGGGGATTGAAAAGATCGTAAAATTGCTTGAAAATCTTTGGGATGAATATGGAAGTATCAAATACAAACCATCACCAATTCTATTGCGTTTGTACAGGGCTAAACATTTTGGTGTAAGTCGAGGTAAGGGATTTTATACATACGACGAAGCTGGCAATATAGTTAAATAGGTGGAGGGAAAAAATGATGAAGGTATTAGTTTTAAATTGTGGTAGTTCATCAATAAAATACAAATTACTCGAAATGGAGAGTAATTTAGAACTTGGTTCTGGAGCAGTTGAGAAGATTGGGATGAAAGGCTCTTTCCTTAAACACACCCGTCCGGATGGAATTAAGGTGATATTAAAGGGTGAAATCTTGGAGCATCAGATAGGAATTGAGTATATTCTAGGAATTCTTACCAGCGAAAAACACGGTTGTATTAAGTCGTTGGAAGAAATTGGAGGAGTTGGTCATCGTGTAGTTCATGGAGGGGAAAAATTTAATTCCAGTGTGTTAATTACTGATGAGGTAATTCAAAAATTAGTTGAATGTATAGACATAGCTCCATTGCATAATCCACCAAATTTGGCGGGTATCCGTGCTATCTCGGAACTCTTACCAAATATGCCTCAGGTTGGAGTGTTTGATACGGCTTTCCATCAAACTATGCCCGATTATGCCTACATGTATGGCATCCCATATACTCTTTATTCTAAATACGGTATTCGACGCTATGGCTTTCACGGAACGAGCCATCGTTATGTCTCTAAACGTGCGGCCGAATTTCTCGGACTGGATTATAATAACTCAAAAATTATTACAGCGCATATTGGTAACGGTGTGTCGGTAACGGCTATTGAAAATGGAAAATCGGTTGACACTTCCATGGGATTTACTCCAATTGAAGGACCTATGATGGGAACGCGCTCGGGAGATGTAGATTTAGGCGTGGTTACATTTTTAATGGAAAAAGAAATGATTGGTGCATCAGCAGTTTCCACATTATTCAATAAGCATAGTGGAATGCTTGGAGTGTCAGGAGTTTCATCAGATATGCGCGATATTGACAAAGCAGTTAAGGAAGGAAATGATCGAGCACGTTTAGCTCGCCACATGTATGTCTACAGACTCCGAAAATATATCGGTGCTTTTGCGGCAGCAATGGGTGGTGTAGATGCTATTGTATTTACAGGTGGTATTGGCGAAAATCATGTTTTTACTCGTAAATATATTTGTGAGGGGCTTGGATTTATGGGAGTAAAAATTGATTACGACCTGAATGCCGTTTCACAGGGTATTGCCGTAAAACTAAGTACCGAAGACTCACAAGTATATGTAGCGGTGATTCCTACTGATGAAGAATTCATGATTGCATCGGATACAATTGAGATACTGAAGAATCGTAATTGATTTGTATACACGATATTTGAAAAATACCTGAGACTTTATAGTTTCAGGTATTTTTTTTATTATCATTAATTGGAGCACATTTTAGATAAAGAGCAAATAATATTCAGAAAAAAATTCTATATTTGTAAATGTAAACCTATTTACTTGTCAATCAATTAAAAATCTAATTCAAGAATCAAAATCCATGAAAATACTTGTTTTGAACTGCGGAAGTTCATCCATTAAATACAAGCTGCTCGACATGATAAATAAAGAGGAGCTGAGCTCTGGTGCTGTAGAGAAAATCGGTATGAAAGGCTCATTTTTGAAGCATGTTCGTCGAGATGGGCAGAAAGTCTTGCTTAAAGGAGAAATACTGGAACACCGAATCGGAATAGAATACATCCTGGGAGTTTTGACCAGTCAAAAACATGGATGTATTGAATCTTTAGAGGAAATAAATGCTGTAGGTCATCGCGTAGTTCATGGGGGAGAGAAATTTAATTCAAGTGTTTTGATTACCGATGAAGTTATCCAGAAGATTACCGAGTGTATTGACATAGCTCCACTACATAATCCTCCAAATTTAGCGGGTATAAATGCAATTATTGAACTTTTGCCATCAGTTCCGCAGGTTGCAGTATTCGATACGGCATTTCATCAAACAATGCCCGACTACGCTTATATGTATGGTATTCCTCATTCTTTGTACACTAAATACGGCATTCGTCGCTATGGTTTCCATGGAACAAGCCACCGATATGTTTCGCGTCGTGCAGCAGATTTTCTTGGACTAGACTATAACAATTCACGCATTATAGTTGCTCACTTGGGCAATGGAGCATCTATTTGTGCCATTAAAAATGGTAAGTCGGTAGACACTTCTATGGGTTTCACGCCAATTGAAGGGCTTATGATGGGAACACGATCTGGCGATGTGGATCTGGGTGTGGTTACTTTCCTTATGGAAAAAGAAATGATTGGTTCGGCTTCTGTTTCTACTCTATTTAATAAGCATAGCGGAGTTTTAGGTGTTTCGGGTGTTTCTTCGGATATGCGCGATGTGGATAAAGCGAAAGGTGAAGGCAATGAACGCGCTCGTCTTGCCTGGGACATGTATGAATATAAAGTAATGAAATATATTTCGGGTTATATTGGAGTGTTAAATGGTGTAGATGCAATTGTATTTACGGGTGGGATAGGAGAGAACCAGACAGAAACTCGTGAATACGTTTGTAGACAATTAGATTATCTTGGAGTAAAAATCGATTTTGATTTAAACAAGGCTTCAAGAGGCAAAGAAATACTTTTGAGCACACCTGAATCTGCTGTGAATATATGCGTTATTCCAACTGACGAAGAATTTATGATAGCCTCGGATACACTCGATATAGTACAGCAAAACTAGTTTTAATAAACTATTCATAATTTTAAAAAGCGCCTTGCACCTTTATGTAAGACGCTTTTTCTTTTCAGATTTATATAAGGATAATTTTTCCATTGAATAAATTGAAGTAATTTTGTGACGAAAAAAATGAATAGTATAAAGGTATGGAAATAGGGATATTAATAGTGGGTCTAGTTGCCGGAGTGATGTCTGGATTATTTGGCATTGGAGGCGGAATTATTATGGTTCCTGCGTTGATAGCTTTTTTCGGGATGGATATGCTTAATGCCAATGCTACATCGCTTGCCGCAATGCTATTACCAGTGGGTGTGTTGGGTATAGTAGCTTATTATAAAGCTGGTTATATAAATATCAAAGAATCTCTTTGGATCTCTATAGGTTTACTGGCTGGGTCTTTTTTTGGTGCAGAATTGGCCATTTCGGTGGATGTTAAAGTTTTGTCAAAACTTTATGCGGCATTTTTGCTTTATGTGGCAGTCGGCTATCTTAACATTCCAGCATTGTTTAGGAGGAAAAACAATTCCAAAACTGAAAATTCTGTTAGCGGAGAAAAAATTCAACGTTCATTTTGGATTTATATAGTCGTTGGAATCTTTGCGGGAGTCATCGCCGGTCTGTTTGGCAAAGGAGGCGGATTGGTAATAGTTCCGATACTCATTAAATTTTTCCGATACGATGTCAAGGTAGCTTCAGCAACTTCTCTTGCCGCACTGCAGCTACCCGTCGGATTGCCCAGCGTGATAGTGTATGCTCAGGGTGGTTATTTGAATTGGATCTATGCCGGATTAATGGCCTTAGGAATTGTTTTCGGAGTGTTTTTTGGAACTAAGTTGGCTATAAAGCTACCTGCAACTACTTTCAAAAAAGTTTATGCTGTTTTTCTATTAGGTGTGGCGGTTTATATGGTAGTAAAGTACATTTAAATGATATCGAACCAGATTTTAGCGTCAAACTTTATATTTGCTTTTTCTCTATAATAGTCACTCTTAATTGCATAGAGCAGATATTATCTCATACTTTCTAACCTTGCAGCGTCTAATCTAAGCAGGATAAATAGCAAAACAGTAAAACCCCACAACGACGAGCCACCGTAGCTGAAAAACGGCAAAGGAATGCCAATAACCGGCATTATCCCCAGCACCATCCCTATGTTGATTGTGAGGTGAAAGAAGAAAATGCTGGCTACACAATAACCGTAAATCCGGCTGAACTGATCTCGCTGCCGCTCAGCAATGCGTAAAAGGCGCATTAATAGCATCCAGTAAATAAACAGCACCAAAGTTGAACCCCAGAAGCCGTGCTCTTCGCCCACTGTACAGAAAATAAAGTCGGTGTCTTGTTCCGGTACATATTTAAGCTTGGTTTGCGTACCATTCAGAAAACCTTTTCCCCATAAACCTCCTGAGCCAATAGCTATTTTCGATTGGTTCACGTTATAACCGGAACCGGCAAGATTGCTCTCCATCTTTAGCAATTCTTTAATACGTATCTGTTGATGTGGTTCCAGTACCTTTTCGAATAAATAATCGGCAGAGAAGCAAAACAAAACGGATCCTATGGAGAATAACACCAAAAACCAATATCTTTTGTATCTGTAGAAGAGTTCAACAATCAACCAGTAAATACACGATGCCACTACAGCGAAAATAGCCACATAATTGTAGTTGATAAAAAACCAGATATTTAATATGTACGAAATCAATCCGATAGCAAGTGTACCTAACAATACTATAAAAGCTTCTTTTCTGTTTTTCCCGAAGAAAATAGCATATCCTATCTGGACCAGCATGATTATGCCCATACCCAATACCATGCCCAGAGTACCTCTGTCTGTTTGTATCGGGATTACGCTCAGCTTAATGATAATCACAAAAAGCAGTACTGCAAATGATCCAAGCAGGAGAACAATACCATTCATTCCTTCACGGTACAACATCAAAAGAAACGCAACAAATACCAATGCAGTACCAGTCTCATTTTGAAGAATAATGAGTACAGCAGGTACAAAAATGATAAATCCCAATGGAATCAAATCCTTCCAGTTTTTGAGTTTATAGTTGTACGAGCTCATGAATTTGGAAAGAGCCAGCGCTGTGGCTACCTTAGCTAATTCGGCAGGTTGAAAACGGATGGGTCCAAACACTAACCACGAATGCGACCCTTTAATATCAGGGGCAATAGACCGGGGGGCAAAGATGGTTACAATCAACAGAAATATAGCGAATCCGTAAATAAAATAGGCAAAAAAGTTGTACATCCTGGAGTCAATCAACAGCAACGCACCACCAATGGCAAAACCAGTCAAAATCCAGATAATCTGCATACCGGCGCGTTGACTGAAATCAAAAACACTGGCCTGATCAAAGTTATAGCTGGCTCCATAGATGCTAATCCAACCCATAACGATCAAAACAACGTAATAAAATACTGTTGTCCAATCCAGAGCATATTTTATACTAACGTTCTTGTACATACGAGTTAGTTACTATATTTGAGATTTCTTCTTCTTTTTCAACGCGTGTTATTTTTCCACGGAGGTACTGCTCCACCAGTAAACTGAAGATAGGTGCAGCGAAGGTTGCTCCACCTCCGGCATTTTCCACAATAACTGCTATAGCAATTTTGGGATGTACTCTTGGTGCAAACCCTACAAAAACGGAGTGTGGTTTTCCATGGCTATTGTCGGCAGTACCCGTTTTTCCGCACATGTCTATTCCCGGGATTTTTGAAGCTCTTGCTGTCCCAGACTCAAATACACGCCACATGCCTTCGAATACCACAGGAAAGTATTTTTTATCTACTTTGCAGTAATGAATTTTTTTCAACATCGAGTCGCATTTGTTCAGGTGCGGAGTGATATAATGTCCTTCGTTAGCTATCGCACTCATAAGGTTAGCCATTTGGAGTGGAGTAGCCATAATTTCACCTTGCCCTATCGAATTGGATCGAATAGTAATGGCACGCCAGCCTTTTTCTGAGCGATAAACCTTGTTGTAGAATTTTTGTGAGGGAATGTATCCGCGAGACTGCTCATAAAGATCACCGTCTTTGAATTTTTCTCCAAGCCCAAAACTTTTTACCCGATCAACCCACTCATCATAAGTGGTTCTGAAATTGATATTCTTCGGACCATATCCGTTCTTTTCAATTGTAGCCTTGAATGCATTCCAGAAATAAGGATTACAACTTTGCTCAACAGCGCTCAGCAGGCTTACCGGGGAGCCATGATGGTGTGTACATTTAACCGGGGAGGATTCTGGTCCGTTACAGCTGAACAATGTATGTTCCGTAATTCCTCCCATTTGCTGGCAAACCAGTGCCTGAAGGGTTTTGAATGCCGACCCCGGCGAATACTGGCCTTGTGTAGCGCGGTTCATTAGCGGTTTAGTGGGGTCGTGTAGCAGCGAATTATAATTCTTTGAGCGGTCTCTTCCTACCAGAATTCCCGGATTGAAGGTTGGGTTGGAAGCCATTGCCAAAATTTCGCCGGTCTCCGGTTCGATGGCCACCACGCTACCTATTTTCCCCTGTAACAGTTTTTCGGCTAGAATTTGCAGTTGAAAATCGAGTGTAAGAGTCAGGTTCTCACCCGCTTTAGGAGCTACATCTTCTTTTCCATTCTCATATTTTCCCTTGATTCTGCCTTTAGCATCGCGCAGCAAAATTTCCACTCCCTTTTCGCCCCGCAATTGTTCTTCATAAGTATATTCTATGCCGTCTCTGCCTGCATAATCACCGGTTTTGTAGTAGTCGTCATTTTCAATTCGTTTTTGCGAAACCTCCCCAATACTACCCAACACATGAGCCGCGTTTGGGTAGGCATATTCACGTAGGGTACGGTTTTGTATGTAAAATCCGGGGTATTTATACATCGATTGCTGGATGGTGGCAATATCCTCAATACCCAATTGTGTCATAAAGAGCTGAGGCGTGTACGACGAATAGCTTGAATTTTTTCTATAATCTTTAATTTCAGCAATGCGATTGATGAAAAATTGTTTGTCAATTTTGAGGGCTTTACAAAAAGCCAATGTATCCAGATCATGAATTTCGCGAACAATGAGGGTAATATCGTAAGCAGGCTTGTTGTACACTAACAGTTTATGATTTCTGTCGTATATGAGCCCTCTGGATGGAAATTGTGTTTTTTTCAGGAAAGCATTACTTTCCGCACCATTCTTATATTTTGTTTCAATAATCTGGATGCTAAACAAACGCAAAATATATAAAATGACGACAGCTGTCATGATTCCGCCAATCACATACCTTCGATTTTGGAGCGTGTCGTTTATCATACTTTACTTTTTGCTAAGCGATTGAATGCCCAGAATCATTAATACAGTAACAGCAGTACTTAATATTATTTTGATAAGAGTGATTCCGAAATTTACAAACGAAAAAGCTTCAAGCATCAGTAATGTAGAGTGATGTATAAGAACTAATACAACCACATATTTTACGTAAGCGCTCACGCCAAAGCTGTAGAAAGAGGGTGTAGGATTATTTCCCTCTTCAATAGAAGTAAATAATTTTATAATTCCGTTTCGGAGAAAAGCCACCAGAACAGTGGCAAATGCATGCATCCCCATGGTGTTGGTAAATGTGTCGATAATTAAGCCTAAACCAAAAGCCAGTATGAGCGTAAGCCAACGGGGCATTTGAACCGGAAGGGCCAGTATAATGAGGATGTATAAATACGGGTTGATGTATCCCAGGAACTGAATATTACTCAGAACCAGCACTTGAAAAAGCACCAAAAGTATGAATCTGATTATGTTTTGAAGTACTACAGGCATATTATAATGTATGATTTACGATTTCTACGTAATATAAAATCGTAAATTTAATTGTTATTGTTCTTCTGCTTTCTTTTCTAAATCAGTTTGCTCTTTATAATTCAGGTAATTGATGACCTTTACATGCGACAGCGTTCTGAAGTTTACAGCGAGCTTAACTTTTATCCTGTAATATGCATCACTCTCTTTTATTTTAAAGTCCTCGATATATCCAACAGGAACTCCAACAGGAAAGTTGTTTGTAAATCCGCTGGTAACCAACGTATCGCCTAATGCTAACTCCACATGACGCGCAATGTCATTCAAATTGGCAAAGCGATAATCTTCGCCCGACCATTTAAGCGGTCCGCTATAATTGTTGCGTTTGAATTTACAGCTAATTTCCAGTTTATTATTCAGAATAGGAATGACTACCGAAAAACGATCGGAAACTGTTTTTATAATTCCTACCACACCTTCATCGCTGATAACACCCATATCCGGTTTAACTCCGTCAATGGTGCCTTTGTTTAGCGTAATATAATTAAGTAGTTTGTTGGTAGAGCAGTTTATTACCTTAGCTGCAATAAACTGGTATTCCATTTCGGGTGGAATGCGGAAATGTATGGAGTCAGGAGTGTCTTTCTTCAGCGTTGATAATTTATTTTGCAAGTTGATGATCTGGTTTTTCAGCGCAGTATTTTCTTCAGACAGATTATCGTTGGCAGCTCGTAGTTTAAAAAATTCGACCACTGAGTTACTCCATTCGTACATGCCCGAAACTACAGAGTTGCTCGATGACAGAAACACACTTTTTTGATAATCCTGATTTTTTACAATCAAGGTGAAGGAAATTACTTCTAGGAATAGAAATAAAAACACGACGCTATATTGAATCAAAAAATTGATAAGATTCTTCATGATGGGCGAAACTGCACGGAGAAAATGATGTATTATAGAACAGAAATTTTCGGTAAACACAAGACTTATCTTGCGGTTACCGAAAATTCAGGATAGTTTTATCGAATCAGGAACGAGAATTTATCAACGTTTTTCAACGCGATACCTGTTCCACGAGCTACGGCACGTAAAGGATCTTCTGCAATATGAAACTGGATATTTAGTTTGTCTGTCAAACGTTTATCTAATCCACGAAGCAAAGCTCCACCACCAGCCAGATAAATCCCCTTTTGTACAATATCGGCATACAATTCAGGAGGAGTTTGTTCCAACGCGCTCAAAATAGCAGCTTCAATTTTCGAAATGGATTTTTCAAGACAATGTGCAATTTCCTGATACGAAACCGGAACCTGCATTGGCAAAGCCGTCATACGGTTTGGTCCGTGTACGATATAATCTTCAGGGGCATCTTCCAGGTCGGTTAATGCAGCACCCACGTTTATTTTGATTAATTCGGCAGTACGTTCACCTACTTTGATGTTGTGCATACGTCCCATGTATTCGACAATGTCGAGCGTGAGGTCATCACCGGCAATACGGATAGATTTATTAGAAACAATACCACCCAGCGAAATAACAGCAATTTCGGTAGTACCACCACCTATATCAACAATCATACAACCGTTGGGAGCTTCTACATCAATACCAATACCAATAGCGGCAGCCATAGGTTCGTAAATCATATACACTTCGCGTCCACCGGCATGTTCACTCGAGTCACGTACCGCACGAATTTCCACTTCGGTACTGCCTGAAGGAATACAAACCACCATTTTAAGGGTAGGAGAGAAGAGGTGATTTTTGGTAGGAATCATTTTAATCATACCACGAATCATTAATTCAGCAGCGTAGAAATCGGCAATCACACCATCGCGCAATGGGCGAACAGTACGAATTCCTTCATTTTCTTTTCCTTGCATTTGGCGTGCTTTCTCTCCAATCGCAATCAGTTTGTCAGTGCGTTTGTCCAAAGCTACTACCGATGGTTCATCAACTACAATTTTGTCATTGTGGATGATAATCGTATTGGCGGTACCTAAGTCAATAGCTATTTCTTGTGTAAATGAAAATAGTCCCATTTTCTTAATTTATTTCAGGTTTTTTATTTTATTGTTATCCGTTGATACAAGGAAACCTAGTATTTATCGGCAAAATTTAATGTTTAAAGTGGCGGAATCCGGTTGTCACCATAGCCAACCCTGTTTCGTCGCATTTGGCTATCGAGAGCTTATCGTTGATAGAACCACCGGGCTGTATTACGGCAGTAATGCCTGCTTCCGCTGCAAGTTCTACGCAATCTGGAAATGGGAAGAATGCATCCGAAGCCATAACTGCTCCATTTAAGTCGAAATCGAATGCCGCAGCTTTATCTACAGCTTGTCTCAGAGCATCAACGCGTGATGTCTGACCCACACCGCTGGCAAACATTTGTTTGTTTTTGGCAAATACGATAGCATTTGATTTAGTGTGTTTTACAATTTTATTGGCAAAAAGCAAATCCTCAATTTCCTCGGCAGTAGGAGCTTTTGTCGTTACTACTTTCAGGTCTTCGGGAGTTTCTATGTGTGTATCTTTGTCTTGCAACAACACGCCGTTAAGCAACGAACGGAATTGTTGACTTTTTATTTTAGCCTCTTTTATAATCAAAATGATTCTGTTCTTTTTTTGGCTTAAAATTTCAATAGCTTCCAGATCGTAGTCAGGAGCAATAACTACTTCGAAGAAGATTTTGTTCATCTCCTCGGCTGTAGTTTTATCGATAATGGCATTGGTAATCAGTACACCTCCAAAAGCAGAAACCGGATCGCCGGCCAAAGCAGCATTCCATGCATCAACCAAAACAGGACGCGAAGCAATACCGCAGGCGTTGTTATGTTTAAGAATGGCAAAAGTAATATCGTCGAAATCATTTATCAGACTTACAGCAGCATCAATGTCGAGCAGGTTGTTATAAGAAATTTCACGTCCTTGGAGCTGTTCGAACATATCTTCGAATTTGCCAAAGAAAATACCGCTCTGATGTGGATTTTCGCCGTAGCGAAGTATTTTTGCATTGTTTTCGCTCATGCGGAAACCGCTTTTGTCTTGTCCGTCAAAATAGTTGAAAATAGCCGAATCGTAGTGCGAAGAAACTCCAAAAGCTTCTTTGGCAAACCAGCGACGTTCTTCGAGTGTGGTTTCAGCACCGTTGGACGAAATAAGATCGAACAAAGGTTCATATTGTTCTTGTGAAGCTACGATAACCACATCGTTGTAATTTTTGGCTGCGGCACGAATCAATGAAATTCCACCGATATCAATTTTTTCTATGGTGGTTGGTTCATCAGCTCCGGCAGCAACAGTGGCTTCGAAAGGATATAAATCTACAATAACTAAATCAATTTCAGGAATTTCATATTCGGCGATTTGCGCTTTGTCGAGTTCGTTATCACGACGGTTCAGAATACCGCCAAAAACTTTTGGATGTAATGTTTTTACTCTTCCGCCCAAAATCGAAGGATAGCCCGTAAGATCCTCAACTGCACTACAAGGAATATCGAGCGATTCGATAAATGTTTGGGTACCGCCTGTTGAAACAAATTCAACACCTTCGGCATGTAGTTTTTTTATGATTACGTCCAAATTATCTTTATGATAAACAGACACTAAGGCTCTTTTAATTCGCTTTTTCTCCATATTCCTTTTTACGTTTATTTATGGGATGCAAAGCTACAAAAAAAATGTTATTTTATCAACATAAATATCCGATTGATTTTGGGTGTCAATGTAATTTAATAAGTTGATACAGAAATGCACAAAAATCAATAGAAAGATATAAAAATAAAGTTGGTATCTACTGAAGTGTGAATCAACAGAAAAAAGGATACAGAATTTACTCAATCGCCTCTTTTACAGTTTTAAAGGCTTTTTCCAGTTTGAGCATTTCAGTGGCCATAAACTCGTAAAATTCCATCCATTGAATGCGGCGGTGAATGTCGATTCCGGTTTTCGTGGTATAAATGCGGCAGACTTCATTTCCGGCTTCGCGCACGTAAGCAAAATCCCAAATTAAGCCATCGGGAAACTGCTTTTCCATAATGGTTTTGTAGTGTTCAAACTGTTCATATTTCTCTAATCTGTCTTTGGGGTTGTGCAGGTTTATTTCCAGTATTACGAAAGCGCGTTCACGAGTTGCATCGAACTTCATTTCTACGCCTTTCATCTTGGTATTATAAAGCATGAATTTGCTTTTGCGTCGCTTCAATGCCGGAATGTGTCCACAATACGTCCCAAATCCTTCCCAAAATTCTTTCTTCAGTTGTTTTAATTCTTCCTTGCTATACATTTTCTTTAGTCTATCGTCTGAGGTCAAAAGTCTTTCCTAATATCGCGAAGCAACTATCCATTAATATCGCGACTGAAAGGAGTAAATAACTATTTTATAATCTTATACAAGTTTCCCGGCAAACATTTCACCACTCCTTTGAACTCCATCTCGAGTAACATGGACGAAATCCGGCTGACAGGTTTTTCCAACAAAATAGCAAGCTCGTTTAGTTGCATGCCGTCGGTATGTTGTCGTAGTACGCTTACAACCGTTTGTTCTTCGTCCGAAAGATCTTGAAACAAGGCAGTTTGGATAGAAGAAATGGCAGTAGAATTTTGGTTTTCCCAATTCATAAAACGTAATAAATCGTCTGCCGATTCGATAAGAGAAGCTTTGTTATTTTTAATCAGAGCATTGCATCCGGCCGACCATTCGTCGGTTACTCTTCCGGGGAAAGTAAACACGTCGCGGTTATAATCGTTGGCTGCTTCGGCAGTGATGAGTGCGCCTCCTTTGGCAGCCGATTCTACTACCACTGTGGCATCGCAGAGTCCGGCAATAATTCGGTTTCGTTGTACGAAGTTCTGTCGGTCTGGATTTGTCTGGCTCAGATATTCTGTGAGTAACGCACCGTCTTGCAGCATTTTCACTGCCGTAGGCCGATGAGCTGCAGGATAGATTCTGTCTAGGCCGTGCCCCACTACACCGATGGTTGGTAAACCATAATCGAGTGCTCCTTTGTGCGCACAAATATCCACGCCGTAAGCCAGTCCGCTCACAATAATTGTATTGGGCTGCGCTGCGCTCAGGTCGGCTATCAATTGTTTGCAGTTTTCCTTCCCGGTTTCGGTGGCGTTGCGGGTGCCAACTATGCCTACAAATTTACCGGTATTCAAATCACAATTGCCTTTGGTATAAATCATGATGGGCGAATCGGCGCATTCTTTCAGTCTGAAAGGGTAATCCCGATCGGTAAAATAAAATGCCTGAATTTTGTTTTTCAGGATGAATTCAATTTCCTGTTCGGCACGGGATAATACGTTTTGCGATACAATTTCGTTGGAAAGCATTTCGCCTATTCCGGGGATTTTGGCAAGATGATGTTTTTTCTCGCTGAAAACTCCTTCCACACTGCCAACATACGCAATGAGGTTTTTGGCCAAGTTGTTACCAATGCCTTTTATCAGGGTGATACCTATTTTGTATTTTATTGCTTCGTCAATCATTATTGAGTTTAAAACAAGATTTTAAATTTTTTCAACAATCGTGCACTTAACAGACCCAACAATGTTCCGGCAATGTCGCTAAACCAATCAAACCATTCGGCTGTGCGGGGTGCAAAATATATAGGTTGAAGAATTTCTACCAATCCACCCAACAAAATTGGAGTAATGATACAGGTAAAAAGAAATGGCAATGACTTAATATTTATATGTTTATTTCGCTTATGGAAATCAAAAATCAAAATAAAAGTTAGTCCTGAATATAGGAGGAGATGCACAAGTTTATCTTCGTATGTGAACGAAGGTACCCCGGTAAATGTTGAAGGAGGAGCAAACGATAAATATAAAATACCGGCAATTATTATTAAGGATTCCCAATACTGGAACGGGTTATATTTTGAGGTCATATTTTAGCAATAATTTTATAAATCAAGATGAATAATTATCTTTGCAAAGATAACTTTTTTTAAACCGAGAAATAAATACTTCATCTATAAAAAGATATAATTATGAGAAAAACAATCTTTTTTATTTTATTTGCAGTTATTGTAACGTCTTGTTCTACAGTGCTGCTTACCGGACGTAAACAGCTGTTGTTAGTAAACGATTCCGAAGTTTTGACATCCAGTTTCCAAAGTTACAAACAGTTTATCGATTCGGTTCCTGCATCGAAAGATAAGGTAAATACTGCTTTGGTGAAAAAAGTTGGGGGCAAAATTTCGAAAGTCGTAGAAGACTATTTGAAAGCCAATGGTATGGCGGCCGATGTGGCTTCATACGCTTGGGAATTTAATTTGGTAAAAGACACAAGCATCAATGCATTTTGTATGCCGGGTGGTAAAGTAGTAGTATTCGAAGGCATACTTCCTATTACCAAGAACGAAGTAGGGCTGGCAGTGGTGCTGGGTCACGAAATTGCACACGCAATAGCTAAACACAGCAACGAGCGTATGAGTCAACAAATGCTGGTGCAATACGGAGCTTCATTAACCGATATACTTACGTCCAAAAAATCAGATATAACGCGTTCAACCATCGGCACCATTTACGGTATCGGTTCTCAGTACGGTATCATGTTGCCATACTCGCGCAAGCACGAGTATGAAGCAGATAAATTAGGCTTGATATTTCTGGCCATGGCAGGTTATGATCCGAACGAAGCGATAAACTTCTGGGGTAGAATGGCTGATAACGCTACGAGTAAACCTATGGAGTTTATGAGTACCCACCCATCGGACGAAAACAGGATTGCGCAGCTTAAAGCATATCTACCTGAAGCCATGAAATATTATAAGAAATAATGATGACCTCTTAGATGGGAATAAAAAAACCTTCATTCGATTGCGAATGAAGGTTTTTTTGTAAAAGCAATTTCTTGTTCTGCTTAGGGGTTTTTACAATTTTTCGCCAAAAGCCAAATCTCCGGCATCGCCAATTCCGGGAATGATATAGGAATGTTCGTTGAGTTCAGGATCAATGGCAGCTGCCCAAATGGTAGTTTTAGCTTCGGGGAAATGAGACGCTACATAATCAATAGCTTGTTGACTTGCAATAACGGTGGCAATATGAATATGAGCCGGTTTGCCTTTGGTAAGCAATGCACCGTATGCCAATTCCATAGAACTGCCGGTGGCTAGCATGGGGTCGGTGATAATTAGGGTCTTTCCATCCAGGCTGGGCGAAGCAATGTATTCGATAAAAATATCGAATTTCAACGCATCTTTATACTTGCGGTAAGCCGATACGAAAGCGTTTTCAGCGGCATCAAAATAGCTAAGAAATCCCTGATGAAAAGGTAATCCGGCACGCAAGATGGTAGAAATTACCAGTTTTTCGTCAATCACTTCGGTATGCGCCACACCAAGCGGAGTTTTTACATCCTCAGGTTTGTAGCGCATAGTTTTACTCATTTCGTAGGCCATTATTTCGCCAATGCGTTCCATATTTCGACGGAAGCGCATGGAGTCTTTCTGAATTTTTACCGAGCGAATTTCTTTAATGTAATGTTTCAATACGGAATTATTCTCCGATAGATTTATGATTTTCATTTAGTTCTGTTTTTTCGGACACAAAAGTAATGTTTTTTCAAATTAAAACGATATAAATTGTTGAATTCGTGCGGTAATAATTTATCAGGGAATAGGAACGCAGCCCACGCGTCAGTACATCGATGATATTTCTCTATAGCCAATGATGGCGATACCATTTTTTGAGGAAAAGAAACTACACAGTTCTTCAATTTTCTTTTCACCCTATGAAACTCTTTACTAAAGGCAGTTTTTCACATAATCAATACGATTTTCGGTATATAATGAGTTTATTTTCAACCAGAAAGCAGCGCAGTATGAACGAAAGATTCAGCGTTAAATATTTTCTTTATTGAAAAATATTTTGTATCCTATAAATTATAACATATCAAGCAGTTAAAACTATCGTATTGTAATATTTTCAACTTAAATAGATGCTTTTTTTGAGATATTTGAACAAAAATGAAAAGCAACTATTGCAAAATTAAACAATATAACTTAAATTTGTCAACAAAGTGGATATGTGTAATTAAATAAAGATTATAAAGGGGATATATGCGCCATAGAATAGCGTATATAATAGTTATAGCCAACAAAAAATAATAATATGACTTACAACAAAAAATTTAATGAAGATTTGCTCAATCTCTTTCCCCTTGTTGTAAACGAGGGGGGAGGGAAAGTAAAGAATACGATAGATGTATATGTAGAGACGAAGCTTTACTTTAAGAGAAAGATATATGAGCTCTTGAAATTAATTTTAATATAATACATATTAAACATGAAACGCATTTTTAAATTATCATTGATTATATTATTTTTATGCAATTCAGCTTTAAAAGCTGAATCAGGTGTAAATTATACTCCCGGATATGTTATTCAGTTAAATGGAGATACGCTGAAAGGGCAGCTTTTGAGTCAGGCTAGTAAAAATGCCGGTAAAAGATGTACATTTAGGTCAGACTCCGGAGAAGATAAAATCTACCTGCCGGGTGAGATTCAGGGATACAGATACGAGGTTGGTAAATACTATGTCACCAAGGAGATACAAATGGATTCTTGGAATAAGAAGACAGTTTTTCTTGAATATTTGATAAAAGGTATCACCAGTATATACTATCTTTACGATAATGGCGAGCATTATTATGCTGAAAAAGATGGGATGGGACTAGTGGAATTAACAGAGGCTGAAAAAATAACAACGGTAGATAACGTGGATTATGTAGCACTTACTCAAACCAAAGGGAAACTTATGTACTTCATGCGGGATTGTCCGGATGTAAAAAATGAGATTAAGAATATTAATCTTGATCATAAATCTTTAATAAAACTGGCTAAGAACTATCATGAAAAAGTGTGTGATTCCGAAAGTTGTATCATCTACGAAAAAAGAGACTTGTCGATGAAATTCAGGTGGACTGTTTTTGCCGGCTATTCTAAAAATCATTATAACTTCGGAGATCTGGCACATACGAATCTTGTAAATAACTTTCAGATAGGGGCAGGGTTTAAACTATCTAATGTTTTCATGTTCGACGAGCATCTAAATATAAGAGTTAACCTAGGTTTAGAGAAGGATGCAAAGCATTCGACACTTTCAATATATGATGATGTCTCAACTGTTTCGATTAAGTCAGATGATGTGTCGTATCTTTTGAACAAGAAATATCTAGCATTTCCTTTCCTTCCTTCAATAGAAGCCCATATTGATGTGTTTGATGTAAATATTCCAATTACGCTAAATAAGGATATACCACTAACAAAGAAAACAACCTTGTTTTTGGGAGCAGGACTGGCTAATAAGTTTATCATTTCAAAGAGTCCAAAATTTTTAGTGAAAGAAGAATCTTATGGCTCTTACGGTTCCATTAATCCATGGCTAGTTGGAGTAGCTGCTAATGCAGGCTTGGAGGGTAAATGGTTCGGAAATCATACTTTCATAATCAATACTAGTTGCGAATTTCTTAAGCATTTCACTTCGGATATATCTAGAACTTATGTGGTGCACAACAATCAGTTCTCTATTCAGTTAGGAGTGTTTTTGTAAAAAGTAATTGATTTATTGAACCTATCTTTCCCTCTTTTGTAACGAGGGGGGTTATGTGGTCAATCGTTTTGTAAACGAAAGAGAAAAAACTTTGTTGAAAACAGCCAACAATTAACCATCTTCGTCTCTGTGTACTTTTTAATATGAAACAGAAACAAGGAGTTACTTTACAAAATGGGGTACTGAAGCTAAATGGTCTTTGAATGAGGGTTCAAGTTCCAGCTTCTATTTGATAGTTCAAGAATAGAAAACGGAATTAACTCTTTGATAACCTAAAAAGAAACAAAAATGGTGATATTAAAAAATAGCATGAAATTAATTCGTGAAAGAGTGATAATGGTTCTTCTCTTTTCATTTTTTACAACCAATGTAAGTTCTCAGGACAATATTGATTTTTTAAGAACAGTGAAGCAGTATCAGGACTCTGTCAAATTCGTTTTGCCATGGCGAACTCCACCCATAATTGACACAACCACATTTAATATAAATACATATCTGCGTATCTTTAATAAACTGAAACTGCCTTCGGGGTTGAAGTGTCAATATACCTATCGCTATGACGCACCTTCGGGCACACCGCTTTTATATGTAGTTAAGGATTCCTTTGATCTGGAAAGCTATCTAAATAGAGAATATAGAGAATATATCA
>Ga0302170_10000297_pt1 | contig 19831 bp, 10 predicted proteins | sample I_Fen_N2_1_FD_193492 | JGI IMG/M metagenome (GOLD analysis project Ga0302170, IMG submission 193492) | Peat permafrost microbial communities from Stordalen Mire near Abisko, Sweden - I_Fen_N2_1 | ecosystem: Environmental > Terrestrial > Soil > Wetlands > Permafrost | place: Sweden: Abisko...
CAACTCTGCAATGATTATATTAGCTGCTAGCAGTTTCTTCCTCTCAGGTACAATCGTATCGGAACTTTCACAAGCTCAATCATTACTCACTCCTCTATTAGGAGGTGCGGCCGGAACTATTTTTGCGATCGCTTTATTAATGGCCGGCTTATCTTCCACTGTAACCAGCGGTATGGCTGCAGGAAGTATCTTTGCAGGAATGTACAACGAACCTTATCACGTACACGACATTCACTCGCGCACGGGTGTACTAATTTCGTTGATCGGTGCTTTCTTGGTAATTCTTTTTATCAATGATCCGTTCCGCGGATTAATTGTTTCACAAGTTGTATTAAGCATGCAACTACCATTTACCGTATTTCTGCAAGTTGGATTAACTTCCTCTAAACGAGTGATGGGACAATACGCAAACAGTCGTTTTATCACAGTGATACTCTATGCGATGGCAATAGGGGTAACGATACTAAATGGTGCCCTACTTTGGGAAATTTTTAGATAATTCTGTACCCTCTACTCTAAATTTACAATAAAACCACAAAGTTAGGAATAAAAAAGGAAAAGATCTTTTTTTATTCACGAAATAATGTTCCTATAAACAAAAAAGCAGTATCTTTGCACATCAAATTTAGCACATCAATTTTAAGAACCTACTTCTTTATAAAGGAACCTAAATCCTAAAAAGAAATGAAAAAAGTATTTTCCTGCCTTAGTTACCTAATCAAGGTACATCTATTAGCCTTGATTTTTTTATTCCTATTTCGACTCTTATTCTTCTACATTTATCAAGATCATATAAGCACTCCGAACAGTTCAGCACTCCTTTTCGAATCCTTTGTAATGGGCTTGCGCTTCGATAATGTAACTTCTTGCTACATTCAATTGCTACCACTCGTCCTCACAGGAATTATGTGTCAGTTGTCACTTAGTACAAAGAAATTTTATACTGCTATCCAAGTGTTTTTTGCCATTTGCTATTCGGTTGTTTTACTGATTACAGCTGCAGATATTCCCTATTTTGGGCAGTTTTTTAAGCACCTCAATGCTTCTGTTTGGAATTGGTTCAGCGAACCTTCTTTCGTGATTGAAATGATCACAAAAGAAAGAAGTTTTATTGTTTATGTATTTTTATTTATTGGAGTTGATGCTCTATTCTGCTTTCTCTTAGCGCGAATAAGTCGCAAACAAAAAATTGAATTCACACTATCGTCTTTTACAATAAAACAAAGAGTAAAGATAGGAGCTATCTTCTTAGTAGCTATCGCATTTTGCACGCTAGGTATTCGAGGACGAATTGGACAAAAATCACCGATCCGAATTGGAACTGCTTACTTCTGTGAAGATCCATTTATTAATCAGTTAGGCCTTAACCCTGCTTTTGTTTTTTTGCGTACTACGCTGGATATGGAAAAGCAGGCAAAGGAAAAACTTACTTTAATGGATGAGAAAGAGGCTATAAACAATGTACGTAAATGGATGCAAATTGACGATTCAATTGCAAACTCATCACTTATTGCACGAGAGGTAAAAACGACTGGCGCACCCAAAGAGCGAAATGTGGTAATTATACTTATGGAAAGTATGGCCTCTCACTATATACAGAATCCAAAGTTGACTCCTTTCCTTAATCGGCTAATAAAAAAATCAGACTACTTCCCCAATACTTACTCAACAGGTATTCATACGATGAACGGACTTGCAGGTACCTTTTTTGCTTCTCCTGCTTTGCTGAATCAACATCCGTTTAAAACAAACGGCATCTTCGAACAACCTTCTATTTTCGGGGAGTTGAAAAATAGGAATTATCAAACAACTTTCTTTTTCACACATGACGAACAATTCGACAATATGGGCGGATTCTTTTCGGCCAACCACGTTGAAAAGATCGTAGCGGAAAAGGATTATCCATCATCAGAAATACATAGCAACTTGGGGGTGAGCGATGACTTTCTCTTCGAAAACGCAATTCCTTATTTACGACGTGAGGCATCAAATAAACGACTTTTTATAAGTGCTTTCCTTACGGCTAGTAATCATCAACCATTTATTATTCCATCGTATTATAAACCTAGCGAAAAAGAACCTTACTTACAAGCTGTTCAATTTGCAGACTATTCACTTGAACGTTTTTTCGAATTAGCAGAAAAAGAGCCTTGGTTTAAGAATACTATTTTTGTTCTTCTTGGCGATCATGGAAAAGCACATAATGACTACGATGTTTCACTCACTTATCACCACATTCCACTCATCATTTACGATCCACAGAATACAGCGCCAAAAACCTATAAACAAGTAGCCGGGCAACTCGATGTATTCCCTACGATAATGGGTATGTTGAATATACCTTATAGAAATGAGACACTCGGTATTAACTTATTCAAAGAGAAACGTGAACAAATTTTCTTTGCATCGGATGACGCCTATGGCTGTGTAGACAGCACTTTCTACTTCGTGCATCGCATTGGAGCTAAAGAAAGTTTATACAATTACCAAAAAGGAGATTTAAAAGATATCCTTTCAGCTCATAAGGAGCGTGCTGCTAAATTAAACCTGTATGCGATGTCAATGATGCAGACTGCACAATATTTATTAGATCGACAAGTAAATAGCATCAAACCAAAAAACAAATTAAAAAGATAGTAACTGAATAATGTTTTTATTTTATCGACGGGTAAGTGCGATCTTTAAATTCAGCTTAAAGTAATAGACATTATTCTCACGCTCAAGAGCTCCATATTTATCTTTTTCTATTGGCGTAACTTCAAAACATGAATTGCGATATAAGAATTCCCCAAGGATATTACGATCGGAGGCCGGATAGTAAACAAGCTTACCATCGTTTTGAAGCAATACCAATGCCTTGATGGCAGACTCTTCACCTGCATATATTTTAGCCGGACGCATCCCTAAAGCAGAAGTGATAAGTAATTGCTTTAGCTTATGCTCATAAAAATGATGCTTTTCAATAAACTCGGCTTTCACTTTAAGAGGATTTATCTCATTCATTCGCTCGGTTAATTCACTTACTTTATTAATTCCTTCAAGATGCATTGTTCGAAGCATCTCAGCCAAAAGTCGAGGTAGATGAAGGTCAATCATAGCGAGATTGGCGCGAAATACACGATCAGCCACATCCGCATACTTTAATACTCCCCCCAAACGTTCAATAAGTAGCATGCGGTCCATCACTGTATGTGCCGTTTCCAAGGCATTTACCTTACTTACGGTAGGCGAAGCAAACTTAACGCCAGTTTGCTCTAACTTAAGATTTGCGGTACGTCCTCCATCAAGCAAAGGAAGAGGTTTACCAATACGTGAACGCAACGTACAACCAATCGACTCTGCTTCCGGATTAAAGAAGGTGAGATAAAAATCGGTGCGATCAACGGTTTCCGCTGATAAATTAAAAATCCCCACCTCATCTAAAAAACCTTCCACTCCTTGAGGAGAGGTTATCAAAGGATTCCCTTTCGCATCAGTTATTTCGGCAGTTTCACTACGTAAGGCCTCTAGTATTAGTTGAGCAACTATCTGAAAATCTTCGCGAAGAACCGTTTTTTCAAATTGCTCACCTACTATTTTTATTTCCTCCGCACCAACAAGATAAGTACGTAAACCATCATGCTCCTCCCGAGTGATTTTTGCTATTGGAAGTGTTTTAGAAACAGGACCTCCTAATATAATTGTTCCTTCTGCAAGGAGACGAAAAAAAACATACAACTCGCTCCAGTCTCTTTTGGTTGCTTCGAATGCCATAAATTGATTTATTAATAATTTGAGGACAAATGTACGAAAAATACTTGATATGAAGATAACTGATGAATAGTTTCAATACGATAAAAGGAAAAAAATGCAAGTTATATTTCCTTAAACACTTGGTTTTGTGGAAGAAACTGTATATCTTTGTCATTTAAATTTTTTTATATTTAGAAACATACCTAAAAAAGATGAGAAAAACTTTTACAGTTGCTTCAATGATGTTACTTTCAGTACTAAGTGTCTATGCACAAGACACCGGAGCAGTAGCACCAATGACACAAGAACCAGCAGATCGTTATACAACGATTACCAGTCCGAAAATCACGAGTATTGGGCGCGAAGCTCCTCGTGCGACTTTTACCTCTTACCCAACCACAGAAGAGGCTAAAAAGTACGATCGCTACCACAGTCCGACTCGTTTGTCACTCAATGGAGATTGGAAATTTAAGTATGTAGAGAACTTTAAAGAGCGCCCTACTAACTTCATGGATCCAACTCTTGATGTTACTAATTGGAGCAACATAAAAGTTCCTGGAAACTGGGAACGACAGGGCTTCGGATATCCTACCTACACAAATACCGGATGGGTTTTTGTTTCCCCTGGATACGACCCTAACAAATTCATGCAAAAGCCTGAGCCTCCTAAGGTTCCTGAGAATTGGAATCCAACAGGTACATATCGCAGAAATTTTGAAGTACCTGCTGATTGGGACGGAAAAGCTATATTCATTAGCTTTGATGGCACAAAAGGCTGTGCTTTCTATTATTTAAATGGCAAATTCCTCGGAATGAGCAAGGATGCGAAAACGCCTTCTCGCTTTGATATCACAGACAAGGTGGTAAAAGGTAAAAATGTACTAGCTGTACAAGTTCATCGCTTTTCGGATGCGAACTACTTGGAATGCCAAGATTTTTGGCGTCTATCTGGTTTCGAACGTGAAGTTTATGTTTACGCACAACCTAAACAGCGCATCGTAGACTTTCATGCGGAGGCACGCCTTGATGATAATTACGAAAAAGGAATCCTTAATTTGGATGTACAAACCAACAATAAGGCGAGCAAGGTGGATTTCAGTCTCTACGACGAACAAGGAAAAGAAGTTGCTAAGGGAGATACTAAATGGACCGAGACGAAAGATAATTTGAACTCTTTCCATGCAAATTTGACAGGTGACTTTGCACATTGGAGTTGCGAGAAACCTTATTTATATACTTTAGTCCTAAACCATAGAGATGAAAATGGAAAATTACTTGAAGCAACAAGTGCTAGAGTAGGATTTCGTACAGCTGAAGTAAAAAATAGCCAATTTCTTATCAATGGAATACCTGTACTTATAAAAGGAGTCAATTGCCATGAGCATGACGAAAAGACTGGCCACTATGTAAGCAAAGACTTGATGATGAAAGACTTTACACTCTGGAAAAAATTCAATATAAATACTATACGTACTTGCCACTATCCTCAACAAGAGCTTTTCTATGATTTGTGCGACCAATATGGTATCTACGTAATTGATGAAGCAAATATCGAAACTCATGGCATGGGTTACGATCGTAGAGTTGGTGGCACATTAGCCAACAACCTTCTCTTCACAGAAGCGCACATGGCTCGTTCAGTAAACGTGTATGAGCGTGACAAAAACCATAGTTGCGTAGTGACATGGTCACTCGGAAACGAAGCTGGAAACGGTTATAACTTCTACCAAACCTACCTATGGTTCAAATCACGTGAAAAGATGCGTCCTGTACAATACGAAAATGCATACCACGAATGGAACACCGATATTTACTGCCCGATGTATCCCCGCCCTTGGGATATTGAGCGTTATGCGCAAAATCCTGAGAACAAACGTCCGCTGATTATGTGTGAATATGCACATTCAATGGGAAATTCATTAGGCGGATTCGATTACTATTGGAAAATCATCAAACGCAACAAACTGTTACAAGGTGGCTGCATTTGGGACTGGGTAGACCAAGGTATGGCTGAATACACTTCCGATGGACGTAAATATTGGAACTATGGCGGCGATTACGGTCCCGAAGGTACTCCATCTGATGGTTCATTCTGTATCAACGGTATCGTTTTCCCGGATCGCACTACAAAAGCAATGACAGAAGAAGTACGACATGTATATCAAAACGTAGACTTCCTTGAACTTGATGCTGCGAAGAAGACAATTCGTATCGCCAATGGCTTCTTCTTTACTAACCTTAAAGAATACGACTTTTCATACGTTGTAAAAGGAAGTGGAAGGAAAATAGCTGAAGGTACATTTAGCGTTGATTGTGCACCAATGGATACTGTAACAGCTACACTAGATAAGCTACCTACTACAGCGACTACAGGTGATGTACAAGTTGAATTTTACGCAAAACAACGCAAAGCTGAATATTTGATTCCTGCTGGATACGCCATTGCACGTGACCAAAAGGAACTACAGCCCTATAAATATACGGAGCAGACTCTGAAACAATCTTTAAAAGGTGCAGAAAAGGGTGAAAATGTTACGTTTAAAGGAAAAGACTTTACCGTACAATTCAACAAAATTTCCGGACAGATGACTTCTTACCGATTCAAAGGACAAGAATATATTCTTAACGGATTTGGTTTGAAGCCTGATTTCTGGCGTGCTCCTATTGAAAATGATTATGGTAATAATGCACCCGAAAGATTGAAAGCATGGAAAGCAGCCTCAGATACGATTCTGAAAGCTGAAAGCTTCAAGATCGATGGTAATACCATCACTGTTACATACAACTATCCAATAGTTCAAACGACTTGGAAAACAACTTATAGAATCTTTGATAACGGTGCGGTTCAGGTAAGTAATGTATTCAACAGCAAAAGCAAAGATAAGTGGATCCCTCGTGTAGGTATGCGCATGCAAATGCCTGTAAGCTTTAAGGAATTAAGTTACTATGGACACGGCCCTAACGAAAATTATGTAGACCGCTATACTGCACAGTTTATGGGTGAATATAACTGTAATGTTTCAGATACGTACGAACCCTACATCCGTCCAGAAGAAAATGGGCATCACACTCAAGTTCGTTGGATGGCGCTGGCCGGAAAAGGAAAAGGTCTTCTTGTAGTACCTAGTGGAAAAATGGAATTCAACGCAAGCAATAACGTACGCGAAGATCTTGATTGCGGGGAAAATATCCATAATGGGGCAGCAAACAATCCGAATTTAAAAAATAGACATGCATGCGATGTACGTCCAAAACAATTAGTTGATGTATTTATCGATTACCAGATGAATGGAGTTGGTGGTGATAACAGCTGGGGTGCAGAAGCACACGACTGGGATCTAGTAACTCCAAAGGATGAGATTGCATATAGCTTTACGCTTATACCTTATTCTGGCGACTATAAAAATTTAATTAAACAGTATAAATAGGCATCTCTTAAACGCAAATGCCAACACAGGGAATGGAAACATCCCCTGTGTTTTTTAATTAAAAAGTTCTTTTTAAAGGACTTTTTTAATTCTACTTTTTTTATGAAATCATTCTTTATTCTTCTTCTACTTCTGCCTGCAAGCTTACTAAGCGCAAAGGTACCACCTGAACTCGAGAGAGTACACTACACTACCGAAGATAGTACCTTAGTATGTCAAATTCTAAGCCAAGACTCAGCGACTTCAGTAGCATGGGTTGGACGACAGTTTTTGGGAAAAGCATATGTAGGCCATACATTAGAAAACGAAACAAACGAATGCCTTACAGTAAATCTTAGAGAGCTTGACTGCATGACGTTCCTTGAAACGAGTGTTGCACTTGCAATGACAGCTCAACAACTAGCTAAAACTCAAGAGAAACTACTCGGTCAAAAGGCCTTTTCTTTATTCTGCAAGAACTTGCAAGAGAATCGATATAGAAATGGAGTAGTCACCGATTATACATCACGCTTACATTACACTTCCGAATGGATTCAAAATAATGCGCAAAGAGGACGTGTAAACGATCTTTGTCAAGAATACTGCCCAGAATATACAACTTGTCCAAATGTAGGAATAATGAGTAGCAACCCCAATCGATTTATTGAATTGAAAGAACATCCTGAATTTATAGGACCAATTCGAAGTATTGAGGAAAAAGTGAATCAGTTGACTCCTGCATATCTTCCTAAATCAGAACTCCCACCCAGTGGTAAAAACTGGATTCAAACGGGGGATCTTATCGGGTTGATCACTACTCAAAAAGGAATTGACATTAGTCACGTAGGCATTGCAATCTACGAAAATGGAGAACTCCATTTAATGCATGCTTCACTAACACAAAAAAAAGTAATTATCGACTCTCGTCCACTATGTATACAGATTGCAGCTCCACGATACGTAGGACTTCGCATCTGGCGCATTGAGTAGATTCGAATTACTAGAATCAAGAAATATATAAAACAAGCTTAAAAAAGATGAGAAAAAAGTTTATACTTGTCTCAATGATGCTGGTATCCGTATTAAGTGCCTATGCACAATGCACTGGAGCTGCAGCATCAATGACACAAGAACCTGCAGATCGTTACACCACGATTACCAGCCCAAAAATCACTAGTATTGGGCGTGAAGCCCCTCGTGCTACTTTTACCTCCTATCCCACGGCAGAAGAGGCAAAGAAGTATGATCGTTATCATAGTGATACCCGTTTGTCTCTTAATGGAGATTGGAAATTTAAATATGTGGAGTACTTTAAGGATCGCCCTACCAACTTTATGGATCCAGACCTTGATGTAACTAATTGGAGTGACATTAAAGTCCCGGGGAACTGGGAACGACAAGGCTTTGGTGCTCCTATTTACACCAACTCGGGATGGGCTTTTGTATCACCTGGATACGATCCTGAAAAATTCTTACAGAAACCGGAGCCTCCTAGAGTTCCTGAAAAATGGAATCCTACCGGTACATATCGTAAAGACTTTGAGGTTCCAAGTAAATGGGACGGAAAAGCTATATTCATTAGTTTCGATGCCACCAAAGGTTGCGCTTTTTATTACCTAAATGGTATTTTTTTAGGAATGAGTAAAGATTCAAAAACACCTTCTCGTTTTGATATTACCAACAAAGTGACAAAAGGCAAAAATGTATTGGCCGTACAAGTTCATCGTTTCTCAGATGCGAACTATATGGAATGCCAAGACTTTTGGCGCTTATCGGGTTTCGAACGTGAAGTATATATCTATGCACAGCCTAAACAACGCATCGTAGACTTCCATGCAGAAGCACGACTTGATGAGAATTATGAAAAAGGGATCCTCAACTTAGATGTAAAAACCAACAGCAAAAATAGTAAAGTGGATTTTGCTCTCTACGATCAAAAGGGCAAAGAAGTGGCTAAGGGAGATACAAAATGGGACGAAAGCAGTAGTTCCTTCCAAGCTAGACTAATAGGCGATTTCGCTCATTGGAGCTGCGAAAAACCAAATCTATATACATTGGTGCTCAACCATAAAGATGAAAACGGAAAATTGCTTGAGGCAACAAGTACGAGAATCGGATTCCGCACCGCTGAAGTAAAAAACAGTCAGTTTCTCATCAATGGAATGCCTGTACTTGTGAAAGGAGTAAATTACCACGAACATGACGAAAATACAGGTCATTACGTAAGTAAAGAGTTGATGATGAAAGATTTCACGCTTTGGAAAAAATTTAATGTAAACACAGTACGTACTAGCCACTATCCACAGCCAGAACTATTCTACGATTTATGCGATCAATATGGCATTTACGTAATTGATGAGGCGAATATTGAGAGTCATGGCATGGGCTACGATCGAAAAGTCGGTGGCACTTTAGCCAATGACCTTCTCTTCACAGAAGCGCACATGGCTCGTTCTGTAAACATGTACCAACGCGATAAAAACCGTACTTGTGTAGTAACATGGTCACTCGGCAATGAAGCAGGCAATGGCTACAATTTCTACCAAACTTTCTTGTGGTTCAAATCACTTGAGAAGATGCGTCCTGTGCAATATGAGAATGCATACCACGAATGGAACACTGATATTTATTGCCCGATGTACCCTCGAGCATGGGATATTGAACGCTATGCAAAGAATCCGGAAAACAAGCGTCCATTGATCATGTGCGAATATGCACATGCCATGGGAAATTCATTGGGTGGCATTGACTATTACTGGAAAACAATCAAACGGAATAAGCTTTTGCAAGGTGGTTGCATCTGGGATTGGGTAGACCAAGGTATGGCCGAATATACTTCAGATGGACAGAAATATTGGGCCTACGGTGGTGATTACGGCTTTGAGGGCGTTCCATCAGCTGGTTCCGACTGTATCAATGGCTTAATCTTCCCTGATCGCACAACTAAAACGATGACTGATGAAATGGCTCATGTATATCAAAATATAGACTTTGCCGAACTTAATACTACTAAGAAAACAATCCGTATTGCCAACGGCTTCTTCTTTACCAACTTGAACGAATACGACTTTTCGTATATTGTAAAACAAAGTGGTAAGAAAATAACGGAAGGCACCTTTGATGTAAATTGTGCACCCACAGATACTGCAACAATCAAATTAGAGAAGTTGCCTACTACAGAAATCGCGAATGGTGATATGCAGATTGAATTCTATGCCAAACAACGCAAAGCTAACAATTTGATTCCTGCGGGATACATCATTGCACGTGAACAGAAAGAGCTACAGCCTTACAAATATACAGAAGAAACTTTAAATGAATCATTGAAGTCAAATGATGAAGCTGAAGTTGCAACATTCAAAGGAAAGTATTTTGCTGTACAATTCAACAAAGTTTCCGGACAAATGATTTCTTACCAGTTCAAAGGACAAGAATACATTCTCAACGGATTTGGATTGAGACCTGATTTCTGGCGTGCTCCTGTAGAAAATGACTATGGCAGCAATACTCCTGAGAAATTAAAAGCATGGAAGACAGCATCAGACACTATTTTGCACGCCGAAAAATTTACTCTAGAGGGTAATACTATCACCGTCACATACAGTTATCCCCAAATAGAAACGACTTGGAAAACCACTTATCGCATTTTCGATAATGGTGCAATCAAAGTAAGCAATGTATTCAACAGCAAGAGCAAGGACAAATGGATTCCTCGTATAGGTATGCGCATGCAGATGCCTGTTAGCTTTAAGAATTTAAGCTATTATGGACTTGGACCTAGCGAAAATTATATTGACCGACATTCTTCACAATTCATGGGTGAATACCACTGTAATGTTTCAGATATGTACGAACCTTACATTCGTCCTGAGGAAAACGAACATCGCACCCAGGTTCGTTGGATGGCACTTTCAGGCAAAGGGAAAGGTCTTCTTGTAATACCTAACGGGAAGATGGAATTCAATGCCAGCAATTACTTGCGCGAAGATTTAGATTGCGGTATAAATATCTATAATGACGAACCACGTACTGCAAATACAAAACACAAACATACGAGTGATGTGAGTCCAAAACAATTAGTAGACGTATTTATCGATTACCAAATGAGCGGAGTTGGTGGTGATACCAGTTGGGGTGCAGAGCCACACGACTGGGATCTAGTAACCCCCAAAGATGAAATTGCATACAGCTTCATGCTCGTGCCCTATGCTGGAAACTATAAAGATTTAATCAAACAGTACAAATAGGCATAAAAAAGGTGCAGATTATTTGGTCTATATAAAGATTTATAGTAACTTTGCACCCGCTATTACGAGTTAATAGCAAATTCAAATCCATATTAAAAATAAAAGAAATGGCAACAAAGATTAGATTGCAAAGAAATGGTCGCAAGAATTATGCTTTTTATAGCATCGTAATTGCTGACGTGAGAGCTCCACGTGATGGTAAATTCACAGAGAAGATTGGTACATTCAACCCGAACACCAATCCTGCCACTGTAGATTTGAACTTCGAGCGCGCCCTTTATTGGGTAAATTGTGGAGCACAGCCCACTGATACTGTTCGCAATATTCTATCAAAGGAAGGCGTATACATGATGAAGCACCTTGAAGGTGGTGTCAAAAAAGGTGCATTTGGCGAAGCTGAGGCTCAAACAAAATTTGAGGCTTGGAAACAAAATAAACAAAGCGGCTTGGAAGCTTTGAAAGCCAAAGAAGAAGCTGCAAAGAAAGATGCTGCAAAAGCACGTTTTGATGCAGAGAAAAAAGTAAACGAAGATAAAGCAAAAGCACTTGCAGATAAAAAAGCTGCTGTATTAGCTGAAGAAGCTGCAAAAGTTGCTGAGGCTGCTGCTGCAAAGGCTGCCGCTGAAACTGCTGCCGCTCCTGCACCTGCGCCAGCTCCTGCTGCTGAAGAAGCTGCTGCTGAGTAATTCGAAGAACAGACTTTTGTCTATTGCTTCTTAACTCAAGTACGTAAAGACAAATATAAAAAGGCTATGTCAGTTCGACATAGCCTTTTTATATATCTCCGTAAAAACTTTTTTTTTAAAAAGATACTCACTTTTTCGGGAAAAGCCATTGCTATCTCAGATAGAAGCATTAATTTTGTACTTCAATTAAATAAACGACATCCAAAAGATAGTCATGAAGAAAAAAATTCCTTTACAGCGCCGAACGATTTTACTCGTTACCGCACTCTTTGCTCTTTTTATTCTAAGTTTTTCGTATGGATTGCTTATTCCGCGTTTTCATCCTACCAACGAAAAAGGTGTAGGATATCTTTATCTCGATAAAGAGGCAAACCTCGATTCCATTACTTGTCAGCTTTCCCAGCAAGGATATTCATCCTCAGCATGGCCTTTGAAATGCTTATTACTAGTTACGCCATCGCGCACAGGACGATATGCCGTACATGAAGGAGAGAATCTCTTTAATCTATATCGACGAATAAGGAATCGACAACAAGCTCCTTTACTTCTTGTCATCAATAGTCCACGTACCTTGGATCTACTGGCACAGTCCTTAGGGAAGCAGCTTATGCTCGACTCTGCGGAAATTAATGCCAAACTAAATGAACCTGATTTTGCTACCCAAGAAGGCTTCACGAAAGAAACGCTCCCTGCCATGTTTATCCCCAATAGCTATGAAGTATATTGGAACATCACATTGGATGACTTGATGGATCGCCTGCATAAAGAATATAATCATTTTTGGAATAGCAATCGCAAAACAAAGGCAAAGGCATTGGGATTAACTCCTTTACAGGTCTCTACGCTCGCTTCAATAATAGATTCAGAGACTGCTTACGATCCCGAAAAGCCTTCTATCGCAGCACTTTATCTCAACCGCTTACGCCTTGGCATGAAGCTGCAAGCTGACCCAACGGTTATTTTTGCGGCAGGTGACTTCAGTATTCACCGCGTAGGAGGAAAGTTATTGAAGAATCCTTCCCCCTACAACACCTATCAGCATGAAGGTCTTCCTCCCGGCCCTATTCGTATCCCGTCCATTGCAGGTATTGATGCAGTGCTGACTCCCGATTCACATCCATACATATATATGTGTGCAAAAGAGAATTTCAGTGGCTCACACAATTTTGCAATGTCACTAGGCGAGCATCGAATTAATGCAAATCGCTTCCAACAGGCACTAAACGCACGGAATATCCGCATGGGAAAATAAAAAGCTTGCTATAAATACACAATAAGAAAAGGTATGAACAAATTCATACCTTTTCTTATTGTGTATACTTCTTTTACAAGACTTATTTAAAGAATTTATCCAGTTCCTCTTCTTTCTGAAGATAAAGAATTGTTTTTCCATCAGGAGTGTGATTCTGCAATGGACAAGCAAAAAGTGAATCAACCAAACGTGTCATTTCCTCCACACTAAGTACCTGACCATAGACTATTGCAGTGCTACGAGCCATAGTAAGTGCCAATTCATAGTGCACCTTTTCGGTAATTGCGCTCCCCGACTCCATGGCTGCATGCAACAAGTCGCTTACCAATCGCGTTGGAGGGATACCTTCTATTCCACCAGGAGCAGCACTCAAAGAATAGCTTCCCCCGCCTAGATCGGATAAATCAAATCCAAGTGTACGAAGTTCAACCTCTATCTCTTTCAAGAAAGCACTTTCATGTGGAGACAATTCGATGATTTCCGGAAAAAGAAGACGTTGAGAAGTACCCTTTTGCTGAGCCAGTTGCTTTTTATACTGCTCAAAAAGAACTCGAATATGTGCACGACGCTGATCAACGAAAAGCAATCCGGATTTCACAGAAAGTAAGATATAACGCCCTTTTATCTGAAATGGCTGATATCCTAAATCGACAGGCGAAGTTGTTGCGCCAGGCCTTAGATTCAAAGAAGCACTTTCATCACTCGAACGAAGAGATTCTCCATCTGCCTCCATACCTTCATAAAGAGGAAAGGACGAATCGTTCGACATTCCCTTTTCTACCGATGGATATAACGCCTCCCATTCATCAATCTGTCGCGACGGTCTATACGAATTTGCAGAATTCTGAAATGGATTGTAAGAGAGGTCGTACTCTACCGTCGGTTCAAAGGCAGAGGAACTTTTTGCGCCACTTTCAAAAACAGGAATCTGAGGCATGTCGTCAGTATCAAAATCTATTTGCGGAGCAGCATCATATTTGCCCAACGATTCTCGTACAGCAGCAAGAATGATTTGCCAGATAGCAACCTCATTTTCAAACTTTATCTCCGTTTTTGTAGGATGGATATTGACATCAATATCACCTGGAGCGACCTCTAAATAGAGGAAATAGGGAACCTGTTCGCCTACCGGAATTAGTTTCTCATAGGCCTCCATTACCGCCTTATGAAAATAAGGATGACGCATGTAGCGATTGTTCACGAAGAAAAATTGCTGCGCCCCTTTCTTCTTCGAAGAGTCTGGTTTACCTACAAATCCAGTAATATTAATCAGTGAAGTTATAACTTCCACCGGAAGAATCTGCTGATTCAAACGTTTTCCAAAAACCTGAGCGATACGTTGACGAATATTCCCTTTTGGAAGATTAAAAAGCTCTTGCTCGTTCGATATTAAACGAAAAAAGACTTCAGGATGAACCAAAACAATTCGTTCAAACTCTGTAAGAATATTGGAAAGCTCAGTATGATTGGTTTTTAAAAATTTCCGTCGAGCAGGTATATTATAAAAAAGATTCTTCACCGAAAAGTTGCTTCCAATCGCACACGAAACCGTTTCTTGCTTCTCTACTTTCGAACCAGCAATACAAAGCATAGTACCCAATTCCTCCGAAGCCATTCGAGTACGCAATTCCACTTGAGCTACTGCAGCAATTGAAGCCAAGGCTTCTCCACGAAAACCCATCGTAGTAAGCGCAAATAAATCGGAAGCCTCTCTAATCTTTGAGGTAGCATGGCGTTCAAACGAAAGGCGTGCATCGGTATGCGACATTCCCTTTCCATTATCGACTACTTGAATCTGAGTCCGCCCTGCATCTACTATAATTATTTGAATTTCAGTAGCCCCTGCATCCACAGCATTCTCTACCAATTCTTTAATTACAGAAGCAGGACGCTGAATTACTTCACCAGCCGCAATTTGGTTAGCTACGCTATCAGGAAGCAATCGTATAATATCGCTCATAAGAATTCTTTGTTAATTAGCAGGAACAACCTTTTGAGCTGGAACTGGTTTTGGGGTTGGAGGCATTTTGTTAGTTGGAAGAGATTTTGCATTATTCTTAATTGTTTTCTGCAAGCCTCTATTAGGCAACGGCATCGGCTTACGTATTTTATAAACCAACTCCGAACCTTGTTTCTTCCCACGCCAATTGAAAACATCTTCCTTATTCAGGGGTCGTACATAATCGAACCATCCAAAATTATCCAGATAAAGTGATTTATTCGGTATCATAAGCATCGGATAGAACGAGCCAGTGCTCCTTGGCGTCATACGCATACGATGAATCTTCTTGTTACGCATCCAGAGAACTAAAAAAGACGATTCGCTATAATTCATACCCATCATATCCTTCTCGCCATTCTTTCCACTATCTTCAGGATAATAATTTAGTTTCACGTTGCCAGTCACCTCCAAATGTTCCAATGTACCACTAGCAAAGAAAAATTCCATCTTATTTCCTGCAGTTTGATTGTAATGAATTGAATCCTTCTGCGCTACCGAAAGAGCTTGATTGATAATTTTTACACGATCAATAGTACTGTCATTAAAGAAAATATGCACCTCCTCACCCAACTGTTGTTGCTGCTGATTCCACAAAATAGGATCTTTATAAAGACGCATACAACTATCTGCAGAAGAAAACATGAGAGAATCGCATACCGCCTGAAAATCTTTTTTATAGATACGGACCTTATGATAGGCATGCATCTGACGATAAGCGCTATCCGTCCGAGCTCGAAAGGTTATCAGTTTCATTGTGTCGGCATGCATATAGATTGAGTCTCCTTGCGAATAATCTGTAGCCAAAGCATGCCCTGTAGCCAAAGCAGAATCTTTTAATTGATTATAATACAAATAGCCACCCTCCAAAATATTTTTACGAACAGTGTCGGTTAAGATTGCATTACTATGAGCAATGCAATATCCCGCGGCACGATTGTAGAATACAGTATCCCCACGTAACGTTTTTCCGTTATCAGTAAACAGAAGCGGGCGATTCGTTAATTGTGACTTATTAGTATGCGTATTGTACCAACCCCGATCGGCCACAATATGATTATCTCTACTATCAATTTTCGAAGGACCTACAATTCGAGCCAATCCAGAAGCTGTATTAAAATGAAGTGTATCAGTAGAAAGCGTGTATTGAGGATTCGCCAATTTTACACCATAAAGGAATTTAGAATCTTTAGTCGAAGGACAAAATTGTCCCCATTCCGAAGTGAGAATATTTTTCGATTCAAGCATTGTACCTCCCTCAAAGTAATAAGCCAAATCGGTCGAACGATCGTAGTTTAAACTATCAGTCAACAACGTAGTACCTCTATTCACCAATTTACAGTTATGACGAAGCATAGCCAAATCCTTATAGCCATCATAGCGAAGAAAATCGCCCCAAAGTTTCAGTGTATCTCCTTGATACATATACACATGATCATAGGCATCAAAAGTATTAGTCGACTCATCAAGGTATGCACTATCACATTTCATATACATACCTTTATGCCGCAACTTCACATTGCCTCGCAAAATTGTAATGTGAGGCATAAGCGTTTGATTCGCAGCAGTTACATCCGCATGAATAATATAAACGATTTCACGCTTCGCATGCCTCGATTTTTTCTTTATATTTTTAGCCCAAACCCCTCCTGCTACAATAAGGAGCAGGAGGAGTATTAAGGCACTGATACACCATACAGATGCATACAATTTATTTTTTTGTGGACTAGAACTTCCAGTCTGGATATTTGAAATCACACTTTTTCCAATTTTCATTTAAACGAACAAATGTCTTTTTTTGTTTCTCTTTAATCCATTTCTGAATCGCATCAGCTTGACGTTTTTGCAATACAATCTCTTGCAATAGTTGGAAATCCTCCGACATAGAAGCACGATGAGCAGGGATTCTGCTCTTCAACTTTACAATGGCACAGGTTGCTTTATTCTTAGAATTCATCATCGAGAATGGTTTAGAAATTTCATTGACATTCATCTTATCAACAACTTTTGCAATCTCCTGAGGAAGCTGATCCATCTGAAAACGAGAAGTGACTGTGCCAGTTGCATTATCACTATATTGCATTAAACCATTACTTTTGTTTGTTTCCTTATCATCCGAAATCAGAACAACTGCATCTTCAAAAGAAAACTTTCCCGAGCGAGCATCATTTGCAACAGAGTCTAGGCGTAAAAGGTTTTTTGCTATATCCGCGTCATCTATTTTAGGAGAACGAAGAATATGACGACAATTTACTTTATCTCCGCGTCGTTCTATTAATTGGATTATATGATAACCGTATTCCGATTGCACTATTTTAGAAACCTTCTTCGGATCTTGTAAACTCCACGCTACAGTAGCAAAAGCTGGATCATAAAGTCCCTTTACAGCAAAACCCAACTCTCCACCACGACGGGCCGAACCAGTATCTTCAGAATATAGAATTGCCAATGAAGAAAAAGGTGTTCCGTTATTGATTCGCTCAGTATAATCACGTAATTCAGCTTTCACACGATCAATTTCGGTTTGTGATACTTCAGGAGAACGACTAAGGATCTCTACCTCAACCTGTGCAGGCACAAAAGGAATACTATCTTGTGGTACCTCCTTAAAGAAAGAACGCACCTCTGCTGGAGTAACTGCTATTTTCGCTACGATCTTATCTCGTACCGCTTGAATAAGATACTGATTCCGTTCTGCAAGACGACGATTTTCGCGCATCTTCGAAATAGGCATTCCCGCCATAGTTTCCAAAGCTTCCCGACTACCATAAATCTGCTGATAAGAATCTATATAGTGATTTACACGCTGCATTAATTGCTCTTCCGGCACTGTAATACTATCAAGATCTGCCTGATGTAAGAAAAGTTTAGCCAGAGCTAAATCTTCAGCAGCAGTACAATAAGGATCACCTTGAATAGTTTCCTTCTCCATTGCCTTCCCTTGAATATAAGCCTCAATGTCCGATTTAAAAATCGCCTCATCGCCTACTACCCATACAACCTCATCAACTACGGTTTTTTGTTGTGCCCACATGGGCTTCACATTACCTATGAATAAGATCATTAGAAGGCTCATAGCCCACCAATATTTTTTCATTCTATTTTTTATTACTATAAATTATTATATTGTGATACGCAGGAAGAGGCAAACCTTAATGTTTATTCACCGTCTTGAGCACATCCTCATTTATCTCAATCTTATATTTCTTTTTGAGTTGGTCAATCCATTTACTCTCAAGATAGTTTTGATAGTCTCCTGTTACTTTCCCACGAACATCGGTATATGCTTCCGGAGCGTTCAATTTTTCGCCACATACTGCGGTACAAGGAAAGTTCTTTATAGATTCGGGTTGCTTATCTGCTTTAAATATTTCTGCATCCACAAAAGGGTTCGTACCTTTTACAAATAAGCCAATCTGTGCACGTACAGCTACTGAATCTTTCGTATTAAAAGTGTGAGCTATCTTTTCACTCCATTCTGTTTGTGGAATTTCTTTTAAAAGAGATTTAGCCTTAGCAAGGGTTGCTTCGTCACGGGCATGAATAACAGCACCTTTAAAATGCAACTCATCCCATTTGTAACTTGCCTTATGCGAAGAAAAATATTTTGTAAGACCTTCTGCATCCTCAGCAGCTTTATCCCAAACCTGCGTTTTACTAATTTCAAAGAGAAGAATGCCATCTTTATATTCTTGCATTAAATGTGCAAATTCAGGATACTTCTTTTCCAAACGTTGATCTTCATAAGCCAACACCTGTGAATCATTCATATCCGAAGATAATTGATATTCTTTCCTCAACTCAGCCACTTTCACTTCTTGTCCTTTGCTCATCATCCCTTTTCGGGCACGCAAACTAAGAATTTGGTCGCGTACTTTATCATAAGGAAGTTGCTGCTCCTCATACTTAAAAATAATATGAAAACCGTTAGCTGATTCAAAAGGTTTGCTATACGTATTAGGCTGCAATTCAAAAGCCACTTTCTCAAATTCAGGAATTGCTTGTCTACGGCCAATCCAAGGAAGTGTTCCTCCCTGCGATGCACTAGAGCGATCGTCGGAATTAGCCTTAGCTAATTCCGAGAAAGATGCTCCTGCTTGCAAAGCTACGTAAATTGAATCAACAGTATGCTGCAAACGAAGTTTCGTTTCTTGAGTTGCATTCTGGGGAAGAATCTTAAAAATATGCGCTACGCGCACACGTTGCCATTCGCCTTGAGTCTGCAACGAATCATACTGTTGATGAGCATACGCCTCATCAGCTGAAGCATCCGAAAGATAACCTGCCGCTACCTGCTGACGATATCCCATAAATTCATTCTGAAAAGCACGCGTAGTATCTAGCCCTAACGATTCGGCTTCAACTACTTTCAATTTGAAGTTGACAAACAACTTTGCATAATCGGCTAGCGAAAGTTGTTCACTACCCGATACCGAACGATTTTTATTATAGATATATTCAAACTCAGAACGAGTAACGTTCTTGTGATTGATCGTCATTAATACAGG
>Ga0302170_10000298_pt1 | contig 19828 bp, 18 predicted proteins | sample I_Fen_N2_1_FD_193492 | JGI IMG/M metagenome (GOLD analysis project Ga0302170, IMG submission 193492) | Peat permafrost microbial communities from Stordalen Mire near Abisko, Sweden - I_Fen_N2_1 | ecosystem: Environmental > Terrestrial > Soil > Wetlands > Permafrost | place: Sweden: Abisko...
ACTGATGGTTACAATAATTTTAAAATACAGGGACCTATGCAAATAAATGCAAGTGCTGCCGCTGTAATTGACAAAAAAGGTATTATCAGCGTAGAATACGACTATAGTAATTATACCGGAACGAAGTTTATGGATGAAAAAGGAAATACTCAACTCTACACCGAAGACAATGCGAGAATACCAAGCACTTTAAATAACGTTCACACTATAAAAATTGGTGGAGAATATAAAGTTACAGATAACTTTTCGCTTCGTGCCGGATTTGCTAATTCAAGCAGTGCAACGAAAGCAGATGGTGGAAAAATAATGGTTCTGAACACAACACGCACCGATACAGAATACTTCTTACACAATGGTACAAATTACCTTACTGCAGGCTTTGGATATAGAGAAGCCGGCTGGTTTATCGATTGTGCTTATGTTCATAAAAATCTGGATCAAACATTCATGCCGTATAACTCAAATTTATTATCAAGTAATCTGGCTGTAACACCTGCAACGTTGACGACAAAAACCAACAACATACTGGTCACACTAGGATTTAAGTTTTAAAACTAAAGCCTCCGTTTCACAACGGAGGCTTTTTTTTGAGCCAAGAAGAGGATCATTTGGTTAAACAAAGTTTTTTGTTTAATTTTGCATTCTATGCAATTTTAAACACCAAATATGAGAAAGTATATAACCATTTTAGCTGTAATTATTTATAGCACTTCGATGGTAGCTCAAACTGAATTTGACGCATCGAAATTTCTACAAACAGATATTAACGGAACTGCAAGGTACATGGGCATGGCTGGCTCACTAAGTGCGGTCGGAGGTGACGCTACCGCCATTAAAGATAATCCGGCAGGGATTGGTCTTTACAAGAATTCCGAGTTTATGGCTACCGGGAATATGCAACTACAAAAATCCAAAGCCAACTGGTACAGTGGCAGCGGCTTTTTCTCGCAATCTAATATCGGACTTAACGGTTTCTCATTCGTTTTGGTACCGTCATCGCTAAAAAAGCAAAGCAAGGATAAAAAAGACAAAAAGAGAAAACGGGAAAGTTTATTTACGCAAAGTTTTGCGCTGAGCTACAACAAACTTGCTAATTTCAATCGCAAGCTGTTTATTGGCAGTAACGATAATGCCACTCAAACATCTATCAGCGACTATATTGCCTACAACACCGGCAATATAAAAGGGACGGATCTTGGAAGCAGTAGTGTTTATCAAAACGATAACGCACCATGGATATCGGCACTGGCAAACAAAGCAGGGCTTATTACAGAAATTGCCGATGCCAACTCTAGCACGTGGGTATCATCGCTCGGTAACGCCGAAAAAATAACACCCTCTTACTACGCTTCGGAGAAAGGGTCATTGAATGAGTTCTCGTTAGGATGGGCCGGAAGTTACAATAATTTTATTCACTTAGGTCTGACTGCCAATATACAGACACTAAATTACTCTTGTGTTGGTAAATATTCTGAAAAAATGGAACTTGGCGGCACGATGGATTTAAAAGATAGCATCAGCACCAAAGGAACCGGAATCAACTTCAAATTAGGTGCAATAGTTTGTCCAAACGAAAATTTCAATGTGGGTATATCTGTCCAATCGCCTACTGTTTACGCATTGAAAGATAATTCAAACGGCCAAATAAATATCGACAGAGGAACACCAAGCACATTCAGCACACCTTTAGCCATTGTTGAGTATAAACTACAAAAAATGGTACAATTCGGTATTAGTGCAGCTTATATGTATGGCGAAAAAGGGCTTGTTAGTGGTGGAGTTGATTATGCACTCAATTCGCGTGCGCGTCTTAAAAGCCAGTCGGGAGATGCACTTTATTATATGAGCGAAAATCAGGCGATAAAAGATAATTTAAAAAATATTCTACGTTTCAAAATCGGAGGAGAATACAATATCAACGAGAACGTTACAGTGCGTGCCGGGCTTGCCTACACCACCAGATCGACGGACCAAAATGCAAATGAATTTTTGAGACAAAACACAAAGAGAATAGACACGCAATACTTTATTGGCAGTGGAAATATGTACGAATCGATTGGTGCCGGTTACCACACCAATAAATGGTCGGTCGATATAGCATTCACCAATAAAAATCTGAGCGAAACGTTTTACCCTTATAACGACAATGATTTGTCGAACAAGAACACTGCCGGAACTGTAAAAACATCAGTAAACAACATTGTGGTTTCATTCGGCTACAAACTCTGAAATAATACTTTACCCATTATTTCTTCCAATAAAAGTCGGCTGTGCAGTCGGCTTTTATTGTTTCTAAAGCAGTTGTTCGGTGCATTTTCACAAGCTTAGTTCATCTATTGGCTATTCGGCTCAAAAAATGTACCTTTGCACCTCAAAATAATAACTACAGATTACTCACTACCTACAACAAATGAGCTTACATTCCGAAATTAAACGTCGCCGTACATTTGCCATTATCAGTCACCCCGATGCGGGGAAAACAACCCTTACCGAAAAGCTTTTACTTTTTGGTGGTGCAATTCATGTGGCCGGTGCCGTAAAATCGAACAAAATAAAAAAAACGGCTACCTCCGACTGGATGGAAATTGAAAAACAACGTGGTATTTCGGTGGCAACATCGGTAATGGGTTTCGAATACCGCGATTATAAAATCAACATTCTGGATACTCCGGGTCACCAGGACTTTGCCGAAGATACGTACCGCACGCTTACAGCTGTCGACAGTGTAATCATCGTGGTGGATACTGCCAAAGGGGTTGAAGCCCAAACGCGAAAACTGATGGAAGTATGTCGCATGCGCAACACGCCGGTAATGATTTTCGTAAACAAAATGGACCGCGAAGGGAAAGATGCTTTCGATTTGCTGGACGAATTGGAAGCAGAACTTGGTATCAATGTACGCCCGCTAAGCTGGCCTATCAACCAGGGATTTTCGTTCAAAGGCGTGTACAATATCCACAAACAAAGTCTGGATCTTTTCACACCCAGCAAACAATCTATTAGCGAATCGGTAGCATTTTCGGACATCAATAGTCCCGAATTGGAAAACTATGTGGGCAAACATGATGCTGAAAAACTTCGTGAGGACATGGAGTTGATCAACGGTGTTTATTCTGAGTTTGATATCGAAAAATACCTGGCCGGTCAATTGGCACCTGTTTTCTTTGGTAGCGCACTAAACAACTTCGGTGTGAGAGAATTGCTCGACTGCTTTGTGGAAATCGCTCCTTCTCCCCGACCAATACATACACAAGAACGTGAAATTGATCCATACGAAGAAGCCTTTTCCGGCTTTATCTTTAAGATTCATGCCAACATGGATCCAAATCACCGCAGCTGTATTGCTTTTGTAAAAATATGCTCCGGCAAATTTGAGCGTAACGTCAACTACAAGCATGTTCGTCATGGCAAAATGATGCGTTTCTCAAGCCCTACGGCATTTATGGCGCAGAAAAAAGAAACGGTCGACGAAGCTTATGCCGGCGATATTGTAGGTCTACCCGATACTGGGAACTTCAAAATCGGCGACACACTGACCGGTGGCGAAATGCTACATTTCAAGGGTATTCCTAGCTTCTCGCCAGAGATGTTTAAATACATTGAAAATGCCGATCCAATGAAAACAAAGCAATTGGAAAAAGGTGTGAATCAGCTAATGGACGAAGGTGTAGCTCAATTATTTACCAATCAGTACAATGGTCGTAAGATTATCGGAACGGTAGGTCAACTTCAGTTTGAAGTAATTCAATATCGCCTGCTGCACGAATACAACGCACAATGTCGTTGGGATCCTATCTCATTGTACAAAGCTTGTTGGATAGAGAGCGACGATGCCGAAGAACTGGAAAATTTCAAGAAACGAAAAGCACAATATATGGCGAAAGACAAAGAGGGACGCGACGTGTTTCTTGCCGACTCAGGCTATGTGTTACAAATGGCCCAAAACGATTTCAAGAAAATACGATTCCATTTCACTTCGGAATTTTAGAATTAGTTAATTGAGAAATGGTTTATTGGTTATTATTAGACCAATAGAAAAACAAGCGATTACTTAAGAAACACAAATTGAATTATAAACATTTTTAAACATCCCCTTATGAGTAAAATTAGAAATATCTTGGTATTACTTTTGGCAGCAGTTGTAATTGTTTATATGTACATGCCGGTGCTGAATTTTCGTTTTTTGAGTTTCCCAATACTTATCATGTTCCTGATAGTGGTATGGATAGTGCTCGACAACCTAGCAAGCATCCAAACACTGGGTAATCAGGTAAACGGTCAGCAGCAATTACCGAAGCTCAAATCGGCTAAAATTCCGGCCATACTTTTAGGCATCTTGTTTTTATACATTACCGTTGTGCCTGCAGTTACCACCTGGGCCGTTTTCAGAACAGAAAAATACCGCAGCCTGATTGGCAAAATTGAAACTGGCAAAGAACTTTCGAACCATATGTTGCCTATCTCCATCGAAAAAATTCGTGTGGTAGATCAATCATTGGCCGAACTATTGGGCGACAAAGTGCTTGGTTCACAATCCGCTTTGGGAAGTCAGGTAACGTTAGGTACTTTCAATATACAGAAAGTGGGCAACGACCTTTATTGGGTGGCTCCACTCCTACACTCCGGGTTCTTTAAATGGCAGAAAAACATTGAAGGAACGCCCGGTTATGTAATGGTAAATGCCTGCAATGAGCGTGATGTCAAACTGGTACAAGAAGTAGGTGGCAAAAAAATACACGTAAAATACCAATCGGAAGCTTATTTCTTCGATAACCTAGAACGCTTTCTATACTTCCATGGCTATTGGAATGTAGGATTGACCGATTATTCGTTCGAAATTGACGATGCCGGAATTCCATTTTGGGTGGTTACAAAATACAAAAAGACCATTGGTTTTGGCGGCGAAGAAGCCCAGGGTGTTGTAATTGTAAATGCCGAGACAGGCGATATCAAAGAATACTCCCTGAACAGTGTGCCTAAATGGGTGGATCGTGTGCAACCGGCCAGTTTTGTAGAGAAACAGCTTAACGACTGGGGCGAGTATGTAAAAGGTTACTGGAACTTCTCGAACGAAAACAAGCTGCAGATCACCGAACAGGTTTCGTTGGTATACGGCGACGATAATGAGGCGTATTGGTACACAGGACTTACTTCGGTGGGTGCCGACGAGTCGACCGTTGGATTTGTGTTAGTAAACACGCGTACTAAAAAAGCCATTTGGTACAAGCAAAGTGGCGCTACCGAATTTGCAGCACAAAAATCGGCTACCGGTAAAGTGCAGGAAAAAGGTTTTACAGCTTCGTTACCAATTCCCTATAATATTAACAACATCCCAACTTATGTTATCACATTGAAAGACAATGGTGGACTGGTAAAGATGTACGCTATGGTAGCCATAGAAGATTATACTATTGTAGGTGTAGGTAATACCTTACGCGAAGCATTAATGGCTTACAAAAACGCCTTTAATATGTCGGGAAATAAGATCAATGCCAAAAGCAAAACCGAGAAAAAAATCATTCAATCGGTGGTTACCCGCATCAATGGCGACGTAAAAAACGGTAATACATATTACTATTTTACACTGCGCAATTTACCTAAAGTGTTTATCGGCTCATCACAAATATCTAACGATTTTCCGGTAACAGCTATTGGCGACAGCGTAGCGATTACCTTCGATAATGATAATCAGGATGTGGTTGATGTGTCTACCTTTAAGAATAAAACAGTTTCCAGATAATAACGAACTTTATATAGTAGTGCGCCCAACTTTAGGATCATCCTGAAGTTGGGCGTTTTTATTTCTGATTCTATATCGGCAAATAGCTGTCGTTTCAAGGTATAGAAGTAAGCATATTCCATCCATCCCACTCCTCGCTTCAGACAAAAATCACCTAAAAAAAACAGCAGATACACATCATAACCCTTCTGATATTTTAGTAAATATTCAGATTTCAAACAGCATTCTATATCTATTATAGTCAGAAGAAAATAATGATTTCCGGGCACAAAAAAAACGGTGCTTAGAAAATAATATTCTCGCATTAAAATTGCTAATTATCTAAAATATTGCATTTTAAGTAATTTTTATGTTGACAAAATTATGACATAATGTTTAATTTTAGAATTCATTTGTCATAGTTTATCCAAATCCTAAATAGTTACACAAAAAAAGTTTTCTCAGTTTAGCTAAAAAATATTAAAAAGTACCTATTTCTGTGTGAATAATATTTAAATATGGAGCTGATTAAGTAAATATGTAATCAATTCAATATTGTAAAGCTCATCATTACAGTCACATCACAAGTCCAAATGTAGTAAATATTACTACATCACACACAACTACACTAAACGAATAATTTCATTTATTCAGTGTCAGACGCCCTGATTAAAAATCAGAGTTACAAAACAAAATCCTAAAAATAAAACACTTATATATTTATAGAATGTAAAAACACAACATCCTATCCATAATATCCATATGTATTCTATATCGAAACACGAGAATAGACATGTAGCATTTACTACTACACAAACAACAACTATTTACTACACAAAAACACTCCACAATTCGATACGATTTTGTCCGTTACTTTGACTCAGACAAAACAACAATGCATTTTTCCATATTTTGGAATTTGCCTCACTATCTTTCAAAACAAAAAAAGTATGAACAGAATTCTTTTATTAACAACAATCATTATCGTATCCATCATGAGCTTCTCATGCAAGGATTCAACAATTACTGATCCGGCAATGGGTGTCTCAGAAGACTCCACCGCGTTACAATTAGCAAGAAGACGCGCAACATCATTAACAGTTTCAACAAGCACATTAAATATTGCAGAAACAGCAGCAAGCAAAGCCAACTTTACCATTAGTTCCAATACGAACTGGACTGCAAGCAGCGATCAAACATGGTTAACCGTAAGCAACCCTTCCGGTTCGAACAATGCCACAATTACCTTAACTGCAGCTGTTAATCCACTCAGCGTAACACGCTCGGCAGTAGTAACAGTTTCGGCAACGTACGCCACAGCTCAGAAAATAACCATCACACAGGCAGCAGCCGCAGCTACAACAACGGTTACAAGCGGATCGCCTTATACTGTTTCAGCTCCGATTGCTTTGGATGGCAAAAGCAATATGACCATCAGCTATCTGGAAATCACAAATCCGAGTGGACATTGTATCAAACTTTCTAACTGCTCGAACATTACCATCCAGTATTGTAAATTAGGACCTTCGAAAGGCGAAGGCGTATTTCTATCAAACTGTACCAACATTACCGTTAGAGATTGCTCGATGGAATATGTAGAAAGCGGTGTGGTAGCCGATATTGGTAGTGCCATCAAAGTGCTTTACAACGATATTAAAAATGTTCAGGGACCAATGCCACGCGGACAATTAGTACAATATGGCAACATTAACGGAGCTGGAAGCAGCATCAGCTACAACGTAGGCGAAAATATTTTAGGCCAAAGCTACCCTGAAGATGCTATTAGTCTTTATATGTCGAATGGTACAGCTGCAAGCCCAATACAAGTTGTTGGCAACAAAATACGTGGTGGTGGTCCTTCAGGTTCGGGCGGCGGCATTATGTCGGGCGACATGGGTGGCTCATATGTGCTGGTGCAAGATAATATTCTTGTCAATCCTGGACAATACGGCTTAACTGTATCAAGCGGACACGATATCAACATAAGCAACAATAAGATTTATTCAGCCAAATTACCGTTTAGCAATATTGGTCTTTCGGCATACAGACAATACGATATCTCTACTTACAACATCACGATTTCGAACAATGCAGTTAACTTTACCAATAAAGACGGTGTATTAAACGATATGTGGAACGCAAATAACAGCGGCCCTGTAGCTGGATGGGACACAAATTATCATGATTCAAACGTTACAGCATCTGTATTACCCGCCGTTATGATGGGTGGTGCATTGCAAAGAGCAATAGATTCTAAAAAATAAATCTTTCTCCCATTTATTAGCAATCAATAGGCTGACTTCACAGAGTCGGTCTATTGTTGTTTTTATACCTTTGACTCAGAATCGTCAGCTAGTGAACTTCCTTTCTTATCCGATTTCTTTAGTTTATACTTTTGCGTTATAATTCTTACGATTAATACAATAATTATTGCCAGGAAGACAAGACCCACCAGCCAGCCCAACCAATATCCGAATCCCATCACCGCACTGTCATCATACCCGTTCATCATTTATTATTTGTTGATTATTCTATACTGAAACGTTTGCATTCTCTGTTTACAAAAATACGGCATAACACCACCTCCTTTGTTACACATTTCTTTCTAAAACTTACATGATTCATAGGTTCTTTGCTTGGAAACTGAATATGCATTAGACACATTGCACGACAAACAGAAACAATCAAACTCGAATAGGCAGATCATTGACTATTAATCAAAACAGTTTATCTAATTAAATATCCATTCGCCTCGAAATTTAACCAGTTATATATATATATATATAACTTTACACGTAGTTAACAAATGAGTCATATCATTAAGCCAAAGCCACCAACTAGCTTGCCAAGACAATTAGCATTCATGCCAAGTTCTTTAGCAAGGTTGCCAAAACAATAAGCCATCTTGCTAATACAATTAGCAAGATAGCTAAAGCAATTAGCAAGATAATTTCAGACAAAAACGATTATGTAGAAAGGGGAAGGATATAGTTGTTTCAAGCCCCCTAATTCCAATAATTTTAATTTAATCAGAATATCAAAACTGAGTCATATTGAACAAGTGAAGGTAATTAAAAGCACTGAGAAAACACAACGCACAAAAACTTCACTTACATCCTGTCAAAGAAATAAAATGCATATATTTGCAAAATAAAGCCTTACTCATATCTTAAAACTAAAAATTTGCACTAACCGTTTTTTATCTTTACCATGAAGCGCATTCCACTACTATTCATCACAGTCGTTCTAGCTCTATCGCTATGCGCTCAAGCAAAGAAAACAGTTCGAGCAATCAATATCAGCACTCCTCTAACCATTGATGGAATATTGGACGAACCTGCATACAAACTGGCTACTCCGGCCAAAGATTTTGTTCAACTGCAACCGCGCAATGGGAAACCTGCCATGCAGCCTACCGAAGCTTATTATTTTTACGATCAATCGGCCATATACGTGGGTGCTATGCTCTACGACAGCGCCCCGGATAGCATTTTCAATTATATGACCGAACGGGATAACACAGGCATGGCCGATTATTTCGGGGTGTATATCGACCCCTACAATCAGGGGCAGTTAGCCTATGGTTTTTTTGTGACGCCTGCAGGAGTACAAGTGGATGTAAAGGCAGTGAAAAGCGATGGAGACAATGAAGATGGAAACTGGAATGCGGTGTGGGAAAGTAAAACCAGAATAACAGACAAGGGTTGGGTAGTGGAAATGCGGATCCCGTTTTCGGCCTTGCGTTTCTCTGAAAAAGCGAATAAAACATGGGGACTCAATATGTTTCGAAACATCAGACGCTATAACTCCAATAATTCATGGAATTTAATAGATAGAAATGTAGCGGGATTTATTCATCAGGAGGGGCAACTGGAAGGTATTAAAGACATAAAGCCACCAGTTCGACTGTCGTTTAGTCCGTATTTATCCACCTATCTGGAATCGAAAAAAGGAAGTAAAGCGGACTTTCTGTACAAGGGTGGATTGGATTTGAAATACGGTATCAACGAGAGCTTTACGCTGGATATGATGTTGATTCCCGACTTTGGACAAATACAGTCGGACGACAAAAAGCTAAACCTCTCGCCCTACGAATTGTATTACAGCGAAAAACGCCAATTCTTTACAGAAGGAACGGAACTCTTCAACCGTGGCGGTATTTTCTATTCGCGTAGGATAGGTTCATCGCCAAAATTCTCGGCCAACAACTCACTCAAAGAAAATGAAGTGATTGATTACAGTCCCAGCGAAACGCAGCTGATCAATGCCACAAAAATCTCGGGACGGACAAACAAAGGCTGGGGAATTGGCGTGCTCAATGCCATGTCGCTCGGTTCTAATGCACAGGTAAAAGATACACTCACGGGCAAAGAGCGCAATGTGTCGGTGCAACCGTTTACCAACTACAACGTAACGGTGGTAGACAAATCGTTGAAAAACAATTCATATGTAAGCCTTATCAATTCCAATGTTACCATATTTGGCAACCCCTTCCGGGCCAACGTCACCGCCACCGAGTTTCAGATTCGCAACAACTCAAAAACCTATGCCCTCACCGGAAAAGGAGCTATCAGCTCCCGTGGCGACAGCACTTACGAAACAGGGTATTATGCCAAACTAGGCGTAGAGAAGAACAAAGGTAAATTGCAATACGGCATGTGGCAAAACATGATTACCGATAAATACAACCCAAACGATTTGGGGTACCTGCAGCGCAACAACCAAGTGACTACGGAGGCATGGATTTACTATCAGATTATTGAACCGTTTTGGATTATTAGAGAATGTAACGGAAATATATGGGGAGATCACAACAGAATGTACAACCCCAACACGCTGTACGACAATGTAACGGGTGGAAATTTGAATGTGACGTTTAAAAACAATTACAACTTCAATTTCAATGGTTATTACAATATGGATCGGTACGATTACTACGAAACACGTGTGAAGGGTCGTTTTTACAAATTTGCACATTTTTATTCGTACAACCTGAACTTAAGCACGGATAGTCGTAAGGCGCTGAGTTTCTATTTCCATTACGGACATGCCAAACAGCCCACCACCGATCAATACCAAAATTCGGGTGATTTTCAGGCCACCATGCGGCTAGGACAGCGCCTGCAAATAGATTATATGTTTAGCGTAAGCAATACCACCAACGGTGTGGGATATGTAGATAAAAACGACTCGGAAACCTCCATCACCTTTGCCAAACGAAATGTAAACAGTTTGGAAAATGTAATTTCAACATCGTATGCTTTGAGCAATAAAGCGAGCATAAATCTCAGAGCCCGCCATTATTGGTCGAGCGCTAAAAATAATATATACTACCAATTACAACAAGATGGCAGTCTGATAGCAGACCCAACCTACACAGATAACAAGGATCAAAACTACAATGCTTTTACGGTGGATATGATGCTGAGGTGGAATTTTGCTCCGGGGTCGGAACTTGTGATGGCATGGAAAAATTCAGCCTTTGCCGATCAAAACAGAGTGGAAACCGACTATTGGAGCAACCTGCGCAATACCTGGCTAAACCAGTCGAACAGTCTGTCGGTAAAAGTACTGTACTATATCGATTTCAATAGTCTGAAAAAGAAAAAGACAACATAAGTATTAGGAAATATATAATACACTATAATCAAATTAAAACAAATGGAAGAATAGAACGCGGATAGACGCTGATCTAGCGGATTAAAAAACCGGATTTAAATTTCGACAAGTCAAAATGATTTTCGAGTACTTGGTGTCTTATCAGTCATGCTTGCATGACTTAAATCTGTTATAGATCCATAGAACTATGATCCGTTTTCATCCGCTTAATCCGTAAAATCCGCGTTCTATTTTTTATGATAAATACGATATTATATTCTGACCACAACATAATTGAATTTATCGCACACAGAAAACACAAATAGTACGAAATAAATATTTGATAATTAATATTGGCATATTTCTTAATTCTTTATATTTTTAGACCCCCAACCCCCAAATGGGGGCTTTAAGACGTAGTTTTTGAGATTTATTTTTTGCTCAGTCGGTTATTTAACGAACTCTTAAGCCTCCGTCGGCTGACGGATTGGGGGTCATAACTAAAACATATCATTAAATATTATCGAGTACTTAAAATACAACTCCAACAATATTCTCAAATATGAATCGGTGATATTCGGTATATTCTGTTTAATCCGTGTGCAGTCGGTTCATTACAAAAAAACACACAATATGAAAACCTGGCTACTCCTGATACTTTGCACCTGCACACTTATCGCATCTGCACAAAACCCAACCATTTATAAAACCACTACACTCGAAATAGACTCCATAGCACCCGGCACTTACGTGCATCGCACCTACCTTAGCACTAAAGACTGGGGGCTAGCATCTTGCAACGGAGCCATTTATGTCAACAAGGGTGAATCGGTAGTGTTTGATACTCCGGCAACCGATTCGGTCAGCAGAGAACTGATTTCGTGGATAAAAACGCACACTCACAGCCACATCAAAGCCATAGTGGTCAATCATTCACACGAAGATTGCCTGGGTGGGTTGGCCGTATTTCATAAAGCTGGCATTCCATCGTATTCCTCTAAACCGACGCAAACATTTGCCCGTAACGACACCGTCAATAAACCCGTCGTGCCGCAGCATGGTTTTACGAAAGAGCTGATACTAAAGATCGGCGGAACAAGCATTATCAACTACTTCCCCGGTGAAGGGCATACCCGCGATAATATCGTGAGTTATATTCCTGCAACGAAAGTACTCTTCGGAGGTTGCATTATCAAAGCGTTGGGTTCGGGCAAAGGCAACCTGGCAGAAGCCAATACAAATACCTGGGCAGAATCGGTACGGAATGTCAAACAAAAATTCCCAAATGCTGTTGTAATTATTCCCGGACACGGCGCGTATGGTCCTCGCTCCTTACTCGACTATACAATTAAAATGTTCGGGGAATAATCCAATATGTTTACTATCGAACAAATAAAGGCAGCTCACGCCAACGTAAAAAGTGGGGCAGATTTTCCTGCTTACGTTCAGGATTTAATTCGGTTAGGCGTAAAAAGTTATGATATCTTTGTGACCGACGGACATGGCGAATATCATGGTGAAAAGAATTACAGTATCCGGTCTGCTGCCAGCTACGCGACATTAAACATTGTCGATAGCAGCAACACGGAAGCATTCAGACACAAATTAAAAATGCATCAACAAGGCAAAACGGACTACGCTACCTTCTGTAGGGATACTGCAGACGCCGGTGTGGAAAAATGGACGGTTGATATGCAAGAAATGACCTGCACCTATTACGATAAAGCCGGGAACAAATTGGTGACTGAAACAATTCTGATTGTATAAAAACATATACATACAGATAGAGACGCACAGTTGTGCGTCTCTACAGTTTTGCTAAATTTCAATTAATCTCTATCACTCGCATTGGTTTTGGTTTAGCTTCTTCTTTTTTCGGAATGCTAACCCTCAAAATGCCGTTTTCGTAACTTGCCGAGATACGTTCGCCATCCGCCGTTTGTGGCAAAGTAAACGATCGACTGAACGATTGATAGCTAAACTCCCGTTTGGTATACTGTTCCCCTTCTTTTGTTTCGTTCTCCGTTTTCTTTTCCGACAAAATGGTCAACATCTCGTGGTTTAATTCCAGTTTGAAATCACTTTTATCAAAACCGGGTGCAGCAACTTCTACTTCGTAGGCATCGGCTGTTTCCTTTATATTTACCGATGGCAAAGTAGTATTGGTACGTGAAAAATTACGGTTTGACCAATCGAATAAATCTCCTTCAAAAAGACGGTCAAACACCGATGGAACTTGATTAGAAAATCTTACAAGTGACATAATTGTTTCCTCCTAATTTTTAAATTAAACATTGAATAAATGATTACAACCCGAAGAAATCAAAAGCTGTGCCAGCCCATATTCGATGAAAAAATGTCAGAATCAAAACAACAAATATGACAATCAGACAGCTATATATCAACACATTAATAGGCAAAATAGTTCTTCCAAAGCACAAAAAAACTCATTCTCAATTTGATAAAACAGAGAATGAGCTTTTTTATAAAACAGTAGAGGAACTGAAAAAATGTCACCCCATATTATTCCCAATTTAATATCACTTTTCCACACTCACCACTTTCCATCACATCAAAACCTTTTTGGAAATCATTCATTTCAAAACGGTGAGTAATAACCGGCGTAAGGTCTATACCTGTGATGAGCATTTGCTCCATCTGATACCAGGTTTCCCACATTTCACGTCCATAAATACCCTTCAAAGTCAGTGCTTTGAAAATTATTTTATCCCACTGCACAGTGGTGGAGTTGGGTAAAATACCCAAAAGCGCTATTTTAGATCCATTGTACATGTTCTCTATCATGCTTTCGAAAGCGATGGGCGAACCCGACATCTCCAGCCCGATATCAAAACCGTGCATGTTCAGACTTTTAATAGCACCTTCTACCGTTTCACCCTTTCGGGGATTGATAGTCAGGGTTGCTCCCATTTTCTTTGCAATTTCCAGGCGATAGTCACTCAAATCCGAAACAACAATATTGCGGGCTCCCGCAAATTTACAAATAGCAGTTGCCATAGTCCCAATAAGCCCGGCACCAGTAATCAGCACATCTTCTCCAATCATCGGAAACGATAAGGCGGTATGCGTAGCATTACCAAACGGATCCATGATAGAGGCTACTTCGTCGGATACGCGGGCATCCAAATGCACTACATTCTGAGCCGGCAGCGACAGGTATTCAGCAAAAGCACCATCGCGGTTTACACCTATCCCAACTGTATTTTCGCACACGTGCAATTTTCCACGACGGCAATTGCGGCAGTGTCCGCAAGCAATATGGCCTTCGCCGGTTACACGGTCACCAATACGTATATTTCGCACTCCATGACCCTTATCCACCACTACACCGACATATTCGTGACCTATGGTCATAGGTGTTTTAATGGTACGTTGCGACCAATCGTCCCATTTATAAATATGAAGATCGGTACCACAAATAGCAGTTTTTTTTATTTTAATCAATACATCGTTTACACCCATATGCGGCATGGGCACGTCTTCCATCCAAATCCCTTTCTCGGGACGAAGTTTTACGAGAGCTTTCATATTATTGTTGAATCGTTGAATTGGTAAATTGATAATTTGTTGAAATGATATAAAACCTCCTAGTACAATAACGCGTAGCTAATAACCATTAATAACGCTGAAGGCAAATAACGCGAGCGTAGCGAGTTAAATAACCTTCATTTCTTTGCCCACCTTGGTAAATGCAGCGATACATTTGTCTAAATGTGCAGTTTCATGCGCTGCCGAAATCTGAACGCGAATACGCGCTTGTCCCTTTGGCACAACGGGAAAATAAAATCCGGTTACATAAATGCCTTCGTCGAGCAAGCGGGTAGCCATATCCTGCGATAATTTAGCATCGTATAACATCACAGCACAAATAGCCGATTCGGTAGGCTTAATATCAAAACCTGCCGCTTTCATTCGTTCAACAAAGTAGGCAGTATTTTTGTGCAGTTTGTCCTGTAATTCATTGGTTTCATCCATCATTTCGAACATTCTTATTCCTGCCGCAGCCACCATTGGCGGTATGGAATTGGAAAATAAATACGGACGTGAACGTTGACGAAGCAAGTCGATAATCTCTTTCTTCCCGGTAGTAAATCCACCTATCGCACCACCAAAAGCTTTGCCTAATGTTCCGGTAATAATTTCCACCTTTCCGCGAAGTTGGTAACGTTCAGTCACTCCCCTACCCGTTTCGCCCACCACACCTGCCGAGTGAGACTCGTCCACCATCACCATGGCATTGTATTTTTCAGCCAGAGCCACTATTTTATCCAACGGAGCCACATTGCCGTCCATCGAAAAAACACCGTCGGTCACTATCAGTCTGAAACGTTGTGCCTGAGCCGCTTTCAACTGCTCTTCCAGGTCTTGCATATCAGCATTAGCATAACGATAGCGTTGAGCTTTGCAAAGTCGCACACCGTCAATAATCGAAGCATGATTAAGTGCATCCGAAATAATGGCATCTTCTTCGCTCAGGAGCGGCTCAAAAACACCACCATTTGCATCAAAGCAGGCTGCATACAAAATGGTATCTTCTGTTCCAAAAAAACGAGCAATCGATGCTTCTAGTTGCTTATGAATATCCTGCGTTCCACAAATAAACCGCACTGACGAAACGCCGTACCCGTGAGTATCCAGTCCCTTTTTGGCCGCCTCTATCAACGATGGATTATTAGACAACCCCAAATAATTATTGGCACAAAAATTCAGCACCTCTTTTCCATCGGCTACGCGAATAACAGCACCTTGCGGAGATACTATAATGCGTTCATTTTTATATAATCCGGCCTGTTCGATATTGGTCAACTCTGTTTGCAAATACGATTTAAATTCCTGATACATAATTTAATCATTAAAAAATTCATAATAAGCATTTATCCATTCAGAAAAGACGAACTTCATGCGAGTATTTTATCTGTTTTGATGAAACAAATGTAGTGAATTATTTACAGATTATTTGAATAAAAATTCAATTAAAATTGAGATTTACAACCGACATAAATAAAAAAGGCCATCTCTCATGGAGACGGCCTTTACTACCAATTTTTAAACTAACAATAAAACTAGTTTCCCTTATATCTAATAAATACAGATATAGTTTACAAGTAATCGAGAAACATATTTGGAACTCGTAACAATTTATATGTAACTACTTATAAATTATGACAATTTAGAGCGATAAGTAAATTTATAAACGAAAGGATATATTTCGCAGGCGATACATAATCCGAAAGCAGATTCGAGGAATGCACAAACCCCAAAAACACCTGTCGATGCATACGAAGCAGTATCAAATCCCAAAAGACTACTAACTAAAATCGAAACACTAAATACAAGTCCAATACGTGCTGCAAAAACTTTTGGTCCGGCATTAATAAAACGTTCTTTCAATGCAAACCGTTTCACCAGGCCTTTTGAAACAATGGTAAATACGCTGTATTTGGAATTATTGGTGGCTCTCAGCAAAAAGTCAACGAGCAAAGAACTTATGATAAACAAGTTGCTTGTCAATGCAAAAGCAATTAGAAATAGCACAGTGAACAGTCCATTAAGACGTGCAACTGTTTCATTGATTTTTTGATTGGAAATAGGGCAAATGGCATATGTTTTCATAATCTCTGTTTTTAAATTGAAGTATTTGATTTGTACAATGCAAAGATACAGGGTATAAAGTAGCTATGAAATACCATTTTAAGCGTATTTTATATACCATAAACAGGGTAGAAAAATACAAAAACAACCTTCGCTATTAATTTCCTAAATCATTTTTGTGTATCGTTACAAAAAAGTGTACTTTTGTGCTTCTATTCAAAGCTTATGACACAGGACAGCATGGTGCTTCGCACCGAGAATTTATTTAAAAAATACGGCAAACGAACGGTAGTAAACGACGTCTCCATCAATGTAAAACAGGGAGAAATTGTTGGATTATTAGGACCCAATGGTGCCGGAAAAACCACTACTTTTTATATGACCACCGGCTTGGTAACACCCAATTCGGGCAAGATATTTCTGAATGACGTTGAGATTACAAAATATCCTGTATACAAACGTGCGCAGAGTGGAATCGGATATTTAGCTCAAGAGGCTTCTGTTTTCAGAAAAATGACTGTAGAAGACAATATTAAATCGGTATTGGAAATGACTAAATTTTCCAAGGCTGAGCAAAAAGAAAAACTGGAGACACTTATCTCGGAATTCAATTTGGAACATGTGCGCAAAAATATTGGTGACAGATTGTCGGGAGGTGAACGCCGTAGAACTGAAATTGCCCGCTGTCTGGCTATCGAACCCCGTTTCATTATGCTCGACGAACCATTTGCCGGTGTGGATCCAATCGCGGTTCAGGATATTCAGGATATAGTTTGGAAGCTGAAAGATAAAAATATCGGTATACTTATAACCGACCACAATGTGGACGAAACACTGACAATTACCGACAGGGCTTATTTACTTTTCGAAGGACGAATTTTGTTCCAAGGTACATCGCAGGAACTTGCCGACAACCCAGTGGTTCGTGAAAAATACCTCGGACGAGACTTTGAATTGAAAAAGAAAACCAGAATTTAGCTCGGTTCATCATAGTATATTCAAGAAACAATTATTGATTTATTATTGCGAGTCTGTTTATGAATTAAAAATCAACCTGTGTCTTGTCTTAAACCAGCACAGGTTTTTTCATTAATACGAGATTGACATTTAAGCATTAAATCACAATTAAAATGGGAATACTCAATAACAATACAACTGAAATAATTGTAGACAAAGACATCCTGCTTAAGGTTGTAGAACCGAAGGATGCCGAAATAATTTTCAACACCATCGATAACGAACGCGAGTATCTGAAAGAATGGCTACCATTTGTGGAGGAAACGCGCGACATATCATACACTAAAACATTTATTGAACACACAATTGCCGCTGACTCATCAGACCTTACTTTCACCATATCCTACAAAAATCAATTTGTTGGAATTATAGGACTGAAGGATACCGACATGGGCAACAGAAAAACCGAAGTTGGCTATTGGCTTTCTGAAAAATTTCAACGCAAAGGAATAGTTACGCGTTCGTGCAAAGCTTTAATTGAGTACGCATTTAACGACATGAACCTGCATCGGATTCAATTAAAAGCTGCCACCAAAAACTTTAAAAGTCAGGCAGTGGCCGAAAGACTGGGATTTATTCTTGAGGGAATTGAACGTGACGGTGAACTTCATTCCTACGGCTTTGTTGATTTAAAAGTGCTTAGTTTATTGAAAGAGGATCTATTTAAAGTTTCACGCATCTAGCTAGCCACAAAACTCTACCCCACAGTTCATAAAGCAGTTTAAGTAATTATTCTCCATGCAAAAAGCATCAATTTCAATTTTAGGTTGCGGATCGGCACTTCCCACACGGAAGAACTTCCCTACGGCGCAAATTCTGGAAATGCGCGACAAACAGTTTCTGATTGATTGTGGTGAAGGGACTCAAATTCGCATGCGACAAATGGGAGTAAAAACAAACCGACTGGGGCATGTTTTTATTTCTCACCTGCATGGTGATCATTGCTTTGGATTAATCGGACTAATTTCAAGCTTTGGAATGCTCAATCGCACTGCCGATTTACACATTCATGCACAGGCTGATCTTGAAACCCTCATGCAACCGCAGTTGGATTATTTTTGTACGGAAATTCCTTTCAAAATTATTTTTCATGCCATCAACCCACGCAAGAACGAATTAATTTTCGAAGACAGGTCAGTAAAAGTTTTCTCTATACCATTGAAACACAGAGTGCCCTGTTGTGGTTTTCTGTTCGAAGAAAAACCAAAGGACAGGCATATTATCCGCAGCATGATCGATTTTTATAAAATACCAACCTGGCGAATTCCTAAAATAAAACAAGGTGAAGACTTTGAAACAGAAGAGGGTGAAATCGTATTGAATTCTCTGCTGACCACCGAGTGCGAACCCCCGAAACGATTTGCATACTGCTCTGACACCGCCTATTCCGAAAAAATAATTCCAATGATAGAAGGCGTCGACTGCCTGTTTCACGAAGCCACTTTTATGGACGACGAATTGGTTCGGGCTAAAAACACCCAACACTCCACAGCACGTCAGGCCGCCGAAATTGCGAAAAAAGCAAAGGTAAAAAAACTGATTATTGGTCATTATTCAGCCCGCTACATTCATCAAAACGAGCTATTGGCAGAAGCAACAGCCGTTTTTGAGAATACAGTTTTAGGAGAAGACTTGACCGAATACGAATTTTAGGAAATTGCCTGCAAAACAAAATCCAACAATAAAGCGCATTTTCCACATCGGGAAACGCGCTTTTGTTGTTTTATAGCTTAACGACATTATTTTCTGAAAATACGTCGTAAAGAGCGAATCATTTTATAACCTATCATTACGCCATCTAACATATTCAGACCCTTGGTAAATCGTCCAAAAACATATGATGCTACTGATGCCGGTGAAAGTAGTTGCTGAGACGAATCG
>Ga0302170_10000307_pt1 | contig 19698 bp, 12 predicted proteins | sample I_Fen_N2_1_FD_193492 | JGI IMG/M metagenome (GOLD analysis project Ga0302170, IMG submission 193492) | Peat permafrost microbial communities from Stordalen Mire near Abisko, Sweden - I_Fen_N2_1 | ecosystem: Environmental > Terrestrial > Soil > Wetlands > Permafrost | place: Sweden: Abisko...
TGCTCTGCATTCTGCATTTTGGCCTCAACGAGTTTCAGTGAGTTGTAGAAGATCTCATAAGAAGTATTCTTCTTACCATCATACATTAGATGGTTTACAAACTTAGAAACCTTTTGATCATTAAAAACGGGATCCGGAAGGACTAGACGTTTTTTAGGTTTTGCTTTTCTCATTTGTTTGAATAATAATGTTTTGTTTTCGGCTGCATTAATTGTGTCTTCAATATTCCTCCGAATATTTACTCAACCATTACCGCATATCCCATCAAACGAAACAAAGTTAAACTTGTTTTGTTTTTTGATTATTTCTTTTTAGCTGGTGCTGCTTGTCCTGGTTTAGGGCGCTTAGCACCATACTTAGAACGACGTTGTGTGCGATTTGCGACACCTGCCGTATCGAGTGTACCACGAACGATGTGATAACGTACACCAGGGAGGTCTTTTACACGACCACCACGGACGAGTACTATTGAGTGCTCCTGCAAGTTATGACCTTCTCCTGGAATATAAGAGTTCACCTCTTTCTGGTTGGTCAAACGAACACGGGCTACTTTACGCATCGCCGAGTTAGGCTTTTTGGGGGTAGTAGTGTACACACGCACACAAACGCCACGTCTCTGAGGACATGAATCTAGTGCGGGAGACTTACTCTTCTCCACCATATCAGCTCTTCCTTTTCTTACTAATTGCTGAATTGTAGGCATTTTACTTGTTTTTTAATTATTATATTTTTGTTTTATATATTTCACTCCAAAGCAAGGCATAGTATATCCACTATACATTACGGGCTGCAAAGGTACGAACTTTTTCCGGAAAAACAATCTTTTCTTCTTAGTTTTTCCGCTTTTATATGAAAAAAAGCATGTTTAACACTTACGAATAATTTAAGTTGATTTGAAAAGAAGAAAAAAAACATCAATCAAGCCTCACCACTTACTCCTGGAAAAGGAGGAACAAAAGTTGCTTGTTCGAGTTTTATTTTCCCAAAAGCTTCTTCATACTTTGAAATATTATCCTGCAAAGCAAATAACAAACGTTTTGCATTTTCAGGAGTAAGAATCACACGACTCTTTACTACTGCTTTTGGAGTATTAGGCATCACACGCACAAAATCAGCTACAAACTCACTACGAGAATGCGAAATAATAGAAAGGTTCGCATAAGTTCCTTCGGCCACTTCTTGACTCAATTCAATTTGAAGTTTTCCTTCATTTAAATTATTTTTATCCATAATTATATAATATATAAATATACGCGAACCTTAATTATATAGAAAGATGGCTCGCCTTATTTTTTTGTTTACAAAGATGCAACTTTCTATTGAATTAAAGTGTTTATTCTAGAAAAATAATAGGTAAATTCCTGTTCTTTTCTAAAAAAATACTATCTTTGCAACATTATCAAACAACAATAAAGAGAAAAACAGTATGAAGAACACCTTTCGCACACTAGTTATGGCAGCTTTTTTACTCATTTCAACAGCTGCTTCAGCACAATTAAGTTATGGAGTACAAGGAGGATTGAACCTAACAAATCCAAAGAACTTCAACAGCAAAACCGGATGGTTTATCGGGCCAGAGCTTCAATTTAATATTCCTGTGATTGGATTGGGCATTAATGGATCAATACTTTATTCTAAAGCAGATATAGAAGCGAGCAACATAGAAGCAAACAATAGCACTATCAAACAAGAATATATAGATATTCCAGTAAACTTAAGATATTCACTTGGATTTAGCGCCCTTGCAGCTGTTTTTGTACAAGCAGGACCACAATTCTCATGGGACATAAGTGGAAACAGCATTGCTGGCGCTTATGAAACGGTAAAAGGAGATGACTTCAAAACCTCTCTCAACATAGGTGCAGGTGCAAAGTTCTTAAATCATCTTGAAGTTTATGGTGGCTACAACTGGGCATTAGGAAACAGCTTTAAGTTGAGCGATGCAGCTGGCAAGATCGTCAACGGCAAGAACAACATGTGGAAACTATCAGTTGCCTATCTCTTCTAAGTTCAATCGTGCATGCGACTTACAAAAGCCAAAGGATAATGTAAATTACATGCAATCGCATTATTATTTTAAAAAGGAGTACAGCTTATCATTTAGCCGTACTCCTTTTTAAGAAAAAGAAAATTACATTTCTAGATGACCACATACGCAGAATTAATTCTTCCACTTCCACTTTCACAATGCTTCACTTACTCTGTTCCTGAAGAATGGGCACATAATATACATATTGGCTGTCGTGTCGTGGTATCATTTGGTAAAAGAAAATTCTATACCGGGATTGTCTGTCGCATCCATTCCACGCTACCTGAAGGCTTTAAAGTAAAACCAATTACAGCCCTGCTCGATACCGAACCTATTTTATTGCCTTTACAATTTAAGCTTTGGGATTGGATGGCTTATTATTACCTATCTTCCCTTGGCGAAATTATGAAAGCAGCCCTTCCAAGTGGACTCAAGCCGGAAGGAGATAGTGAAAATGGGATATTAGGAAGTTATCGTCCACACACTAAAACAATGCTGAGCCTCTGCTCTCCCTTCAATGAAGATGAGCAAGCCCTGCAAACAGCTATCGACAGTTTAAAACGAGCTCAAAAGCAACAAGAGCTTTTACTCTCATTTCTCGATTTGTATCGTTACAAAGCATTCTCTTCAGACCTTTCAGAAAAGTCACAACAGAAAACGGGCCAAATAATTTCAGAGAACATTCCCATAAGTCGGCACTCATTTCTCGCTCAAACCGGGGCCTCATCAAGCATTCTCCTACAACTACTAAAACGCGGCATTCTAGAACAATATGAAATAGAATGCGGACGACTCAGCACTGAAGATTTTAAGATTCAAGCAATTCAGCCACTGAATATTGCTCAGGAAGAAGCTTTGAATCAGATTAAGGAGATATTCTGTGACGGAAAAACCTCCGACAACTTAAACATCAAGCCACAGACACCTAAACAAATTTGTTTACTTCACGGAGTAACCTCCAGTGGAAAAACTGAAATTTACATACATCTGATAGAAGAAGCTTTAAAACAAGAGAAACAAGTACTTTACCTTTTGCCGGAAATTGCTCTAACTACGCAAATCACGGAACGACTAAAGCGTGTCTTCGGGAACAAAATTGGAATTTATCATTCTAAATTTTCCGATGAAATGCGCGTTGAGATTTGGCAGAAACAGCTTAGCAATCATCCCTATCCATTAATTCTGGGTGCTCGTTCCGCGCTTTTCCTTCCATGGAAAGATTTAGGTCTTGTAATAATCGATGAAGAACACGAAAACAGCTTTAAACAATACGATCCCTCACCTCGCTATCATGCCAAACATACAGCGATGATGCTAGCCTCCTATTTCAACGCAAAAGTTCTGCTAGGTAGTGCTACTCCCTCAATAGAAAGTTACCAACTAGCCAAAGAGGGGAAATATGGGCTAGTTACCTTATCTGAGCGTTATCAAGGATTGAAATTACCCACTATCATCCCAATTGACATCAAAGAGCTGCGGCATAAGAAGATGATGAACGGCAGTTTTTCGCCTGTTTTGCTTGAAGCAATTCATGAAGCTTTAATACGAAAAGAGCAAATTCTTCTTTTTCAGAATCGAAGAGGATTTTCACCTATGATTGAATGCAAAAATTGCGGTTGGGTACCTCGCTGCAAAAATTGCGATGTAAGTCTCACTTACCATAAAAGTGCAAACCTATTAACTTGCCATTATTGTGGCTATACTGAAAGCGTACCCACAAAATGCCCAGCGTGTGAAGAGACAAAACTAGTGCGCCAAGGAATCGGTACTGAACGAATTGAAGATGAAATTTCAAGTCTATTTCCAGATGCGAGAATTACACGTATGGACATGGACACAGCTCATACACGCACACAATATGAGCAAATACTTTCCGATCTAGAAAATCGAAAGGTAGACATATTAATCGGCACACAAATGATATCTAAAGGATTAGATTTCGATCATGTTAGCACTGTCGGCATTTTAGATGCCGACACAATGCTTAACTTTCCCGATTTTCGCGCTCACGAACGTGCCTTTCAATTAATGGCTCAAGTAGCTGGCCGTGCTGGCCGCAAAGATAAACAAGGTACTGTATTCGTACAAACTCGCTCTATTAATCACCCTATTATTCAACAAGTTATACAATATAACTATGAAGCACTATATAAAGACCAGCTAGAAGAGCGAGCTCTATTTCACTATCCCCCATATTATAGGCTCATTTATCTTTATCTAAAGCATCGCGATAGACACATCGTAGAAGAAGCTACAGTACATATTGCCAGCCTACTCCGCACCTATTTACCAGGCCGCGTTATGGGGCCAGTAGAGCCTGTTGTTGCACGCGTGCAACAACTATTTATCCGACAAGTAGTTATAAAAATGGAGCATGAGGCCTCCGTAGATCAGACTCGTCAATTGCTACATTATGCACAACAGGAACTTCTTAGCCACCCTTCATATAAGAGTGTGATTATCTACTACGATGTAGATCCAATGTAAAATCAGAAAACATATCCAACATTGATATAATAGCCAACTTGCTTCGTTCGATTGGAATAATCTAATGTAAACTGAATGGGGCCTATTAAACTATCATAAGCATAATTCAAATTAACACCAGTCAACGATCTCCCTTTATAAAAAAAACTTTCCATTTTGTCGTGCTCTATTCCATAATTTGCCACAAAAGAAAAATAATGGTTATATAAATGATAACGTAACTGCAAAGAAGCAATGCCCAATTTCCGTTCACTTAGTTCTACGTTATTAACGCCTGCAAATGGAAGTTGCTGAGCAAAATAATGCCCTGCAATATCACCCCCAATCATGTTATAATAAGGATAAGCTACATTATGTCCTATTATAAACCGCCCATATAAAGAAGGCAATAAAGCGAAACGATCTGTCAAACTAAATGCAGTACGCCATTGAAACTGAAAAGCTGAAAAAGCCGACTGACCATGATAAGTCACCATATTATCCGTATATAAAGAATAATCCAATTTTAGAACAGCACCCTTCGATGGAAAATAACGTTTATTAAACGTATCATAATAAAGGAATCCATAGTAGCTAAGATAATCTTCCGAAGGCACTTCAACATCTACTTGCTTAGAAGTATAAAGCATTCCCTTATAATTGTAGCTTTCAAAGTGCAACCCTAAACCCCATCTTATCTGGCTTTCCCAATTACCACTAAAGCCAAGCTCGCCCCAATGATATGCATAAGTAGTATTATACACACGATCTCCATCCTCATATATATTTACATCATTATATTGAAACATGTACCCTGCATCAAGCATGAGTCCATACGCTAACGAACAACTATAATCAGTTCGTATGTAAGAACGTTGGCCTAGGCGACCAGTAAGTGTTAACTGAGAAGGCAAAAGAGTATTTAGTTTGGTACTACCTGACAAAATTACACTTGCAATTTCCTCATTATCAAATCGGACACCAGCCCGTAACCGAGTCTCTTTCTTTGGCTTTAAAGTGAATTGAAGATTATACTCCCCATTAATTACTGTCGTCAATTTGTAATTCACATTTTCAAATTGTTCAGTAGCATACATGCGTTCCACTGCATTCTGCACCTTAGCCATCGTCATTTGATCATCTTCCTTTAAACCACTTAACTTCAATAAACGCGGAGTATCTATTTCACCTCTTGTGGAAATAAAATGGATCTCATGTACCGGAAAGGAATCGTTCGGTGCTAAAACATTAAACGATTTGCGTGAAGAATGGTCCACACTATCCAGAAGAGCCGACTTGCGCAAAGCGATTAAATCAGCCCAATGTGCATGCGCCGTCTGCTCTCCTCGTTCAATAAGCGAATCGATTGCAGATGGAGTAAAACTCGCTTGTGTAAAGCCTTTCACTGGAACTTTTATATAAACATCTGTAGCGGCAATGTTCTGCTGATGTTTTTTTTCATTTAGCATGTCGATTACTTGGCTTAGTACATCCGACATACCTACAATTTGGTCAGAGGTGCGAGGGTCATCTTGTACATCTACTCCGATCACTAAATCGGCCCCCATAGCTCGTGCTACATCTGCCGGATAATTGTTCAGAATGCCACCATCAATAAGCATCATATCATCTTTATGCACAGGAGCAAACATTGCCGGGATAGCCATACTCGCGCGCATAGCCTCAGGCAAAACACCGCTATGGAAAACATATTCTTTTCCATGAACAATATCAGTCGCTACACAAGCAAACGGAATTGGAAGATTATTAAAATCAATAGAATCATGGTAACCAAAAGTCAGATTAAAAAAGAAATTATCAATATTCTGTCCTTTTATTAGTCCTGCGGAAGTCGGATTCTTACCTTTCTTTTTACCTAGCTGAAAAGACATCAAATAAGTGTCGTTTTCCATCTTAGTTGAATAAGGAGCTTCCTGCCTACTGGGCCGATCTGTAAGTAAGTACATCCAATCCTGATTTCGGACCACACTATCCATTTGCTTTGGAGTATATCCTATAGCGTAAACTCCAGCTACAATTGAGCCCATGCTTGTCCCTACAATATAATCGATGGGAATCCCGGCCTCCTCTATTACTTTTAGAACGCCTATGTGAGCCACACCTCTTGCACCTCCTCCGCTCAAGACTACGGCCACACGTTTACGCTTGCATGACGATTTGCTCTCTATTTGAGTAGCGTTCAATACAGCCAAGACACAAAAAAAGGAAAGAAACAGCAAGAATGTTTTTTTGCCCATACGCTTAATAAATGGATAGAATTAATTCGTTGCGAAGATACAAAAAAAAAGGAAAAAGCGATGCACAATTTGTACATATTTCACTTTTCAGTATACTATTTTCCAAAGAAGTAAGGCTTTAATAAAACGCTTATCAACTCATCTATCTGATATAGAATACAATCTTCCATTCTTCTTTAAAAATAACAAAGAAGCAGCTAATATCCAAACTTAATTGGCATTAGCTGCTTCTTTATTTTTTAGAAGAAACGTGTTCTGTTTTTATTAATCTCGAGGTTCAGAAACTTCTGGATTATCATAAATTGACGCAGGGCAGATTTCAATATAATCCATCATAAACATAGCACCATCAGATGTAGTAGCATTTCGACCACGAATATAAATACTTTGATCAGTTTGTAGATTCTCTACACCCACAATACGTCGCATGCACATACTGTGAGCACGTAATGTTTGACTATCATTATTACCTCCATACCAAGAGTTCGGAGCTTTCATCCAGCCGCGCGCGTGGAGCAATTTATCCACATCATAATCAGCATCCGTACCGGTATCGTCTACCCAGCCATAGGTTGTAGAAGCCTTTGTTAGATCGACAGGTATGCCTTGTGGAGAGAGGTTTTTGGGATCTGTACCCAAATAGAATTGACCACAGCCACGATTCGATACAATAGTATAGCCATAACGTACCTCATAAGTACCAGCAGGAACCGGTGGAAGACGGATAGTCAAATCGAATCCTACTCCCGTAGCTGTCATTTCATCACCTTCATAGTTACACCAACTATTCGCGCCAGCGGTTGCTGATCGGTTCAAATAAATAAAACGCGTACCGGGAGAATTATAAGTTATATTAGTTAAATAGCCAGAAGGGAAACTTACTTGGGTACCATTACTATACTGATAACGGAACGAGTTACTCATTAGCTCAGGGAAAAGGCTAGCTAAGTCGAAGCGGAAACGAGTCTTCTGAAAATCAGAACGTGGGAAAGTAAGCATACCATCCAATTCATGGAAATAGCCATTTCCAGAAAGCACTGCGGCCTTATCTTTTAGAAAAACGCCATCCGAAGCAGGACGTGTCCAATCATATTTTGAAAAGTAAGACGGTGTAGAAGCCTTTGTTGCAGCAGAAGGATTTAGCTGTAGGCGACTCTTATTTTCATCGGAAGCTACGCCATATTGTCCTGCAGACATACAAATCATTGTATTGGGAGCAAGCGTTTCGGCATACTCTGTGAATTTCTTATAGCCAGTGGCCATTTTCTGTTCGTAAAGTGTGAAATCCGCACGGTCAATTTTTTTATTTACAAAATGGTAAGCTACAAAGCGATTTAAATAGTTATTCTCGTCTTTCCAATCTTCCGTTAAACCGTTTGCCAAAATAGCAGGAGCATCCTTGTATGCATTTTCAAACCATGTCTTAGCATAAGCCTTTACTAGATCAATGGTATCCTGAGCAGTAGTCGCATTCGCAAGTTCAGGAATTGCACTTTTGTAAACATCATTTGGCTCAATGAAACAAGTATAATATAAATATCTATGCTTAGGATAGATTGAAGTAGCACCGTCAGCACCAACTGTTAAGCTTTCATCAGGCTTAAAATCAAGATCTTCACTGTTGGTATTAATACGTGAACTTACATTTGTATATTCAAGCAAACGAGCAAAAACAGACCAATTTGGATTCGAATTCAGCATGTCTTGAAGTTTCACATTAGAGGTTGTCAGAACGGCATCTATACGCTGAACCACGCCATTATAAGCTTCAAGGTCTTTATCAGTAATGCGTGCAATACTATTTATAAGATACGTGTCAGAATCTGGTTCTACATAAATATTCTTATTGTTCATGTTCATATCCGACAATTTCGTCTGAAAGTTTTTCGTTAAGTAAACTGTCTTATTCGTTGAAGATGAGATACAATGTGTACGAGCGATGACATTCGTTACTGAGTCTGTCAGCTGACTGACAGAAGTCAATCCCTTTGAACTCAGATAGCTCTGCATTGCTTTGTTGTCTGGTGCAAAGCAAGTGAAATAGCCATAAGATGACAATAATGATAATACAGAAGAGCCTGTTCCGTCATCAAGTAAACGTGCACGATTAAGGACTTCCGTAAACATACTGTAAGTTTCCGGACGATTTTTCAAATAGTCAGAGATCGTTTCCCCAGTAAAAGTGTAAGCACTATCCCCTCCAATACTATCGTTTTTACACGCTGATAGGAGACTTACAAACATCAAGCATAGCATGATGCCCCGAAAATAATAATATTTCTTTCTCATCTTTTTTATATAATTACTTTTTATGATTATTCCAATATGTACGGAGACGTTCTGCTTCATTTGCTTTTAAATGAATCACGGCTCCATGTTTAGGTGATTTAAAATTAGTAGTGCGCATTTGCCCCTCATTAAAGCGTCCCAGATTGCTCCAATTAATGAGATCAGAGCTTTCCGAAAATCCAAAATTATTAGGTTGAATGCCATAAATATCGTACATCAACACCCATTTGTCAGTATTAATACGTCGCCATGCATTAGGTGCTTCTGCGGCCATTGGTTCAGGATCACACCAAGCAGGATCATACACATATCCTTGCGTGATTTCATCCGATACGGCTTGTTTAATCCCCGGAGTACCATCGTGTGCCACATAAAATTGGTGATATTTACCCCCAATATATTGTATGTCACTATCAATATATGTCATTTGTCCAGGATATTCAAATAAAGGTTTAGGTTCAGTAACCATTTTCGTAAATTCATCATTCATATAAGCATAATAAACCTTATTAGCTTCATTACCATGCCGCATTGTAAAATAAATCATCAATTGATTGCGTTCATAATCCCAAGCTGTTTCAGGAGCCCATGCACAACCTATATCCCCAAACTTCTCCGGGAAGGCTAAATCCACACGATAAATCGTACGTTGCCAATTAATCAAGTCGTGCGATTTCAGCAAAACTAATGCTCTATTATTTCCCCAACCATATAATTTTCCATCACGCTGCCACTCTGTACTACGACCACATTTATCTGCGAAAATGTGTAAGTCGGTTAATGCTAAATAGAACGTTCCATCGGGTGCACGAAAAATATGAGGGTCTCGAATGCCTCTTTGTTCACTAATGGTATCACCTGCCATAACAGGCTTTCCGTCATTTAAAGAAGTAAACACATAGCCATCATCGCTCAATGCCATAAAAAGACTATGTGTAGGATCATCAAAATAGACCAGAAGATAACTTGAGAAATCCTCTTGAGCAGCGACATTAACCTTAAACTGTTTCTGCAACTGTACTTCTCCACTAAAAACAGTAGCTGTAAGCAATACCGGCTTAGCGGGTTCACCTACCGCAGGACGTTTTACCACTTTACCACGATCAGAGAGGAAAGAAGGATCAGAGCTAGTCCATTGTACAAAGACATCTTTTCCCAATTTTTCCAAATGCAAAGGGAGTTTCACTTTTTCATGTACTTCAGTAGGAGCTGGATATAGATTTAATCGATCCAAACAATACTGCGCCATTTCTATATCAGTCAACTTCCTATTATATTGTTTTAATAGTTTTGAGGCTTTAGATTTTATTTCCGAAGGTTTCAACGCTTTATCATAAACGCAGAATTCATCAATAAGTGCTCCCTGCAACAAAGCCTCATTAGAATAAGCGCTACGTCCTAACCAGTTAAACTTCGTTGTTCCCAACTTAGACAAAGGAGAAACTCCTTTCAACGTATCTACCGGAAGGCCATCAATATATAAAACACCTGTTGTGCCCGTCTGTGTATAAAGGATTTGATGCCACACTTTCGTTGAGAGTGGATTAGCTGGAACAGCACTTTCTATTTTTTGACCTTGATTAGAAAAAACATTATTCACTTCTAAAGAAATCTTACTCGTGCGTGCCGAGAAAGCAAATAGACTAGCAGGCCGAGTTCGTTGAACATCACTCTGAGAAAAGTTCCAAAGCATCCCACCCGGTTGACGCAAATTAACATCTTCATCGAAATAAACCAAAACAGAAACGGTTACTTCCTCACTCAATGAGGAAATAAGAGAACCTACTTTTTCGCCCATATCAAGATAGCCCGCTTGCGGTTGAAGCGAAAGTACTGTTCCTTGTTGATAGCGCACCAAAGAGGCACCACCCAAGAGATGTGCATCATATCCATTTCCGCTATCATCAATACCTCCTTTTTCAAAAGAATAGTGTAGCCTCAAAGTTTCGTTGCCATAAACAGACAAACCACTCGCAAAAGACATCCACAAAGTCATCCAAAAGAGAATAATGGAGGAAGCATTCTTTCTCATTCCAATTTATTTTTTTTGGCTAAATTGCCTTTAATACATCCTAGTTTAATTATCTTTATGCATACTTTAGAACATATGCCTTTCGGGCTGCAAATGTACTAAAAGCAAATGAAAAACGCAACATCTCTTCTCAAAAAATTAAAAAAAAACAAATAATAAAATTAAAAACATGTTTTACAGCATTTATTTTGCCATACTAACGATAAAACTCTCATTTAGTGTATTTTAAACAACTTTAAGTTCTGTGTCTTCTGAGATGTGAGTATTTGCAAAATAGTCAGGCCTTGTACCAAAGGGAATATTTCTTCCATTTTTATTTCATTTCCTCGCTCTACAGCCGACAAATTGTACGTTCCTAATTTAGTTCCATCCGAACGATACGCCACAACGGATACCCGAGAGGCGGATTGCAAAAAAACAAGAGTCGGGTGAAGAGGTGAATAAAGTTCTGCAATAGATGAATCTCCCTGAATATTTTCGACAGAACTCGGGAAATGCGACCATATATATCGTAATCCCGCAAGTGCATCAATCTTACCAGCTCCCCAAGCATTACCATCGCTCATATTCACACGAACATCTTGCCAAGAAGTTGCATTCAATATTTCCCGGACTTCATTTATAGTAAGCTCACGATTAGCTTGCAACCATAAGGCAACCACCCCTGTTACAAAAGGAGCAGCCATAGAAGTTCCTTGATTACAGGCGTAAAAGAAATTTATTCCTTCGCGAGAAACCGTATCGAGCGCAGCAGCACACGACATGGCATCAAAACGCGATATGGCAGACACCACCAAGCTCCCCGGAGCAGAAACATCAGGCTTTCGGCGCCCGTCGAGCGTTGGACCACGACTTGTATCCGGGTTTAAATCATAAAGCGAATAACTTGTTATTTTATAGGGTGTAACCTTTTTCGTTACATGCATCCCTACACTAATAATATTGCGCCCTGTTCCTCCTATTTCCATCACCGTATGATCGGAAGTTAAACTACCATCTCCCAAATCATCAAAATAGCCACCTCCGGCTGCCCAAGCATGTACTGAAGTTGAGACGTCACCCACCGCTTGAATTAAATAACGTAAGCTATTTTCTGTCTGAGGCACATAACAAGCCACTGTAGCATGAGGGCGATCATTAAAGCTATCGCGTTCTAAATAAATGGCAGCAAAACCATCTTTACCTAGACTTAAAGTATCTTCATAAGAGGTATCTAATGCTGCATCTACTAATTGAGATTGTTCAAATAAAGTTTCTCCAGTTAAGGAATTCTTCAAGGTAGCACGTACACGAAAATCGCGTCCCTTTTCTCCCCAAATATCTACATAACAGAATCCTTGGCTCGAAGTACTTCGTAACTGCAAGGTGTCAGTCGGGAGCGAAAAAGCGCGCATTGCATGATGCCTTCCATCTCCATCATTTCCTGCTGCACCTACCACCAAAACCCCTGGTCCAACTAATGAATCTATTGCCCGATCGAAAGCACTAGTACCATCATGCGGCCCCAAACGCCCACCAATACTCAAATTTATCACACAAGGCTTACTTACCGAACGGGCATAATCGGCAATATAACATACTCCGTCGAGAATATCTTTTTCTTCTAAAGAAGTAGAAACGAGTACCAAATCAGCATCCGATGCCACTCCATAATAAGGAGATCCCGTACGACTACCCGCAGCAATACCACTTACATGTGTACCATGTGAACCTTCAGCAGAATCTCTCTCTGCGGAAAGAATGTTTTTTGCTCCTACAAATTCCTCACCATACGAAAAACGAGCCGTACCTGATCCATTCTTTCGATTTTGATCCCAAAAGCGAAGCACACGATACGTACCATCTTCGGCAAAGAATGCAGGATGAGCCAAATCAAAACCTACATCCACAACTCCAACAATAACTCCGGATCCACGAAAAGGGACCTCCCCGGCAGAGAATAATGCGGTCGCCAAATCGACCCGCCCCGACTGGCGAGCAGAATCCATCAACAATACAGCTTTCGAACAAGAGAGCATTCTTGCTTTAAAACGAGGATGCAAAGCCCTCGCTTGTAAGTTCCCTATTAAGAAGGAGAATAAAAAGAAGTATAAAAATGATTTCATTACGACTATCTATATGTTTTTATAGCGCACAAAGATACAAAAATATGGAGAAATAAGAGCTGTTTTACTTGCAAATTGAAAGCCTTTTTGAAACTTTTCCCGCAAAACCATCAATCATTATGAAATTTATTGTTTTTTTTACGCCCAAATTATTGCATAAAAATAAAATAAGTAGTACTTTTGCTGCCAGATAATAAATTATGATATCTAGATATTAAATTATAGAAGTATGAACAATCAAATTTTTTCTTTTCCGAAGCCTATCAATGAGCCCGTTAAATCGTATGCTCCAGGCTCACCAGAAAAAGCAGCATTAAAGAAAGCTATTGCGCAATTATCAAACGAAGTTTGGGATATCCCCTGTATCGTAGGAGGTAAAGAAGTTCGCACTGGCGATATCGGTGAAGTAGTAATGCCTCACGACCACAAGCATGTTATTGCCCGTTACCATAAGGCTGATGAGAAAACAGTACAAATGGCTATCGACGCAGCTATGGCTGCACACAAACAATGGAGCGAACTTCCTTGGACAGAACGCGCAAGCGTTATGTTGCGTATCGCCGAATTGCTAGCAACCAAATACCGTTATTTATTGAATGCTAGTGTAATGTTAGGACAAAGCAAGAGTCCTTTTCAAGCAGAAATTGACGCTCCTTGCGAGCTCATTGATTTCCTACGTTTTAGCACTTTCTATGCAAGTCAAGTATACGCTGATCAACCATACTCAGAAACCGGCATACTTAACCGTATGGACTACCGTTCTTTGGAAGGATTTATCTTTTCATTGACTCCTTTCAACTTCAGTTCTATCGCATCGAACCTAAACATGGCTCCTGCAATGATGGGTAACGTATGTGTTTGGAAACCTTCTACTACAGCAATCCACTCAAATTACCTCCTAATGAAGGTCTTTAAAGAGGCTGGTTTGCCCGACGGAGTAGTAAACTTCATTCCCGGTAAAGGTAGCCTAATCGGCAAAGTAATTACCAACAGTCCTGACTTCGCTGGTTTACACTTCACTGGTTCAACTGCAACCTTCAACTCACTATGGCGCCAAATTGGTGAGAATTTGTCTACCTACAAATCTTATCCTCGCATTGTTGGTGAAACTGGTGGTAAGAACTTTATTTTCGTTCACCCTTCAGCTCCTGCTACAGAAGTTGCTACTGCGATTGTACGCGGTGCCTTTGAATATCAAGGTCAGAAGTGTTCAGCCGGTTCACGTGCCTATCTCCCTGTTTCACTTTGGAATAAAGTAAAAGAAGAGGTTGGTGCTCAACTTGCAACAATCAAAATGGGCGATCCTACGGACTTCACCAACTTTATCAATGCTGTAATTGATGAAGCTTCTTTCGATAACATCATGTCGTACATCAATTACGCAAAAGCTTCAAAAGACGCTGAAATTGTTTTCGGTGGCGAAGGAGATAAGAGCGTTGGCTATTTTGTACAACCTACCGTTATTTTGACTACCGATCCGAAATTCAAAACAATGGAAGAAGAGATCTTTGGTCCGGTAATCACAATCTACGTTTACGAAGATGCTAAATTCGAGGAGACACTTGAACTCTGCGATCAGACTTCTCCATATGCACTTACAGGTTCTATTTGGTCTACTGATCGTTATGCGATTGAAATGGCTCAAGAGAAACTACGTTATGCAGCCGGAAACTTCTACATCAACGACAAACCAACCGGTGCGGTAATTGCACAACAACCTTTCGGTGGTTCACGTGCTTCAGGCACAAATGACAAAGCAGGTGGCCCGCTTAACCTTATCCGATGGACAAACCCACGTTGTATTAAGGAGACTTTGGTTGCACCAACTACCTATGGATATCCTTTCTTGAATGAGAAATAAAGGATAGAATTATAAAAATAAAAAAGCATGAACTTGTTTAATTAGCAAGCTCATGCTTTTTGTTTTATCTAGCAATACAATTAGTCGATTGATATGAAAATTTGGATTAAAAAAAAGAATCTTCCGTTTCAGAGGCAGACTGCAAAGCCATTTACCATCTCAAAAAAGCTGCTGAAAAGCTCCTGAAAGACTTCGGAAGAATCCTTCAGCCACTTCATTCTGAGTATCAAACAATTACAGCAATAACTGAAAGATGAAAGATCTTTTCATGAAATCCTTATTTTAGAGAAATAAGAAGCAATTTTGCAATTTAAAGCTAGAATTAAGAAAGCATCAATCAAAAAAGTCCTAATTAAGGTCGTCAAAAGGATTGCATCTTTTCATAGGAAGTTCAGCATCTATGGGATAGAACATAAGCATCTTCTTAAAGAAACATAAGCATCTTTTTTTAATTCATCCGCAACAAATTTAATTTGCAGGAAAGGTTTTTCACCCTATTCTGCTCTTAAAATAAACCTATTCAAAGCTCTGCTGCACACTTTTGGAATGCTTTTTCCACTTAAAGCAATAAAGAAAAAGGTTCTTCTTCGTTCATTTATAACGAGAAAAACCTCTTTGTTGGGCTACCCAGATTCGAACTGGGAACGACAGGACCAGAATCTGCTGTGTTACCATTACACCATAGCCCAATGCACTTTTCTTTTGCGACGACAAAGGTACTGTTTTTTTGCAAAAGACAAAAGAAAACCAAAGTTTTTTTTTGAAAAAATTGCAAAAACCATAAAAAAAACCTCACAGAATAGTGTGGGTAATAGAAAATAACGTATCTTTGTAGCTGAAAAAGAACGATATGAACGAAACAAAAGAATTAGCAGAAACTATCATTGAAGGTATTCAAGAGAAAAAGGGTAAAGGAATTGTATTAGCGGATCTCCGTACAATCCACAACACAATTTGTCAATATCTTGTAATCTGCCAAGGCAATTCGCCTAGCCACGTATCCGCTATCACGGACGAAGTACGTGAATATGTGCGTAAAAAAACCGGAGAAAAGCCTTCCGCTATTGACGGACAACAAGTAGGTGAATGGGTCGCTATGGATTATAGCGATATCATTGTGCATGTTTTTCTACCCGAAGCTCGCGAACATTACGACTTAGAACATCTCTGGGAAGATGCTAAATTGGAAAAACGAGCCGATATCGACTAAATTTATCTATTTTATTATACCGCAAATAAATTGGAAACAAATAGCAACCCAAAACTCCCCAACCAGTCGTCCCCAAAGGGCTTCAAGTTAAGTTGGCTTTATTTATTCATTGGCGGCTTATTGCTGATTCTGTACTTCAATAATGGAGGAGGAAGCATTAATAAGCAAATTAGCTACAATGAATTCCAGATGTATGTAGGAAAAGGATATGCAACACGTGTAGTTACGTTTACTGACAACACACTCGACCTATATATTGCCCCGGCTTTCGTAAAAGCAGTCTTCAAAGAGAATGCAAATAAGGCAGGACGCGAGCCCATAATGACTACTCGCGTTCCAAGCAACGAAAGTGTAAACACTTTCTTGGAGAAAGAGCGTAGCGTAGGTCATTTTAGAGGAAAAGAAGAATATGATGAGCGCAGTAATTTCTTTAGCAACTTGCTATGGCAACTACTCCCGATTGCTTTAATTATCGGAGTTTGGTTATTCTTCATGCGACGCATGAGTGGCGGAGGTGCCATGGGCGGGGGAAGCGGAATTTTCAACGTCGGTAAAAGCCGTGCACAACTCTTTGACAAAGGAGACAAGCAGCAAGTAAAAGTTACGTTTAAAGACGTAGCCGGATTGGCAGAGGCAAAACAAGAGGTAGAGGAAATTGTTGAATTTCTGAAACAGCCTCAAAAATATACTGAATTAGGCGGAAAGATCCCAAAAGGCGCACTTCTTGTAGGCCCTCCTGGAACAGGTAAAACGCTGTTAGCAAAAGCAGTAGCCGGTGAAGCAGACGTTCCATTCTTTTCACTTTCAGGTTCTGATTTCGTCGAAATGTTCGTGGGCGTAGGTGCTTCACGAGTACGCGACCTATTTAAACAAGCCAAAGAGAAATCACCTTGCATCATTTTCATTGACGAGGTGGATGCTGTTGGACGTGCTCGTGGAAAGAACCCTTCAATGGGCGGAAACGACGAACGCGAGAATACACTAAACCAACTTCTCACCGAAATGGATGGTTTTGGTACCAATAGCGGTATCATCGTATTAGCTGCAACCAACCGTGTAGACATCCTCGACAAAGCCCTCTTGCGTGCAGGACGTTTTGATCGACAAATCAGCGTAGACCTACCCGATCTAAACGAACGTAAAGAAATCTTTCAAGTACATCTTACACCTATTAAAATAGACGAAACTGTCGATATCGATCTCCTAGCACGTCAAACTCCTGGATTCTCTGGAGCAGACATTGCAAACGTATGTAACGAGGCAGCCCTCATCGCCGCACGTCATGGCAAAAAGAAAGTAGAAAAGCAAGATTTCTTAGATGCAGTAGACCGTATCATTGGTGGACTTGAGAAGAAAACTAAAGTAATGACCAAAGATGAACGCCGCTCAATTGCGATACACGAAGCTGGACATGCTTCTGTTTCGTGGCTACTGGAGCATGCGAACCCACTCATTAAAGTTACTATTGTGCCTCGTGGACAAGCACTCGGTGCTGCTTGGTATTTACCCGAAGAACGTCAAATTACCACTTACGAGCAAATGCTTGACGAAATTTGTGCTACCCTAGGAGGACGTGCTGCAGAGCAACTATTCATCGGGCGTATCTCTTCAGGCGCAATGAACGACCTAGAGCGCGTTACTAAAACGGTATACGGGATGATTGCTTACATGGGTATGAGTGAAAAGCTTCCCAACCTATGCTATTATAATGCGGATCCATATTCATTCAATCGCCCATATAGCGAGCGTACTGCTGAATTGATCGACGAAGAAGCAAAACGCATCATCGCTGAACAATACAACCGTGCCAAGCAACTTCTTACAGATAATAAAGAAAAGCATAACGCTCTGGCCGATTTGCTAATCAAAAATGAAGTAATCTTTGCTGAAGACGTAGAGCGTCTATTTGGCAAACGCCCTTGGAGCTCACGTTTAGAAGATATCCTGGAAGAAACCGAAACGGCAGAAGAGGCAGCAGTACTTGCTAAATCTCTATCTGAGCCAACGGCAGAAGCAGATGCAGAGACTAAAACTGAAACTGAAACAAACATAGAGGAGACTCCTTCTTCAGAAAAGGAATCGTCCGATGATACAAAATCCGAAACCACAGAAATACATGAGAGCACTAAATGATTTTGTACCTCGGACATTAACCGGACTTTTCTTTGTAATAGTTCTTGCAGCAGCAATTGTATGGGGAGCAACTAGCTTTTTTATTTTATTTGCTTTGATAAGCGCACTCTGTACGCGAGAGTTTTGTTCTATAATTACTGCTAGCCCTAAGAATGAGGTACGTTTGCAACCTTTCGTTTTAATGACTGGAAGCCTTTACCTCTTTATTGCTTTCACCTTTTATGGAAGAGGAGCACAAGGAGCTGAAATATTTACGCCCTACCTCATCTTACTAATGGGAATATTAGTAAGAGAGCTCTATCTAAAGCAACCCGATCCTATTGGTAATTGGGCTTATGCTATGCTTTCACAACTCTATATTGCACTACCTTTTGCCTTATTAAGTCCGCTCTCCTTATTATTCAATCCGAATACAGGAATAGCAACTTATTATTACATTATTCCTCTTTGCATTTTTATATTCTTGTGGATGAATGATACAGGTGCATTCTGTATAGGTTCTCTTTTTGGAAAGCATCGTCTTTTTGAACGCATCTCACCTAAGAAATCATGGGAAGGGTTCTGGGGAGGACTAGTTGTGGCAGTTGCCTCAGGTTTCAGCATCTCCTATGCTCCACAAGCCAAGATTCTGACCCCTATAGAGTGGACCGGATTGGCCCTTATTGTATCTATTTTTGGTACATGGGGAGATCTAGTAGAAAGCTTTCTGAAACGCCAACTTGGTATCAAAGACTCTGGAAAGATTCTTCCGGGCCATGGTGGAATGCTCGATCGTTTTGACAGCTCCTTATTAGCGATTCCCGCTGCTATGTGCTATCTTTATCTGATTAAGCTTATCTAACATCAATGTAGCTGTATGCTCTGGAGCTCCAGGCTCTCCTAGCCTATCGGCCATTTCTTCATAATCATGCTGTAACTTGATTCGTTCCAAACGACCAGGTTGCAGCTTTTTAAGTTCAGAAACGATGCGCTGAACAGTCATTCCTTCAGCCACTAATTCAGTAACAGCCTCTCGGCCAAGTACTAAGTTGACGAGAGAGATATAGTCCACCTTCAAAAGGAAGCGACGTAAAAAAGAGAACAAACGTCCAGCGGCTAAATAATAGCAAACCACCTGAGGGACCTTAAAAAGAGCGGTTTCAAGCGTAGCAGTACCCGAAGTTACAAGTGCCAATTCTGTATGACTAAGTAAGGGATAAGTTTCAGAGAAAACCACTTTAGGCCTTAAAGACACACCTGTTTTTTGGAATGCCACAAGAATAGAATTATACTCTTCATCGGTTATAGCAGGAGCACCGGCTAGAACGCATTGATA
>Ga0302170_10000309_pt1 | contig 19665 bp, 17 predicted proteins | sample I_Fen_N2_1_FD_193492 | JGI IMG/M metagenome (GOLD analysis project Ga0302170, IMG submission 193492) | Peat permafrost microbial communities from Stordalen Mire near Abisko, Sweden - I_Fen_N2_1 | ecosystem: Environmental > Terrestrial > Soil > Wetlands > Permafrost | place: Sweden: Abisko...
TGTTGTGCTCTTTCCGATTCCTTTTTTAACATATTGTAATTTATCCATCGTTTTTTGCTAAGGGTACCATTTTGTAAAGCAATTTTTACGGCACAACCTAATTCAGTTTTATGTGAGCAGTTTTTGTATTTACATTTGCAAATAATAGCTTCGATGTCTTCAAATGTCTGGCAAACACCTTGATCTGCTTCCCACATTCCTAGTTCACGCATTCCAGGCGTGTCAATAATCATTGCTCCATTTGGTAATTTAATAACTTGTCGGTGAGTGGTTGTATGATGACCTTCAGAATCGCCTTCCCTAATCACATTTGTTTCCATAATATTTTCACCTAGAAGAGTATTTGCAAATGTAGATTTTCCAACTCCAGAGGATCCAAGAAATACAATTATTTTCCCTGGTTCAAAATATTTGCTTAGTTTATCCATTCCATGACCGGTAATTGAACTTATAGCATAAACTTCAACACCAACTGCGGATTCTTTCATGAGTCTTATTTTTTCATTTGCATCTTCACTTAAATCAACTTTTGTTAAAATAACAACTGGTATTCCTCCGCTTTGCCAGGCAAGCGTTAGATACCGTTCCATGCGGTTCAAATTAAAATTATGATTTAATGACATCATAATAAATACATAATCAAAATTAGCTGCAATTGTCTGTTCGCCCATACCAGGTGTCGGGTTATCCCGCAAAAACCTTGTTCTTCGTTCTCTAGTCCCAACAATAAGGCTATCTCCAAGTGGATTTATGATAATATCTACCTCATCACCTACAGTTGGGAACTTCATTTCATTCTTCATGTTGTAATACACACCTGTTTTTAGTTTTGCATAAAGGACTTCACTTAAAATTTCTACTTCATACCGGTCTCTATGCACTGCAATTACAAATCCTTTTTCTTTTCTCTCCAAATTACGCTCCTTTTTCTGAGCATAAAACGCCATTGCTTAAGCCTAATATATATTTTAACGACATTTTAATATAAAAATGGACACAAAAAAAAGACACTCTGATATGCGTCTTGTTAAAAGCAATATTCATATAAGGACAGGGGAATGGCATAATAATAATTTTATGCCCGATATTCAATTAATAGTAAATTACCACTTTTCTCATCATTTTACATTCCTCCTTATTTTATGTTTTTGATTTGCTTTTTTGCTGTAATTACTTAGATAGTGCTAAGTGGTTTTAGTATATCATATAGGTATTTAATGTCAATTTATTTATATGATAGGATAGAGAAGATAAATGATTATATTCAGTGATTTTGGTTGTTAGTTGCGAAAACAAGATAAATGGACTATATTATCTTATAGAATTCTATGTTATATTATGGTATTATATTTTTGTATTTTAATGATAAAAAAATTTGTTGGAATATATCGTATAATTTGGCATGATTTGTGAGAAAATGGTTGATTAGTTAAAGGGGGAAATGCAGTTGATGATTAGTATTGCGGATGGAAGATATAAAATATTTAGGCTTAATACAGTGCGTTGTAGTTGTTATGTTATACAATACGGAAATGTAAATATATTGATTGATACAAGCACCAAGATGGAACGAAAAAGATTAGTGAGAGAACTCTCTAATCATTCTATTAATAATATTAATGCTATATTTATAACACATAATCATACGGATCACATTGGTAATGCGCAATGGATTTCAGAAAAATATAATTGTAAAATATTTATCTCACCATTGAGTTTACATGATGCATCATTAGGAAACTGCAGAATGCCAAACCCGACAAATTTTACAGGAAAAATTATATGTTTTGCAGCAACTAAGGGCACTAGGATTTTTGACTTTAGTAAATATGAAGCATGCAAGAATATATTAGCATTAAGTGACGAAGTTGTAGAATATTATTTAGGTAGTAAAGTGATCTTAAAAAAAACAGAAGGTCATACAGAAGACAGTATGAGCTTTATTATCAATAATAAAGTTGCAATTGTTGGGGACGCGATGGTTAATAAATTCGGGAAAATATATCCACCATTTGCGAATGATGAAAGAAGATTAATAGTAACATGGAAACGTTTGATCGATACCAAAGCTGTATTGTTTTTGCCGGCTCATGGAAAACCAATAACAAAAAAGGACCTAATCAAGCAATACAATTCTAGAAATGTTCCGTTTAGGAGCATGTATTAAATGCAGGTTCATCGTGAACAAAACAGGCTATATCTTTACTGTGTAAAAGAAGGAGAGGGTTATATGGAATACAAGATAAGAAAAATGGAATGTTTTGAATATCCGCTTCTCAATACTTTTTTGTATGAAGCAATATTTCAACGTGAAGAAATGAATTTATTACCCAAATCAGTAATTGAGGAACCAGAATTAAAAGTATATATACAAAACTTTGGAATTGAAAAGGACGATTATTGTTTTTGTGCAGAAGTTGATGGGAAAGTTATTGGTGCGGTTTGGGTTAGAAATATTTGTGGCTATGGAAGTATTGATGATGTTACACCAGAGCTCGCAATTTCACTTTATAAAAAATTCAGAGGACATGGAATTGGAACGAAGATGATGGAAAAGATGATAGATTATCTTAAGCAAAGAGGATACACAAAAACTTCACTGGCTGTTCAGAAAGATAATTATGCAGTGAAAATGTACTTAGATGTAGGCTTTCAGATTGTAGATGAAAATGAGGAAGAATATATAATGGTACATGATTTGAAATGATTTACATATTTTGATATATGTGTGGAATCAAGTAAATAGAACAATAATGAATTGTTAAGTATATTTCGATAGATAAGGTTATATCTTGCCATATACTTAAAAAAACTGGCTTTACGTATGAGGGAACATTAAGAAAAAATGCAGTTAAAAATGGCGTGGTTCTTGACATGAAGCTGTATTCAATCATCAAGTAATCAATTGAAGAGGGTCATAAGCAACTTCTTTGCATGCACAAATTCGGATTATATGAAAGAAGCACTATTGTATCCCATTAAGTCCAATAAATTTAATTATTTTATCTGTTACAATTGTTTGCTGTTCATCACCAGAGATTGTCGCAGTTCCATCACCTTTTTGAATTCCGTAATTGCCATAGTCGGCATGATTTCCACCTTCTATTTCAAAGTAAAGAGAATCACTTGGTGCATTGCTTTTCGTTTCACTAAGTTTGTTTTTATTTAAAACCTCATCATTCGAACCGTACATTGTGAGCAATCTTAAATCTGTTTTACTTAAATCAGACGAAGGGTAAGCACCCAGTAAGATAATGCCACTGAGTTTATCCGTGTTGCTTGCAGCATAAGCGGATGCCATAGCGCCACCAAGAGAATGGCCACAGATATACCAAGACGTAATGTTTGAAACATCATTCAGGGCTTTATTTGCGGCACTAATATTAAATACTGCAAGATTAAAAGGCATTTTAATAAGCACACATGTGATACCATTTTCAGCCAATTTTGTCATCAATGGAGCATATGAGGTATATTCTACTTTCGCACCTGGATAGAAAATGAGGCCAACCTGTTTGGAGTTTTCGTTTGGTGTGAATATTGCCATATCATCTTTGTATGTAATTGTTACGTTTTGATTATCTGTCATTGCCTCAGTAGCAACAGTTGTTGCATGATAGTAATTTGAGGTGTAGATGAAAAATGCTCCAGTCAAGCATATAACGAATATAATAGCAACCGTGAATATTTTAAAGGAAAGCTTTTTGTAAAATTTCATATCAATACCTCATTTTTATTTTATGAAGTTCCATTTTTTATATTATGAAGTTCCGTTTTCATAATATGGAGCTCAATTTATATTATACTACTGATTTAAATATAGCTTACGTGAATCCAAAAGTAAATACTATTACGAATATAGATTATTTTTGTAGATGATATATAATAGAGCAAAGATTTACTACCCTCTACAATTCCCACTTGACTCAAAATCCATAATACTATATAATTTAAATACATTAGAACAGTGAATATACGATTAGACACTGATTCTTTACAGTCTAGTATATGAAAACTATTGTTTATATGATATAAATATATATGTTTTATACCATTATTTTCAATTGTTAGTTAATTATATGTGTTCTGAATTATTAATGATTTAGAATGCAACCAATACATGATTACCCTTCGGGGATGTAAAGGTTTCGACGGGGTTTTATAATCAATGCAAGCATGTAGTAGCCGAGGAATCTACTTAAAAATTTCTCAAAAAAAATAATTAACAACAATAACAGAGCTTTAGCAGCAGCCTAAAAGTGCTACCAGAGAAATCTGGTTAAACTCTCATGAAATGTTTTCTACTGCTAAAACGTGAGGGTCAACCAAAGTAGATAAGCGAGAATGTAAAAACTGTTATACAAACTTGACGAAAATCCTATACAGTCCACGATGAAAGGTTTGCTTATTTAAACAACAGAGTGGTACTAAAAATAAGATAAACATGTAGAAAACCTTGAGGAGGGGCTTCGGACACGAGTTCGACTCTCGTCATCTCCACTTAGAATAAGGATAAGACTTTTGGTCATGTCCTTATTTTTTTGCCATAAAATAAAAAATACTCAATTTCCACATGACGCAGAACCGAATATTACGGTAAACAATATATCGAACTAAACAATATATCGAACTAAACAATATATCGAACTAAATAATATATCGAACTAAATAATATATCAAACAAAACAAAATATGTCATCTTGGCAAAATTACTAATAGAATGATAGAAAATCAAACTTTTCATAGCATAATATAGCGAAAACGATTATACTAATACAACAGCAAAAAGAATAAATAAAGATGTAGATTTCAGAGAGGAATAACAATAATGATTAATAAAAAATCGATACTAATTAAGGAAATCCTTGAGGATGATAAGCTTCTTGAAGATGATGAAGAGATTTTACATGCACTTATAAATGAACGAGTTTCAAAAGACGCAATATCTGAACATGATAGCAATTTAACGACAGGACAAAAAGCAGCGGATGGACTAGCGAGATTTGCTGGTAGTTGGAAATTTATCATATATTTCTTTTTGATATTGGTATTATGGATTGCTTTAAATGCAGTGGTATTATCAAAGCCATTTGACGTATATCCATTCATATTAATGAATCTGATATTGTCATGTCTTGCTGCAATACAGGCACCAGTAATCATGATGAGCCAAAATCGTCAGGAACAAAAGGACCGTTTAAGGGCAAAGAATGATTACAGGGTGAATTTAAAATCAGAAATAATTGTTGAAGATATTCATAATAAGCTAGATACAATTATTAAACAGCAAGCAGAGATGATGAAAAGGATAAATAAACTCGAAAACAATAAAGTTCTAAAAACTAACGCTAATAATATCAAAAAAGATAGTAGTAAAATTTAAAAGAATAAAAGACAGCAGTGAAAAAAAGTTAATGATTAGAAAAATAAAAGTAAGATGTATCTCAATTTTGTGTTACGAAATGCCTGAAAAGAGATACATCTTTATTTTATGAGGCTAAGACAATATAAAGCTAAGAAGCGATGAAGTTATATAGAAAATATGATGTTTATGCAGTGATTTATAATCGTAGAAAGGCTAAAGAAATAAGTAAAATACCACTTAACCAAGATAGTTGAAAGGGTACTTTATCACTGATTTTATTGCCTATATATGCACCTGATTGTATTGAGATCATACTGAAAATTAGGGAACATACAATGATAGCAAATAAATTCACATTTCCAAATGCTATACCAAAGCCAGCAGCCAGACTATCTAAGGATAATGCGATTGCAAGTGATAAAGCTTCTCTAGGAGATAGTGTTTTCGATTCATCTAAATCGGCCTCTTTTGGGTCGGCGTATATATTTAATATGAAATTAAGATTGAGCAGGCTGAATTTAATTTGCTTATCAATTATGGCATGCTTGTTAATGATTGCCTTAATGATATTATCCATTAATTTGACGATTCCTAATAGAAACAATATTAAAAAACTAGCTATTTTCAATAATTCTTCTGGTAAATAGGGCTTAAGAGAGGCACCAAGCAAAAGTGAAATCCCTAAAATCCCAGTGCAAATAAAAGCGATTACTTGCATAGATGAAAATGGTATTTTGATTTTATTACTTCCATATGCAAAACTTGCTATGAATGCGTCGGTAGACAAAGCGATAGCAATTATGATTGACTCTAAAATTGTAAATAAGATATGGTTCATTTCATGAATTCCTGGTAGCATCATTTAAAATCATTTTATGTTTAGTGCTTGTACTATGTTACAAGTTGTATTATGACATTAAGATATGATATGCAGATATGAGAGTGAAATGTATGGAAGGGGGAGGGTAGCTATACATAGCTATTCATTTGACTTTCTATTCTATGAATGCCTTGCAAACAATGATTTGATATTATAAATATATGAGAAGAAACCTTATATACATAAATTTGATATATATTTTACATTAGACATTCCATACATTTTACATGACTGATATATCCTATTATTAAAGTGGTGACACTTTATTATAATGAAACTAAAGGAGAATAGTCTATGCTAAAAACTTATGTTTTGGATACAAATGTACTAATTCAGTCTCCCACAGCATTGGAAAGCTTTGAAGAAAATTATGTTGTAATTCCAATTGCAGTTATTGAAGAACTTGATTCATTGAAAAACGCTGAGGGTGAAAAAGGAGCCAATGCAAGAAGTGCAATAAGATTATTAGAAAGACTAAGACAGCAAGGAGATTTACTAAAGGGAATCAAGATGAGTAATGGAGGCACTGTCCGGGTTGAAATAAATTACAGAGATGTTTCACTTCCAGAAGATTTGCCAGAAAGTAAGATGGATAATCGAATTCTACAGGTGTGTAAAGGGTTATCACAAAATGAAGATAAAGTGATTTTAGTAACGAAAGATATTTTGCTTAGGATTAAGGCTCAGATTTTGGGACTTCTAACGGAGGATTTTACAACGGAGCAGGTAGCCGTTGAGCATGCGCAGTATTTAGGGCGTACCGAAGTATATGTCGCAGAGGAAATATTCAAGGATTTCAAGAAAAAGGGAATTTATGCTGAAGATGTATACATTTTAGATGGTGAAGGTTTAGAAAAAAAAGTAGAATTAATATGTAATGAATTTGTTATTATACATGCAGATCAGTCGTCAAAGAGAACACAGCTTGGAAGATATGACGGTGATAAAATAGTTCCATTATATTATAAAAAGAGTAGACCATACGGAGTCAAACCAAGAAATGCTGGTCAGTATTTCTTACAGGAAGCACTGATGGAGGATGCCCAAAAGGTTCCACTTGTAATTGTGAAGGGAATGGCAGGAACGGCAAAGACGTTCTATTCTTTGGCGGTTGGTTTGGAAAAAGTAATGAATGCATCAAGTCAGGAGTATAGAAAAATCCTGGTTACAAGACCTAATGTTCAGTTTGATAGTGATATCGGATTTTTACCAGGAAGTGAGCAAGAAAAGATTTCCCCTTTGATAAGACCGATAATTGATAATTTGGAGCAGCTTTTGGATTCTGATGATACTGAAAGATACAGTGATGAGAAGGCACTTAGCGGGAAAATAGAGGAAGTATTTGATAGAGGTATCATTGTAGCTGAGGCTATGAACTTTATGAGAGGGCGGTCATTTGCACAGACCTATTTGATTATTGATGAAGCGCAGAATATGACGCCAAAACAGATTACGGGAATAATCACAAGAGCCGGTAAGGGAACCAAAGTAATATTACTAGGAGACCCAAAGCAGATTGATACTGCATTTCTGGACGAAAGGACCAATGGCTTAAGTTATGCTTCCGAGAAAATGAAAGGCAGTAAATTATGTTATCAAATCACATTATCGGCAAACGAATGTGAAAGGTCAGAACTTGCACTGGATGCAATCACAAGAATGTAGCAGTTGAAGGTATAGAGATTAAAAATGTAGCAGTTTGATAGTACAGAAATTGAAGAATAAAAACGCCTACTAACGGGAAAAATTAGTAAGCGTTTTTATTTTATTTTCCTTCCCAGATGGAAATGTTGAAGTATTGAGTACCATTCGTATCTGTCTCTGTGATCTCTTTGCTTCCGGTAATATAATCTGTGAAATCCGAGTTGCTATAGGCATCAATTACGATTGCAATTTTATCACCATATGCTTTCAGTCCAATCCCTACATAAATATCATCTGGGTCTGTGACTATTTTCTCGGTATTGTAATTGGACAATTGTTCAGCGATGAAACTCGGATCTAATAATTCTGTTTGAAATCCAATGATACATGACTCATCATCCCTATACATACCAGCAATAGTAGGATATTCGTAAGCATATATATGTGATGGACTGTTAATGCTTGCATTTATTTCTGATATAGCCTGGGCAATTGTTTCGGCATGCCATTCAGATGTTAATGCACCATATCCAGATTGCGCACGTATAACATTAATATTATCTAAAATAGACTTCTCAAAAGCTTCATATGTTCCGAATTTTCTTATGATTGCTGAAGAATAAGTGGATACATCTACAGTCGATTGTGCAATCGATTGCGTCTGTACGGATAGTTCTTTGATTGATGAAGCTGTTTCTACCTGTGAGGCTAGTTCCACTTCAGTATTGCCGGCTTGTTTTGTGGAACAGCCGCTAAATCCAATCAGCATAACGGCAGAAAGTAAAATTAAGTTTGCTTTTTTGATATCCGATTTCCTCATATTTTTTATCCCCTTATATTATTTCGTTTGATTCGATTGATATAAACAGAATATATTTTTTAATACATTCATTATATCATAGATTTTAAAATCATCAAAATAATATTTGATTGATAATAGGATATCAATTTGTAGATGATTTTATGATTTCTTCAGTCACTAACCTACCAGAATTTAAAACTAAAGATACTCCAGGACCGGGATGAAGAGAGCTGCCGACAAAGAATAGATTATCAGCAACACTGGATTTGAAATGTGGTCGAAAATAGTTTGTCTGTGTTAGTGTAGGACTAAGGCCGAACGCTGTACCACCATAGGCATTAAATTTGGCTTTCATATCTTGAGGGGTAAGATAATTCTTATATTCAATGTTTTCTTCAATATCTTCTAAACCTTTGATGCTTTTCAATTCTTTGAGAATTTTATTCGTTAATAAATCCATTGTATGGGCGTTCCAAACAATATCTGTGAAGAAGAGATTCGGGACACGAAGCATAATGTTCATACAATCGCCATCATTTTTTACCATACTTCGATCTATTCTACTTGGACAATAAATATATAAGGGTGGATTCACAGGTAAAGTTCCTTTAAATGCTGCCTCGATATTTTCTTTGAAGTTAGTACACAAATATATATTATGAACTCCCAATTGAGGATATCTTTTTTTTAGACCTAAATATAAAATGAAAGTTGAACAAGAGTATTTCATTTCTGATAGCTTTTTATCTGTGTAGATATCTTTGTAATATGATTCTTTTATCAAGCTTTTCATAGCATAGGGGAAGTCAGCATTACATATAATAATATCCGCTTTTTCTATACCGTTAGGTGTTTTTACGCCAATCGCTTTATCATTTGAAAATAGAATCTCTTCAACTGCGATACCTGTTTTTATTGTTCCACCAAACTCATTGATTAATACTGATAGTGCATTTATGAAGGAATACATACCGCCTTTTAGATGCCACAATCCATATAATTGAGAAACAGCAGGTACAAGAGTGTAAATATTCGGTCCATCAAAAGGAGAGATACCTACGTACATGGATTGGAAGGATAAAAATTCTCTAAGTTTTTCATTTTTAATGTATTTTGAAATATACGCATAAGTGTTGGTGAGTGTATGGATTTTAAAAGCTTTTGTTAATGTTTTTGTATTGAAAAATTTCTTGGAAGTTTCTTGAGATATTTTCAAGAAATATTTGTTCGCAATTAAATATTTTTCATAAGCATCAGATGTGAATTTAAAGTATCCTAAGGAATCTGCTTTTGAAATATGTTCTAGAGTTTTCACTAAAGTAGAAATATTCTTATTAAAATCAATCGTTGTTTTATCAGCTAAAAAAAGCCTGTAAATGGGATCTATCTCTATGAATTCTAAATAGTCCCTGTAATCTTTATCAACGTACGAGAATATTTCTTTAAAACAGTTAGGCAACATTAAAATAGAGGCGGATAAGTCAAAGCGAAAATTATTCGTTTCTATAATATTAACGCGTCCACCAATTTTTTCATTTTTTTCATAAATTTCCACTTCATATCCATTTTTTAAAAGTCTTAATGCAGTAGATAATCCGCCAATTCCAGCACCTATAATAATTACTTTCTTACTCATTTATTATTACTCCTTTCAAAAGCAAAATCTTATGATTTAGTATTTGCAGAAGTATTAATAATTATAGTAAATATAAAAATTGCGTAATCAATAGAATCTGTATGAAAAAAAGCCACACTTTTCAAAAATTGAAAGGTGCGGCTTGATTATAAATAGTAGATTATGCAATATTATTTAAATTGGTGCTATCTGTGTTAAATGTATTCTGATAGTTGGCTTCATAAGCATTGAGCATACTAGCTGCAAGGGCATTCAATTCTTCAGATAAACTCTGGCCAGAATTGCTTTGAGTAGATGCTGCTTGAGAAGCTTTTGATTTTGCTGCATTTAGTTCATCAACACTGATTTTTCCGTCTGCGTTCGTATCAAACTGAGCAAAGAAATCTTTTGCATTTGGAGCATCAGTAATGCCCAATTTTGAAATTATGGAATCGTATTCATCAGTTGATATTGTTCCATCACCATCTGTATCAATGACAGAAGAAATTGATTGCGCTTGTTCTGGTGGATGTCCTGTTGGTCTTTGTGCTTTCAGTTCATCAACACTGACCTCACCGTCTGCATTCGTATCAACCTTAGCAAAGAAATCTTTTGCGCTTGGCGCATCAGTAATGCCCAATTTTGAAAGAATGGCGTCATACTCATCTGCTGAAATCGTTCCATCACCATCAGCGTCAAGACTGCTGAGATCGTTTTTTGAGGAGGTCTGAGTGGTCGATGATGAAAGTGTGGATTGAGCTTGAAGATTCTGCATCATTTTAATATGTTCTTCTAAGGATAAGTCGTTATTATCATTAGAAGAGGTGGATGATTGAATAGCAGCGACTGATGATACTTTGAATGAAGTTGCTTCGCTGTTTGCTTTTGCGGTTTCAGATAATTTGTTCAATAAGTTGTTATTTGTTAGTAAAGACAAATATCTTGAATCTGAATTGACTGAATTAATCATATGAAAGCTCCTTTTTATTATATTTTTTTGTGACGTATACTGTGACTTTCTGTTTATAGAAAGGTTCAGTATATCATTTATGATATAATCCCTTTGTGATAGAATTATGAAAATAAAAAGTATTTTTAATGAACTCTTTTATGAGTCATTTTCTTACCTTGTCACAAATATGCTATCGATTGGTAGTAACAATATGTTTATAGGGTTCACACAATATTCACTTAAGGTTCACAATATGTGATATGGATTGACGCTTGGGGCTGATTGCTTTATTATCTAGTATAGATGTATTCTAATTCTAGTTTGATTTGTGTTAGTATTTGAGTTAAAGGAGAAATATTATGAAATATATATTTATTGTAAATGCATTTGCTGGAAGAGGCGAATCTTTAAGAGCCGCACAAAATATCAAAAAAGTTTGCTTGGAAAATGATATCGATAACGAAATTATTTATACAAATAAACCCGGAGAAGCAACAACAATCACAAAAAAATATAAAGACTTAAAAGGTGTGATTTTTAGTGTTGGCGGTGATGGAACACTCAATGAAGTTTTAAATGGAATCATTGGATCAGATAATATGTTAGGAGTGATCCCAACAGGATCCGGAAATGATTTCTATAAGACGATAGAAAAGCTATATGATTTAAATCCTTGTGTTGATATCGGAAAAATTAATGGTAGATATTTTATAAATGTTGCATGCTTTGGCGTTGATGCAGAAGTTGCAAAAAACACCGCGATCATGAAGAAGAAAAATGTACCAGCTTCTCAAATATATAATGCTAGTATTATATATACATTTTTCACGTATAAATTTAAAGAGATTGAACTGAAAATAAAAGATATTGCCATAAAAGATAAATTTACGGTTGTTGCTATTTGCAACGGTCAATATTATGGCGGTGGATATAGAATGGCAACGAATGCATCGTTAACGGATAATAAATTTGATATCTACTATGTGGATAAAATTAAAAAAATAGAAATGCCAAATCTTCTTGTGAAAGTCAAAAATGGAATTCATGAACAATTGAAAATTGTGCATAAAGTGCAATCAGATTGTATTGTGGTTCAATCTGAAAATGATATAATCTGTAATATTGATGGAGAAACAGTGATCGATAAAAAATTTGAAGTTGAATTAATCAAAAATGGTGTCACTTTATTTAATGATAAGAATTTAGTGGATAAGATTTTACAAAAGTAATTATCTGAAAGCAGAAGTAGTATTGACTATATTTATATCTATAATATATTCTATAAGTCTATTAGCATTAGGGAAAAAATTATTTGCTAACTTAGAATAAAAAGAAAAGATTAACATTCAAATTTAATCAAAAAATTAAAGATGCTTCAAGCACCTATAGAATAAGGGCTTGAAGCATCTTTTTGTAGGTGTAAAATCGTTCTAAGATTATGATTACTGAAAAGTTAATCATCAGAATTATCAAACGAAAAGTTACTCCTCATATATATTATATTCTTAGAATATCCTGTCTGTTTACATATTTTGTATGAAGAAGTGCATGTGATTTCTCACTTAAAGGTTCACTTAAGAATTCATCGTATATCATCTTAATAGCAGGCGAATCATGTGATTTTCGAATGGAAAGATTCTTATCTTGCTCATATACTTGAACTGTACGCTTTTCAACTTTTTTCCAATTTCGAATAGGGTTTCCACCACCGCCGATACATCCGCCGGGACACGCCATTACTTCAATAAAGTGATAATCTGCTTGTCCAGAGATAACTCGATCCATGATCTTTCTGGCTTCTCCCAAAGAATGCACAACTGCAACCTTTACAATAGTTCCATTCATATCTATCTGAGCTTCTTTGAGTCCGTCAAATCCACGAACTGCATTGAATTCGATGTTTTCTAAAGTTTTACCGGTTAGCACTTCATATACGGTACGCAAAGCAGCTTCCATAACGCCACCAGTAGCTGCAAAAAGCTCACCAGCGCCACTTCCTAATCCAAAAGGATCATCAAACGGAGTATCTTCAAGTTGCGCGAAGTCTATTCCAGCTGCTTTTATCATTCTTGAAAGTTCATGAACAGTTAATACGACATCTACATCTTGATAACCGCTGGCTTTCATCTCAGGTCTATTACATTCGAATTTTTTTGCGGTGCATGGCATGACAGAACAACTAAAAATGTTTTCCGGGTCGATGCCTGCTTTATCTGCAAAATATGTTTTGATAACACTTCCAAACATTTGCTGAGGGGATTTTGCTGTTGATAGATGATCTGTATATTTGGGATAAAATGTTTCGCAAAATTTCACCCATCCAGGGCAGCAGGAGGTCATCATCGGTAAGACTCCTCCAGTTGTTATCCTTTTTAGAAGTTCATTGCCTTCTTCCATAATGGTAAGGTCAGCTGAGAAGTCAGTATCAAATACATAATCAAAACCAATCATCTTCATTGCTGTAACGATACGGGCAGTACTGACGGTGCCCGGCTCAGCACCTAGTGCTTCCGCAATTGTAGTACGAGAGGATGGAGCAATCTGAGCCACCAATATTTTACCTTTTAGTTTGTTTTTATAAACTAGATTAATATCATCATGTATGGTAAGCGCACCTACTGGACATACCTGAACGCACTGTCCACAATTTACGCATGCAGTATCAATCAGACTCTTTCCGTATGGAGGAGCTACTACAGTATTATAGCCTCTGTTTTCTTTTGCTAAAACACCGACTGTCTGTATCGTATTGCACACCTCGATACAACGACCACAAAGGATGCATTTATTCGCATCAAATGTTATGGAGGGAGAGGAGGTATCTATTTCTTTTCCACGCGTCTCGACTTCATAACGTATTGGATTACTCATATTGAGCTCTTCTGCGATGCTTTGTAGCTCGCATGTACGGTTTTTGTTACAATTCAAGCAATCTTGAGGATGATGTGAAAATATTAATTCCATAATATTTTTTCTTGCTTTTATGATTCTTGGAGTACTTGTTTTTATGATCATACCCTCAGCAACGGGAAAGCTGCAGGCTGGCTGCAACAGGTTCTGACCATTCACTTCAACAACGCAGATACGACATACAGATTTTATCGTTAGGTCCTCGTGGTGACATAGAGTGGGTATATTCACATGTATCAGCTTTGCAGCCTCAAGAATTGTGATTCCGTTTTCAACTTGTTTGTCAATTCCGTCAATATTTATATTAATCATTAAGTCCTCTTTCCGGTGTTTCCTCTTTTGGCGAACATTTGGGACAATAATCCTTGTCTAAATGTTTGTCATATATTTCTCTAAAGTTTGAAATACTTGTCATAACAGGAATAGCGGTGGAATGTCCAAGACCACATAGTGCTGTTTCTCTCATAGTAATCGATAAATCTATCATTGTATCAATGTCTCTTACATAGCCTTTGCCTTGCGAAATCTTGGTGATGAGCTTAAGCAATTGTACGCCACCTTCTCTGCATGGAATACACTTCCCACAGGATTCATTTGTAAAGAATTCAAGTGTGTTTTTGACGATATCAAGAACACAGTTTGAATCATCAATTACAAATATTGTTCCACATCCAAGACGTCCACCAGAAGATGCAACATGATCAATATCAAGTGGAATATCTATTTGACCGGGATTAATAATGGCACCAGAGCTTCCGCCTGTCTGCACGGCTAAAAGTTCTTTCCCACCAGCAATACCGCCGCAAACTTCATATATAATATCCTTTAGATTCACGCCCATTGGAAATTCAAACACGCCACGTTTTTCAACGTTTCCAATAACTGTGAATAATTTTGTACCCGGAGAATTTTCTGATCCTATGCTTCGAAACCATTCGATTCCGTTGGAAAATATAGGACCGATATTTGCTAAGGTTTCAACATTATTTAAAACGGTAGGAAGGCCAAATAGACCATAGGTACCTGGAAATGGAGGACGTGTACGAGGTTCCCCTCGTTTCCCTTCAATTGATTCAAACAGAGCTGTTTCCTCACCACAGACATAAGCACCTGCGCCAGAACGAACTTCAATATCAAATGAAAAATCACTTCCTAAAATATTATTTCCTAAAACATTTAAGTTTCTTGCACTTTTTAGAGCAGTCGCTAAAAGAGGGAAAAGATAGGAATATTCTGCACGAAGGTAAATATAACCTCGGTCAGCGCCAATTGCTTTACCCACAATGGCCATGCCTTCAAATATACTGTGAGGATCACTACTTAGAAGAACTCGATCTTTATTCGTTCCAGGTTCACCTTCATCAGCATTACATACAACAACTTTGGAATCGCCTGGAGCGTCATATGCAAATTTCGTTTTTAACCATGTTGGAAAGCCAGCACCACCTCTACCTCTTAGCCCAGATTCTTTGAGTGTCTCTATGACTTTAGCTCCATCCATAGAAAGTGCGTTGCGTAAACCATCATATCCGCCCATTTTCATACTGACACTGGCATCAATCATATGTTCAACGTTTTTATTTCTAAGTAATATATGTACTTCTTCCATTGCTTACACATTCTCCCTTTTGTATTTTTTAATGAGTTCACGTGCTTTTTCAGGGTTTAAATCACCATATATTTCATCATTAATCATGATAACAGGTGAAATGTCACAGATACCAAGACAAGGGCAAACTTCGATAGTAAATCGGTCGTCAGGAGTGGTTTCACCTATATTAATCCCTAGCATCTGGATAATTGTTTCCATCACTTCTTTTGCACCTCTAACATGGCAGGGTGCACTGCTGCACATTCTGATTGTATATTTCCCGTGTGGCTTTACAGATAAATATTCATAGAAGGTAACAAAACTGTAAACATGGTTTTGCGATAGTCCCATTTCTCTAGCGATTACGGCTGCAACATCTTCTGCAAGTGATGGCACAACTTTTTGAACTGCAATAATGACATCCATGAGTTTGTCTTGTTGACCTTTATAATTTGAGGCTATCTCAGCAACCTGTACCAATGCTGAGGGAGATGTTGTGAAGCTGTATTGATTATGTAGCATATTGCGTAACTCCTTTCGAATACATCTTAAAAATGTATTCAAATTGTAAAATAATATACACAATATGTCAATAGATTACGAATTAATTAAATATTTAACAATATGTTTGAATTAATCAACCAATTGTTAAATAATTAACTAATCAATATTGTATGATTTATTCGTAAAGATTTTGAATAACAGTTTGGTAATATGAAATTCAAATAAGCAGCAGTTTCCTTTTTGAGAAGTATATGATAAGATTGAAACAAATATGGTTTGTTTAATATATATAAAACGAGGTTTAACATGAGAATACGAGTGCCAAATTATTATAAAAATTTTAAATGTATCGGTGCCGAATGCACAGATACTTGTTGTGCTGGATGGGAAGTCGTAATTGACGATAAGTCATATAGATACTATAAGACCGTAACAGGTGATTTTGGTCAGAGATTAAAAGACACTATGATAGTTACAAATGAAAATAGCTTCATACTACAAAATGGAAATTGTCCATTCTTAAATGAATCAAAATTGTGTGATATATATACGGAACTTGGAAAAGATAAATTATGTGAAACATGTAAGACTTATCCAAGATTTATAGAAGAGTACGGAGATTTGCGAGAAATTGGTATATCATTATCCTGCATGGAGGCCGCTAGATTCATCCTAACGAACCAAGAACCTGTTGTTTTTGAACTAGAAAATAATAACGAAATGCTTACTTCATATAATAATATTAATCCAGAATTATTCATGCAGTTGATTTCTGCAAGAAAAAAGGCAATTGACATATTGCAGAACCGCTCTATTGATTTTAATAAAAGAATTGCACTTTTGGTTGCATTTACACAAAATATACAAGAAAAAATTGATATGGATAAACTTTCTCAGATTACCGATGTGAAAAGAAAATATGGTCAGGTCGATTTTATAGAACAGTTTATGAAAGGATTAGACCAATATAAGGATAATGATTTAGCTAAGTATAATAATATGTCTAAATACATGGGCATATATAGGGACTTGGAAAAAATCAACGATAATTGGCCCCAAATTATAAACCATGCCTCAAAATGTCTACATGGTACAGATAATGGAAGTCAATTTTATGTGCAGCAGTATTCAGATTTTAATGCGTATTATCAAGACAAGACTTATGAATATGAACATTTGATGGTGTATTTTATATTTCGTTATTACTTGAAAGCGGTTTATGATGAGGATGTTTATTCCAAAGTAAAAATGGCGGTGGTAAGTTTTCTTATCATTAAAGAACTTGATATTGTTAGATGGATTGATAATGGATATCAACTGGATGAAACCGATCAAATAGATATCATTCATATGTATTCCAAGGAGATTGAACATTCAGAAGTGAATTTAGAAGAATTGGAAAAAGTTTTAAAATCAAATGAGATATTTGATATGGAACAATTAATGATGATGTTGATGAATTAAGTAAGATCAATCAAAGTAGTAAGAAATTTAAAATAAATATAGGATAAAGGTGATTATAAAATGAAGTATATTATTGGAAGTAAAGAAATGATAGAAATACTTACTAGGTTTTTAAAAGAAGGAGAGCATCTAAGCTATCCAGTTGAATGTAATGTCTACAAAATCGGAAAAGACACAATGAAGGCAGATGCATTTGTTGGATTAACTGAAAATGATCTTTTGGTTAGTATTTCGTTTTTTGATATTCAAAAACAATATAAGATAGCTAGATTTCCACTAAATAGCATTGAAAATGTGAAGGTGAAGAAGTCTCTTATTTTGAATTGTTATACGGTAACGATTACATTTACACAGAAAGATAATAGTAATACCATAGTAATAAAAATGTGCGAAAAAGTGATAGGGGATTTTAAACAGCAGAGTGAAAACATCAGAGGATTACTGGATACAATCAGGAAGAATAGTAAATAAGAGTGCACTTCATTATGTGTTTTAAAGATAGTATTAAATCAATAAGCGGATAACGGGAATCGGACCCGCATCTCTAGCTTGGGAAGCTAGCGTTCTACCACTGAACCATATCCACATATTTATAGTTTAATGGTTTATTGGGAAAAGTCAATATGTTTTAGAAAAGAATTTCATAATCAAAAGTTATTTCTACAGCATAATTAATTCAAATCGGCCTTTTTACTTCCAATTTCTGAGTGATTATAGTAATATATGAGTATTAATGTATATACATCTGGTAATGCTTAATGTACTTAGTAGTGAAAAAACAGTGAACAGAGTAGATATGTCAATATTTTCACATTTTGTACATATGTATGTTTTAGAATTAGGATATTAAAAGACGTGTACTTATGGAGGGTCAGATGGATAAAATAAAAATACTTGTTGTTGATGATGAAAGCAGAATGAGAAAATTAGTGAACGATTTTCTTACAAGAAAGAATTATGAGGTGATCGAAGCGGCTGATGGAGAAGAAGCAATTGATATATTTTATGCAGATAAAAATATCTCTTTAATTATATTAGATGTTATGATGCCAAAGATGACTGGTTGGGAAGTTTGCAAAGAGATTCGTAAGAATTCAAAAATTCCAATTATAATGCTTACAGCAAAAGCAGAAGAAAGAGATGAGCTAGAGGGGTTTGAACTTGGCGTGGATGAATATATTTCAAAGCCATTTAGTCCAAAGATTCTTACAGCAAGAGTTGATGCAATTTTAAGAAGATCAAACCTGATTGATTCAAGTGAGAATGTTAACATAGGTGGAATTAATATTGATAAAGCTGCTCATATTGTAAAAATAGATGGAGAAGAGATTGATTTAAGCTTTAAAGAATTTGAACTTCTTACATATTTTGTTGAGAATAAAGGACTTGCTTTATCAAGGGAAAAGATTTTGAATAATGTTTGGAATTATGATTATTTTGGTGACGCTAGAACCATTGATACACATGTAAAGAAACTTAGAAAGAAAATGGGCGAAAAAGGCGATGCAATAAAAACAATTTGGGGAATGGGGTATAAGTTTGAAATATAATAAAGGTGCTCATATAGGAATTCTTTTATTTTGAATGTCAGTGAGTGACAGGTAGGAGCATACATGAAAAAACGAAATTCAATAAAATTCAAAATTATAATTCTCTTAGTTTCTATCATAACAGGAATTGTATTGCTCATTCTTTTTTTAAATAGTACATTTTCGGAATCCTATTATCAAAAAACGAAGGAAGTGGTTATGCTAGAGGCATACAATAATGTTGATGCAATTGTATCAAAATATAAGGAAGCAAATGTAGCAATTGAAAATTCTGTAGAGATACAAACAAGTACGATTGGAATGACTGTATTAATTATGAATAGTAGTTTGACAAAACCATTGTATCTTTCGGAAAGAGTTGAGACGCCATTACAAGCACGACTTGGCG
>Ga0302170_10000311_pt1 | contig 19638 bp, 19 predicted proteins | sample I_Fen_N2_1_FD_193492 | JGI IMG/M metagenome (GOLD analysis project Ga0302170, IMG submission 193492) | Peat permafrost microbial communities from Stordalen Mire near Abisko, Sweden - I_Fen_N2_1 | ecosystem: Environmental > Terrestrial > Soil > Wetlands > Permafrost | place: Sweden: Abisko...
AACAACATTCGCTGGCCTCGGTTATAATGGTTTTTATCCAGACCAATCCCAATGCCACCAACTTACCGCAACACTGCAAGCAGGTGGTACTGCAACTGCCGGTTCCAACCAACGACACTACCGAACTGATCAACTTTGCCCTTCGGGGATTAAAAGCCATTTTTGCCGAAGGCTATCAGTTCAAAAAAGCAGGCGTCATCGTCAGTGAATTGGTTCCGGAACGACCGCTACAAGGCGATTTATTTGATACACGCAACCGTGATAAATTTAGCCGTATCATGACGGTAATGGACAGCTTAAATGCTTCGTACGGGAAACAGAAAGTAAAGATCGCCGCCCAGGGTTTCGACCGCAAATGGAGACTGAAAAATGAAAAACTATCGCCCTGCTACAGCACGAAACTGGAGGATGTGTTGGAAATTAAAGCAGAATGAGAATTGTACAACTAAGAGTTTAAACCTGCACGACCTTTTTCAAACTCACATAACACACAAATCCGCTGGTGCTATACCCCATCTCGGCAATCAGGTTCATGTATTGTTGAACTTGTTGTAGATAAGTTTTGCTTTCTTTATCTCCAAATTTATAATCAACAATGGTGGCTTCGTTGCCCCGAATCACCACACGGTCGGGACGATATTGTTCACCGGTTGGAATAAGAATTGTGGTTTCGTTGAGTACACGGGCATCCAACGAAAACCAACTTTCTGTTTCGGGCATATTCCAAAAATGCAGTAGCTCTTCTTCCACAGTTTTGCTTTCTTCCTCGCTGATACGACCACTGCGTACCAGATCGGCAATAGCGTTCTGTTGATCGGATTTATGCGTAATCTGTTTCAGAATATCATGCATGATAATTCCATAATTCAGCCGACTATCCGTCAGTTGTTGGTTTTCCAACAAATAATCCAGACTTTGATGGCGAATGCGCAAACGATCGGAGCTACTCACCGAAGGATAATTATTCACCTTTTCGTTGATATCAGTACTTGGCTTGTCGCTGTAAACAGCCTGAGTCGGTTCACCCAATTCGAACAGTTTTTCCTGCTCGTTAAATGAATTGGTAAGCGGTATAAACTGAGCATCCAGTCCGGGCGTGTTGACCTGAAAACAAGTGGTGAGCAGCGCCGACAATGAATTAATCTTATCCAAGCCCTCCACTTCCTTTTTCGGAGCAGGTGACAGACAAATCAATTCGTTTTTGGCACGGGTAAAGGCCACGTACGCCACATTCAAACTATCGATATATTGATGCATTTGTTCATCAAAATAGCTCTCCGCAAAAATAGAATTACCTAGTTTTGACCCATATTCAATCGGCAACAATGGCAATTCGTTGAACGGAGCCACGGTAGGTTCGCACCAAAGGATATTGCGCATTCGGCTATCAATATCCCAATCGCAAAACGGCATTACCACTACTTTAAAATCCAGACCCTTCGACTTATGCACCGTCATGATTCGCATGGCGTTTTGGTTGTCGGGTGTAGAAATACATTGCTTCTCGCCGTGTTTTTTCCACCATATTAGAAAACTGTTCAAATCTGCCGTTTTATTATTCGAAAAACGGAAAACCACATCCTGAAACGCCTGAACAAATACCGCCTCGTTGTGCCACGCTCCTACCCCGAAAAGCGATATTATCTGCTCCACCATATCGTAGAGCGAACTGTGTTGCAATGCGTATAACTGATTATTTTCGACACTTGAAAACAGTGGCGAAAAAACATTTTCATCTTTTGGGATTGTAGAAAAACAAGCATTCAGTGCCTCATTTTCCGATTTATTTTGTCGACCACGAGCGTATTCGTAGTTCACAATGGTTTGCTGAATAGAGTCTGTGGGGTTGACAAATAATTGCAACACACCCAACACAAAACGCACGGAAGCCGCAGCACCAATGAGCAAGCCTTCGTTGCCCATTATGTCGTAGCAATAATCGGGGTTGGCGTCGGCAGTGGTTTTGTAGTTCAGCAATTTATGAATCACTTGTTGCTCCTCGTCATTTTTACGCACTAGAATACAAATATCGGCAGCGCGATAGCCTTGCGCTTGCAGTTTTTCCAAAATAGGCGGCAAGCGTTCGAGACTCTCGGCTTTCCAACCGTCTTCGTTTTCGTCGCGCGGGATGAAGCTCACCTGCACACGACCGGTGGCTGCTTTGGGTGAAATTTGTTGATGGATATTGGCGTAAGCATGCTCTATTTTATGCGTCAATGTTTCCAACGAAGGATAAACAGGCAACACGGCTTGCAGGTTTTCATTGAGCTTGCTCTGCAACAATTGCGCAGCACGATAAAAAAATGAATTATTGAAATCGATGATATTTTTATCGCTTCGCCAGTTGGTTTCTAGATTTTCTTCGTGAATTTGCTCCGGGCGAAAATCGGTCAGTATCTTTTCATCGAGGAGTTTCCAGTCGGAATTTCGCCAACGGTAAATACTTTGCTTCACATCGCCCACCACAAGATTGAACTTACCTGCCGACAAACTATTATCCAGCAGCGGTTGAAAGTTTTTCCATTGCAAAGTAGACGTATCCTGAAACTCATCAATCATGTAATTGTCGACGTGAATGCCCGTTTTCTCGTACACAAAAGGCGCGTCGCTATTATCAATAATTTTATTGAGCAGCAAGTTCGTATCCGAAATAAGCATGGTATTTTGCTCATCGGTAAGTTTTTTAATCTGCACCGCTAGGTCGGATAGAATCCCAAGCGTATTGATATGTTTCAACACCAAAATAGCCGAATTGTAGGTGATAATTTCCACTTGAAGTAACTCCACAATATCGGCAAAACATTTCTGAAGTCCATTTTGATAAGCCGATTCAATAGCAGACTTGATATCTTGCGGTTTAGACTTAGTATAACAATTACTTACATCGGCGGCAAAACCAATAAACCGATTACTGATCTCAAATTTGCCATTGACTATTTTTTCTAATGTATTGGTTGTTTTATAGGCAAAATCCTCATGTGTCAATCCATTGCGGGCCATTATCCGCATCCCTTCCGAAGCAGTGAGTTTTACTTTGGCTTCGAAATCGGTTTTAATCTTCCTCAAACTCTTGCGATAGTTGGTCAGAAATTCGCGCTCGTGCAACTTCTTGTTGGTATCTTCCGCTTTGTGCTGATAGCTTTCTTTAAAAACCTCTCTACCCAGCTCCATAATATTACCACGCATGTTCCAGTTTTCGGATTGCTCAATGCGCTCCTCGGCAAACTCGGTAAGCCAGTTCAGTAATTGTCGGTTCTCGGCTTTGGACAAATCGAGAAACAGATTATCGACAGATTGTTCGAGCGTAGATGAGCTATCCAGCTCCAGATTATAACCACCGTGCACCCCAATATCGCGGGCAAATGAGCGAATGACTTGTTGAAAAAAGCGGTCGATAGTACTGATAGAGAACGATGAGTAATCATGTAGAATATTGGTGAGAATATGTTTTGCCCTTTCGTTCACCGTCTGTTCGTCCATGCGGAACTTCGCCATCAAATCGGCCCGATAATCGGACGTAAAACCTTGTGCCAACGCGTGCAATTCCTTGAGGATACGCGATTTCATCTCATCCGTAGCCTTATTGGTAAACGTAACGGCTAGGATGCGACGATGCGCCCGCTCCTTTTGTGGATCGAACAGCAAGTGGATATAGTCTTGCGTAAGCCGGTATGTTTTGCCCGAACCGGCAGAGGCGCGATAGATATTGAGCATGGGGAATTAATTCATAATTTACAATGCATAATTCATAATGAAAACAGCAGGTTTTTTTAATAAAAATAGCCGATACTATTTCGGTTCGGCTATTGTGGTATGATTGGATAAAATTCGTTGAATGTATACGTTGTTGTGCTGGTCAAGATTATAGATAATATACCACACTGTTTGTTTGTTGCGCTTGTAAGTGTGCACCTTTTCTCCATATCGCTTATGGATGATGTATCGCGCATTGAAATGAATGGCTTTTTTATCTAAAGAATCGCATACATCTATAATGGTATTGTGGTACAAAACAACATGATTATATTCTAATTGATGTTTCGACCAGGTGAGCAATCCATCAAAAATACTTTTCAAATCCTGCCTTGCAATATGACTATAAAAGACCATGTTTTCGACAAACTTCTTCCAAATCCTTCATTGACTCAACTCTAAATTCCTCAGATGTCAAGTAGCCTTCGGGTACAACTCCCGTTACAGCAGGGTTTTCGAACTCCACACCCGAACGATAATGACGTAATTCATTTAGAATTTTTTTGCCATTACGTGTTTTGTCGTCTATTTTTACCGTATGTATCATATTTCTGTATCAACTTATCTGTTCATTTTTTCTGATGCAAATATACATATATCGTTTTGAATTAGTACAAATTCCCTGTAAATTTAGCAAGCAACCTTCTACAAATTGTAGATACTCCCCAACAGCTGTTTTCAACTCTGTACAAATTGTAGATGGTTCTCGACAGTTGTTTTCATCCTTCTACAAATTGTAGATGTTTCCCGACAGTAGTTTTCGACCTCTACAATTTGTAGATGGTCCCAGATAGTTGTTTTCATGCTTCTACAAATTGTATAGAAAAAACAACTCAACAGGCTATTTAAAATTGATTTTTTTCACTTTAAAGCCCATTTCGAGTAATATTTCTGCAATTTTTACCCGAAAATCACCCTGCACCAATATCTCTCCGTCGCGCGAAGAGCCACCCGCACCACATTTTACCTTAAGTAATTTTGCAAGGTCTTTCAACTCGTCATCCTTACCTTTAAAATCGGTAACCAATGTGGCAGGTTTACCGTTTCGTTTATCCAATTCCACACGCAAAGGCTCTACCTGACGTTTCTTGGCCGGTTTAGCAGCGACCACCACTTCCGGAGTTTCCTCCACTTGTGGCAAATCTGTTTTTAAATTGTTTAGCTTATCTCGCCAATCGTTTTTCATATCCTCTTAATTATGAATTGTGCATTATGAATTTTGAATTGCCTTTTGGAATTCCCAAATAATAATTCCACCCGTCACACTCACATTGAGCGAGTGCTTGGTACCAAACTGTGGAATTTCGATACAACCGTCACAAGCGTCCACCACCGTTTGTTGCACGCCTTTTACCTCGTTGCCCAAGATGACGGCATATTTGTTCGATTTATCCAATTGCAGATCGGGCAACAAGGTACTTCCTGCCGCTTGTTCTATGGCAAATACCGTATAGCCCTGCGCTTTTAGGTCGGCTACAGCCTGGTGCGTATCCTGATAATGCTTCCACGTCACTGTATTTTCAGCCCCTAAAGCCGTTTTGTGAATTTCGGCATGAGGTGGCGTGCAGGTAATACCGCAAAGGTAAACCGCTTCTACCAAGAATGCGTCGGCTGTGCGAAATACCGAACCAACATTGTGCAAACTACGTACATTATCCAGTACCACGATGAGTGGTGTTTTCTTTTCTTCTTTGAACTCCTCGACTGTGAGTCGATTCATTTCCGTTATTTTCAGTTTCTTCATTTATAAACAGCGGGAAGTCGTAAGCGGTAAATTACCTTCTTAGCTCTTGGTCCTATTTTATTAATTTAATGGCTCTTTCAATTATTGTATCTATACCATTTGCCTGATCAAATGGCGACAAACTTACCAAAACGTCAGGGTTGATACCCCATTCAATCTCCTGCATATTGGAGTCGTACATGGGTGAGGATGAAAAACGGACCAACCATCCGTTGGGTATTTCACTCGAGAGTGGCAAACCTCCTCCCCCTCCGGTTTTATCACCAACAATAAGAGCGTTGGGTGCCTGTTTCATTCGATTTACAAAATCGTTAGTAGCACTGAACGACATCCGGTTAGTAAGTACCACCACCTGTCGCTGATACTGAATATTTTTATTCGCAGGAGTTTTTACTTCCAACGCCTTCGAAAAATCGGTATGCCCATTGCCAATTTTGTGTTTTATATAACCGGTTACTTTTTCTTCTTTAAAAAAACAAGACGCTAACTGTTTCGAATAATCCAATGAACCACCACTATTATCGCGTACATCGATAATCAGTCCCTTACAATCTTTAAAATAAGTCATTGCTGAGACAATGTTCGCATCGTTAAAGCCATTCGAAAAACTTCCCAGATAAATATAGCCCACCCTTCCATTATCGATTTTTTCATAGCTCAATCCATTGGCAATTTTGTAATTCTCACCCAAATACCTGGCCGAACGAATCAGATCTATATTAAAATTAGCGGGATAATCAGTGTACCATTTCCAGTAGCGACTTCGATCAAAATCAGAATACAAATTCACATGTCCGTCTTTCAATTCACCTAACATGGTGCCCATTAAATCGAAGAATGTCAAATCATCAGCACTCTCGGTCACCTTGGCTTTATAGGCCGTATGAATAGAGTCCCAATTGATCTTTTTGTAATCGAGATAGCAGTATTTCGTATCAATAATCCGCCACAAAGACTCAAAGTTACCCATATTGGTGTTTGGCTCCACAATCGGTTCTTCCATACACGAAGGGAGTAAGGCAAACACAAACAATATGATCAGACTATATTTTTTCATCAACCAAAATCTTTAATTATGAATTATGAAATGCTCATTCATTCGGGCTAATAAAATTGTTTGGCGCCCGTTTTTTTCGTCCGGCAAAAGTAGCAAAATCAAATACGGAAGCTACTTTAATGCTCAGATTATTGCGTTTAAACACCAAATCGTTGGCCGACCATTTCATGGTTTCGTAACCGAGACCAACCCGCCAAAGCGAACGTCGCAATGGTATTTCGAGCATAAGGTTGGCATCAAGTCCGCGTTTGTTGTGCAACGAACTGAAGTGAAAAACATTGTCGAGGTTACCCAACCCAAACATCTCGTAATAGGATGCACCGCTGTAAGGCACAAACATACAACCAAGAATCGGGCTTTTCATATCAAGCTTTAACTTCATCTCTTTGCGAAACAACGAAATATCATAGGTTGCCGAACCGAAAGCATTCAAGTTAGTTCCCAAATCGACGTTTACCGGGTTATTCACATTGCGGGCAAGGTATTTAAACATAAAATCAATATCCCACAAACCACCCAACTGCACCCGCAGTTTACTCATTGGTTTCAAATGGTAACGCATTCCCCAACCATAATTTACACCAAAAAAGGACATGGAGGCTGTATGGGGTGGATTAAATCCCTTACCAGCGAGCAAACTCAGTTTCTGAAATTTGGAAATACGGGTATTCTCTACAGATAAAAATCGCTGACTTTGAAAATCGTAACCAACACCACTGCCACTATAAGTTAGTGGAGAGAGATACGGATCGACAAAATCAATTATCGAATACCCCAACGTATTGCTGGCGCTAGTCAACAAATACTTCTGTTCATTTGTTGTTTGTGCAGTAGCGAAGGCACTCAAAATGGTGAATATATAAATAAAGTATTTCTTCATCCGATCAGTTGTTTATTAGTATTGTTTGCAAAAATAAAGAAAATGTTTCGTTATTGAATTAGAAATACTTTCACTTTAGCATGTCTATTGTAAGAAATTAAAAATAAATGAGCACTGTTTAGTTAATCAAGAAATTATCATTATCTTTGTAGCATTAATTACTACAAGCAGACTGATCCAAGAACTCAGGCAATTATATATCTGATAAAAACCAGCAACCAACACGAAAGAAATATGAAAAAGAAAATGCTACTCCATCTAAGCAAGGTATTCTCCTTGATGGTCGTTACGGGTATTTTTATAAGTTGTAACACGAACAACGAAATTGGCACTTCGAATACTATGTTTGTTATTAGTGGAACTGTTACAGATAGTATCAGTTCGCTACCTATAAATGGGATCAAACTAGTACTAACAAAATCTTATCCCATTACGAGCGGTGGAATAAGTTCTATCAAGACAGATACCGTATTCAAAGGATCTTCTGATGCTGTGGGTGCTTATAAATTCCAGTTTTACACACTCCCACCCAACGACATGACGTTTAAATTGAACGCTTCAGATATCGATGGCAGCAGCAACGGCGCCTACAGCGATCGTGATGTAACTGTACTCATTGAGTCCTTTAATTGGGACAGAAAGGCATCAGATGTAAGCGGAGGAAGAGTAACAAAAACACAAAATGTCAAACTATTGTCGAAATAGGACCTGTATATTAAAAAAATACGAGAAAGCTCAATAACTTCTATTTAAGTTATTGAGCTTTCTCTTTTCTCATTCAAGCGACAGGATCAATCCATTTTAAAAGAATAACATGTTGTTTATGCGGCAATGCAACGACAAATCGAGAGGTCTAAAATCCTCGAACAATCTCAGTTTTATGTTTAAAAAATATTACCTTTGCAGTCAGCACACCATAAAAAATTGAGACTATGAAAAAATTAGTTTTCGCTACCAACAATGCACATAAGCTTAAAGAGGTCAAAGCCATACTTGAGCCAACATTTACCATCGTTAGTCTATCCGAACTCGATTGCTATGACGACATCCCCGAAACTGCCGACACGCTCGATGGCAATGCGTTATTAAAAGCTCAATATATTTTCGATAAATTTGGTGTAGACTGTTTTGCCGACGATACCGGACTCGAGATTGAAGCATTGGGTGGTGAACCGGGTGTTTACTCTGCCCGATATGCAGGGGAAGAAAACTGTGCTACCCAAAATATGTGCAAAGTACTACGTTTATTGGGCGACAACAAAAACCGTAAAGCCTGTTTCCGCACCGTAATTGCATTAATCCAAAATGGAGAAACGCGCTATTTCGAAGGCAGAATAGATGGTAACATAGCCACCCAACCGCGGGGAGAAAGTGGTTTTGGTTACGATCCGATATTTGTCCCTGAAGGATATTTGGTAAGCTTTGCCCAGTTAAGTGCCGAAGAGAAAAACACCATTAGCCACAGAGCTTTGGCGGTGGGAAAACTTACCGACTACCTACGACACAGTAAAACCGTCGCGGTGGAAAATTAAATTATTTTGATTCGTTGAACGCATAGTCATTTCAATACTTATCACCTTCGAACAATCAAAAATCTTATGCCAAAAAGATTAATTACCATTGGAGTTCTTCTTTCCATTTTTGCTTGCACTGTGGTTAGTCAGGTGGCAATGGGCAAATGGCGTACACATTTTGCATATAATAGTGTAAATCAGATTGCTCAATCCGACAATAAAATCTATGCCGTAAGCGACGGTGCACTATTCTCGGTAGATAAACAAGATGGCTCGTTGGAATTCTACAGCAAAACAACCGGATTAAACGGAACCAATATCTCGAAGATAGGCTTTGATAAAAAAAACGACCAATTATTCGTTATTTATGCCAATGGCAATATTGATGTATTAGCAACAAGTGGCATTACCAACATCCCCGACTTGTATAACAAACAGATGGTCGCAAGCAAAGATGTAAACGACATTGAGTTTTATCAGGACAAAATTTTCTTATCGTGCAACTTTGGTATTGTTGTTCTGAACGGAGCAAAGAAAGAGGTTGCCGACACCTATTACATTGGTCCAAACGCCACAGAAGTCAAGGTTCTCAACACCGCCGTTCATAACGGAGTCATCTACGCATTGACTTCAACCACCATTTTTAAAGCTGACGTTAACCAACCCAATCTGGTAAATTACGAATTCTGGACAACAGCAAACGCTCTCCCCGGCACCGGCGATTTGCAATCTATTCATTCTTTCGGGGGCAGTTTATTTCTTTTACGGGGAGGAAAGCTTTACAAACAGGAAAGCGACAATACCTGGACTTCGTATCACAACGAACTTTCAATAATAAGCCTAACCGTTTCGGGCGACAGAATGTTCCTCCACACCAACAACGGAACCTACAGCGTTGATCCACAATTAAATTCTACTGCGGTAAATTACAACAGCACAACAACCGCCGGTGAGTACGACAGCACCAACAACAACTTCTGGTTTGCAGCGGTTCAAAACGGAGTGATTTCATATAAACCCGCGACCTCGGAAGTGCAGCAATTTAAACCTCAGGGACCTGCCGTGAACATACCATGGGACATGACATTCGCCAAAAAGAAATTATTCGTCGTCCCCGGCGGTCGTTGGGCTATAGCGTATGGCAGACAGGGTGACGTAATGATGTACGAAGACGGTAACTGGACAAATATCTATTCATACACCATACTAAATTCTACAAACAGCCCTGTGGCTGATTTCATGAACGTAGCTGTTGACCCCACTGACGACAAGCACTTTTTCGCCACATCCTACGGCACAGGGTTGTATGAATTTAGAAACAACACATTCTACAAATGGTACAACCATACAAATAGTACACTTCAAGGTCACCCAACAGTTCCTGAGAATCCATGGATATACACCCGCCTCGATGGGGCTATTTTTGATCAAAACGGTAATCTTTTTCTAAACAATTCGGCAGTGGCAGCAAGCGTAAAAGTCTTACTTGCCAATGGTAGTTGGACTCAACTCACGTACCCAAACGCATTGAAAGAAACCTACGGGAAGTTGCTTATCAACAATCAAAAACCAAGTCAGAAATGGTCTATCTCGGTTCGTGGAGGTGAAATTCTGGTGTTTGATGACAACGGTACCATTCAAGATCAGAACGATGACAAATCGGTAGTATACACCAACTTTCCTGACCCTGATACAGACGGTGCATTCATATCACACAACACAAATTATGCAATTGCTCAGGATAAAAACGGAGTGATTTGGCTCGGAACTGAAGCCGGACCGTTGCGATTTCAAAACACGACACGAGTTTTTGATGGTGGATTGAGTTGTTCGCGTGTAAAAATACCCCGCAACGATGGAACCAACAACGCTGACTACTTGCTTGCGACTGAAAAAATAAAAGCAATCGCAGTAGATGGTGCCAACCGAAAATGGTTTGGAACTGAAACTTCGGGCGTATATCTTATGTCTGAGAACGGACAAGAAACCATTCAACACTTCACAACGGCCAATAGTCCATTGCTTTCTAACGATATACTTTCCATTGCCATCAATCAGGTTACCGGCGAAGTATTTTTTGGAACAGCACAGGGACTTGTTTCGTACCAAAGCGATGCTGCCGAGGCCGGAGCAATATTTGAAGATGTGTATGCCTATCCCAACCCGGTTCGCGAGGACTACAAAGGCGTAATCACCATCACCGGTCTGGTGGAAAACACGCAGATAAAAATCACCGACATAAACGGAAACCTGGTGTGTCAAACAGTATCGAATGGCAGTCTGGCTACCTGGGATGGAAAAGATGCGCGTGGCCGAAAAGTAAGCACCGGTATTTACCTTGCCATCTGTGTTAATGCCGATGGAACAAAAAGTACCATTACCAAAATCATGGTAATCAATTGATATATTTAAAGTAGAATGAACAAACAAGACAACAGAATTAGCTCCGAGAATTATTTTCATGTGCTACCTCAAAACCTGAACTGCGCGCAGGCGGTTCTGAAAGGTTTCCAAAACGAATTTCAAATCAGCGAAAATGAGATTGAAGAATATCGTGCATGGGGCGGTGGTCGAGCTGAAGGCGGAGTTTGCGGTGCATTATTCGCTGCCGAGCGGCTACTTCGCCAGGTAAATAAGCCTGGCATTCACGATGAGTTTCTTGCCGTCACAAAAGATATTCGCTGTCTGGAAATAAAAAAAGGCAAGTTTCCTTGCCTTGATTGTGTTCGGTTAGCCGACGAATTGGTTGAAATGAGGTTGAAGTAAAAATTTTCTACTTTCTATTTATCAAATTCAGAAACTCTTCGCGGGTTTTTGCTTGTTCGAAAACACCTGTAAAATCCGAAGTAGTAGTGATAGAATGCTGTTTTTGCACACCGCGCATTTGCATGCAAAGGTGTTGAGCTTCAATAACCACAATCACTCCCATCGGATTCAGCGTCTTTTGAATACACTCTTTTATTTGAGTGGTCATACGCTCCTGCACCTGCATGCGGCGAGCGTACACTTCCACGATGCGCGCAATTTTACTCAATCCGGTGATTTTTTTATTGGGAATATACGCGATATGCGCTTTGCCAAAAAACGGAAGCATGTGATGTTCGCACATCGAATAAAAATCAATATCCTTCACAATGACCATTTGCCTGTAATCTTCCGTAAACATGGCAGAACGAATAATATCTTCGGGGTTTTGATCGTAGCCCTGCATCAAAAACTGCATGGCTTTCGACACACGTTCGGGTGTTTTCAACAATCCTTCACGGTTTACATCTTCACCCAAAAGCTGTATAATTTGCTGGTAATGTTCTGCTATTTTTGCCGTTTTTGTCGAATCAAAAGGAACAGGTTGATTGCTATTAAAATCCATAAGTGTTTATTTTGAGACAAAAAGATTAACTTGTTCTTTTACTACGTAGGCTTCACTTCTGATACCGGGAAAAGCAGCTATCAGTTCGGCCCGGCATGCCTGAGCCTGAGCCTGTGTACGAAAGTCGCCTACTCTAACTTTCCAAAATGGCGATGAGTAATTTACATAAACCTGCAAATCGGGAAATTCTTCCTTTATCTGACTTTCTTTTTTAAACGCTTCGTTTTTGGCTGTGCGTTGCGTATTACTGGAAAACACTTGAACACGGAAACCACTTACTGTTTTAGTTTCGTGCGACCCCGATCCGGTCATGGCTATATTTTTCCTTCCAACTACAAGATTTTCAATTCGTTTATCCTGCTGTAATTTTACTGTGGCTTTCGATATCGAATCGGGCGTAGCCAGCGATTCAAATATGGTTTGTTGTTTCGATTCTCCATTTTGTTGAGCCGATAGAATGCCAACAAAAAGTAAGAGGGTGATAATTAAAGATAAAGCAGTTTTTTTCATTATTTTTTTTCGACTAATTTCGGGTACAAAGTTATATAAATGTTGTGGGTTTTCAGACAAATAGTTCAAAATAGTTCATTTTTGACATTGTTTTGTGGTTTATAGTTGTGACTGATGATGATTTAATGTTTATCTTTGTTCTGGTTTTTAAATAAAGAATCAGAGTAAAAAGTCACAAACCTGAATGTATAAATAGTCAACTCACACAACGAGTCAATGCATCTATTTGCGTTCTAAAACCGTTTGTAAAACAGTCATTCAATGAATAAAATAGCCATAATTGTTGCTGGAGGAAAAGGCGAGCGAATGAACGCCGACGTTCCAAAGCAATTTCTCGAAATTCAGGGGAAGCCTATTCTGATGCACACGCTCGAAGCATTCATAAATTTTGATGCGTCATTACAATTGATATTGGTTTTGCCTGCTGCTCAGGTAGATTTCTGGCAAACACTTTGCGAAGCGCATGATTTCAATATTCCACACCAAATAGTTGCGGGTGGACAAACCCGATTTCAGTCCGTAAAAAACGGATTGGATGCGGTAAAAGTACCGGCAATAGTAGCTATCCACGATGGCGTGCGGCCATTGGTTAGTAAGGAAACAATTGCCCGATGTTTTGACACGGCTGCGAAATTCGGAGCAGCTATCCCCACCATGGATTCGATTGAGAGTATTCGCTTCGTGGATGCGAACGGCAGCAAGTCGGTGGATCGTACTGCTTATAAAATGGTGCAAACACCTCAGGTTTTTGATGCTGAGCTGCTCAAAAAAGCTTACGAACAGGAATTTTCAGTTCTTTTTACCGACGACGCTTCGGTGGTTGAAGCCATGGGAGCCACAGTGCACCTAGTGGATGGAAACAGAGAAAATATAAAAATCACTACGGAATTTGATTTGATAGTTGCCGAACGACTATTGGAACTAACACGATAACTATTGAAAAGCGCTGTCAAAAATATTGAGTGGCTGGATACGCTGCGGGCTTTGGCCACAGTGGGAGTCATTATTATTCACAATTCAACTCCGGTGGTAAACATGACCTATGGCCGCAATATGGATTTCTGGTGGATAGGCAATATCGTGGACAGTGCGGTGCGGTTTGCTGTTCCGCTATTTTTGATGTTGAGTGGAGCTACCCTGCTGAGTAAAGAATATAAACTCGGCGAATTCTATAAAAAAAGGGTTGTACGCGTGCTCGTGCCATTACTATTTTGGATGCTGTGCTACTGGATTTTTCGGTGGGCAATGCTAGAGACCTGGCAACAACCCAAAGAGTTTTCGGCTATTATGCATTGGGCAAAAGATTTGTTTTTAAGCGAAGGCATTTCGAAGCATTTTTGGTACGTGTACATGATTCTGTTCATTTATTTATTCGTGCCGTTTCTGGGCAAAGCAGTTCGGGCACTCAGTAACTTATGGCTCTTGGCTTTGCTTGTTGCGTGGGTAGTTCTGTTCATTGCACTTCGTCCTATTCCTATCAACTTTTATCGTTGGTCGGATTTCTTGGGATATAAACTGTTGGGATATTTTCTGTATACCGGCTATCTGGTGCTGGGGTATTACTTGATGCGGATTCACCTCACATGGAGTAAAACGCGGATGTTTGCTGCAGCCATTTTTATATTAAGCATTGCATGTTCGGCTATTTATACTTATTTTGCCAGCAAAAATGCACACCGACTGGATTTGAGCATTTACAGTTACCTAACGCTAAACACCGTAATTCAATCAATTGCCTTGTTTATCTGGGCAAAAGACCTTCATATCGCGAACAGATTCCTATCGGGATTGCAGCAAACCATCAGCAATTACAGCTATGGTATCTATCTGGTTCATATCATTGTAATTGGCATTTTCTTTCGCAACAATATATTTTGGACCATGGCGCATCCACTCATTTCGTTGCCCATCATCGTTTCGGCAACATTGGTTTGTTCATATGTTATTATCTTTATGCTGCGAAAGATTCCAGGAGGCAAATATATAGCTGGATAAGTTGGCGGAACCTGTAGATTGAGGAGTTTAATAGGAGGAGTCATACTGACAGAATGTCGGTGTTGTTAATGCGGAAGCAGATGTTACACTCGCGGTAGTCGATGTTATCGTCGCGGATGTCAGTTTCGTTAACGCGGAAGCAGATGTCAAACTCCCGACACCATGTAATGTTATCACGGGAGCGGATGTCAAGCTCCCGGTGCAATGTGATGTTAATGCGGCGGCATGTATAAGACTCGCGGTGGCATGTTTCAAACTTCCGATAAAAGATAAGGAGAGGAAGATACTCTGTATTAATGCTTATAAAGGACATTGAGAATAAGATGGGGCGTTTCAATTATAGAAATAAAACCATTTTGTAAAAACATATCTGAGAAATAAAATTTAAATGAGAACGTTATGAAAAGCAATCATCACATCTATCTTTTTTTACTCACATGCTTTATTGCTGTTTTGTCGTTGGCGGGTTGTAACCCAAAAGCCGGCACTGCAAACACAACGAGCACCGACTCCATCGAGAATTTTGATCAATTCTATGATCAATTTTACAAGGATAGTCTTTTCCAAATGTCAAGAATACAATTTCCTCTGGCAGGTGGAATTTCTGATGGACAAGGAGAAGAAAAGTGGACAAAAAAGAATTGGATTCCACTAAAAATGAAAATAACTGAAGTTGATACAACAGAATATAAAACGAGTAGTTACAAGACCGACAGTTTGTATAGCGAAAAAATCTGGCTGGACAATTCAGGTTTCTGGCAAGAATATACATTCAAATTAATAAACAAAAAATGGTTTCTTGTTTATGCTGAAGACAGCAATAACTAAATCAGTTATTCTTATTCTATAAAAATACATCCTCATTTGCAATATGGATTTATCGTATCAAGACATAAAATTTTTGCCAGGTGTAGGACCTAAAAAGGCAGATTTGTTCAACAAAGAACTTGGCATCCACAGTGTCGAGGATTTGTTGCGGTACTATCCGTACAAATATGTGGACAGAAGTCGGTTTTATTATTTACACGAGATAAATGAGGAAATGCCATTTATTCAGGTAAAAGGGCAAATTATCCGGTTCGAGAAAGTGGGCGAAAGGCACAATCAACGCCTGACAGCAGTTTTCTCCGACGGCAAAAATACCATAGAACTCGTGTGGTTTAAAGGCGTGAAATATGCCTCAGAACAATACCACACAAAGGTAGACTATGTTATTTTCGGGAAACCATCACCTTTCAACGGTCGATTCAATATTGTACATCCCGAAATTGAAATCGCATCGAAAATGCCACCACCTGAGCAAATGGGCTTGGTGCCTTTTTATAATACGTCTGAGAAAATGAAAAGCAGTTTTCTGAACTCAAAGACTATTCAGAAGATCATTTTTCCATTGGTTCAAAGTATAAAAACAGGAATTCCTGAAACATTGCCTGCTTACATCTTACAAAAATTCGCATTAATGAACCTGACCGAGTCATTGGTTAATGTTCATTTCCCGAAGAATGCCGATTTTCTGAACAAAGCCCGTCAACGCTTAAAGTTCGAGGAACTCTTTTACATTCAGCTAAGCATTCTCCGGCTCAAGAACTGGCGCGATCTACAATCGAAAGGTTTCGTTTTTGGTATCATTGGGCATTATTTCAATACCTTTTTCAATACTTATTTACCCTTTGAACTTACCGGAGCTCAAAAGCGTGTATTGCGCGAAATTCGCATCGATGTGGCCTCTGGTAGGCAAATGAACCGATTGCTACAGGGCGATGTGGGAAGTGGAAAAACATTGGTGGCACTGATGGTAATGCTTATGGCGGTGGATAACGGCTTTCAGGCCTGCATCATGGCACCAACCGAAATTTTGGCTACGCAACACTTTGCCAGTCTGAACGAATTTCTGGGTGACATCGGCGTAAATGTGGCTTTGCTCACCGGTTCAACCCGCCCCAAAGATCGCGTCGTTTTACACGAGAGATTGCGCAGCGGCGAACTAAATATTCTTATCGGGACACATGCATTAATAGAAGATGTGGTTCAATTCAAAAACCTCGGACTGGTGGTTATCGATGAGCAGCATCGTTTTGGAGTTGAGCAACGCTCGAAACTTTGGAAAAAGAACGTGCAACCACCACATATTTTGGTGATGACTGCTACACCTATTCCACGAACGTTGGCCATGACCTTGTACGGCGATTTGAGCGTATCGGTCATCGACGAGCTGCCGCCCGGACGTAAACCCATCCAAACCTATCATTATTACGACAATAAACGACCATCCATCAATGGTTTTATTGCAAAACAAATAGAAGCAGGCCGACAGGTTTATATAGTGTATCCACTTATTCAGGAATCGGAAAAAATTGACTTGCGGAATCTGGAAGAAGGGTACGATTATATGCGTGAAGTGTTTCCAAACTACAAGATAAGTATGGTGCACGGCAAACTCAAGCCAAAAGAAAAAGACTACCAAATGCAAAAGTTTGTGACGGGCGAAACGCAAATAATGGTCGCTACGACAGTGATTGAGGTAGGCGTAAACGTACCGAACGCTTCGGTAATGGTGATTGAGAGTGCACAGCGTTTTGGATTATCCCAATTGCACCAGTTGCGTGGACGAGTTGGCCGTGGCGCCGAACAGTCATTCTGTATTTTGTTAACCGGATATAAATTGGCAAGCGACACCCGCAAACGAATGGAAATAATGGTGCGCACCAACGATGGTTTCGAGATTTCAGAAGCCGATTTGCAAATTCGTGGACCGGGCGATTTGGAAGGAACCCAGCAGAGTGGGTTACCGTTTGAACTAAAAATTGCAAATCTGGCTCAAGATGGGAAAATGCTGGAAATTGCCCGAAATGCTGCCATTGAAATTTTGGAAGTTGATCCTCAACTGGAGAAACCAGAAAATCGGATATTGGTAAACCAATTACGAAAATTGAAGACAAATACATTAAATTGGGGTGCAATTAGTTAATAAAATTGAATTTCCTTTGATTTGAAGTTACTATTCCCTATTTTTGGGGAAGAAAATCTAATCACACTATTAATTAACCACTATTTTAAATGGAAAGAACACTCGTTATTATCAAACCCTGTGCTATTCGTAGAGGGTTAATTGGTGAAGTTATACAGCGTTTTGAGCGTAGAGGCCTACAATTAAGTGGCATGAAAATGGTTCAGTTGAACGAAGAGGTTTTAGCGGATCACTATGCTCATTTGGTTCAGAGACCATACTATCAACGTATTGTAGATTCAATGATGTTAACTCCGGTAATTGTTTGTTGCTGGACTGGTATTGATGCTGTGCACATTGCACACGTTATGGCCGGTGCAACCAACGGTCGCGAAGCTTCTCCCGGAACCATTCGTGGTGATTATAGTGTTAGTGTTCAAGAAAATATTCTTCACACTTCGGATACTGTTGAAAATGGAAAAATAGAAATTACCCGTTTTTTCAACGCAAATGAAGTGTTTGAATTTGAAAAACTTAATAAGAATGTATTTTATGCAAATGATGAATTCTAACTATTGAATTCATCTTATAATGCACTCTCTTTTATTGTGACTTACAAGTAAATTACTGATTTACAAAAACGATTCATTGTGCCCCGGTAGCTATCGGGGCACAATTATGCTTTAATTAAAAAGATTCTATGCCTATTTCTCTAAAAAAATATCTTCCAATATTATTCTTTTTTATCACCACATTTGCGGGACATTCTCAACGCAACATGTTCTCATTAATCAATAAAAAAGACACAGTAAACATCTATCAGGAAATGCTGAATGACCATTCGGACGACTTGATGGAAAATCACCCTGCACAAGATATTTATAACAATATTTGGACTAGAGAAAAGCTGAATCCATATAAAATTCCGATTGATAGCTTGCCCGATTCGGTCCGAATTGATTGCTCACACTTTGTAGTCCCGGTTCCGGGCATAATAACTTCAGCTTTCGGACCGCGACGCTACCGCTTTCACTATGGAGTAGACTTACGCCTCAACGTTGGGGACAGCGTTCGCTCAGCATTCTCGGGGAAAGTAAGAATTATCGATTACGAAGCACGCGGCTATGGTAATTACATTGTAATACGACACGACAATGGTCTAGAAACGGTCTATGGTCACTTATCCGTCGTTTTGGTAGCCCATAACCAACGTATAAAAGCCGGAGAACTAATTGCTTTAGGTGGAAATACCGGCCACTCAACAGGTCCTCACCTACATTTCGAAACACGTTATATTGGCAATGCCATCAATCCTGCTAACATCATTGATTTCAACACCGGACGTGTCAATTCCACATCCTATTTGCTTACCAAAAAGCAATCGTTCTATTATCAACGAGAGACTAAACAAGTTCAAATCCTTCGGTATTACACCGTTCGTAAAGGTGATAATCTGGGACAAATTGCAGCACGCAATGGTACCAGCACCAATGCTTTATGCAAGATGAATGGGATTAAACATAAGACAAAACTGAAACCCGGACAACGACTCAGAATAAGATAAGCTTAAACACATATACAACAAAAGCCGCATTCAAATCAATGAATGCGGCTTTTATGTTTAGTCTATTAACGTTTGGTTAATATCTGTAATGTTCTGGTTTGTAAGGACCATTAGCATCTACACCAATATAAGCAGCTTGTTCCGGAGTAAGAACGGTAAGTTTCACACCCAATTGTTCCAAATGCAAACGTGCTACTTCTTCATCCAAATGTTTTGGTAAGCGATATACATCTACAGCATAATCTTTTGTGAATAATTCAATTTGCGCCAGGGTTTGATTGGTGAATGAATTACTCATTACAAA
>Ga0302170_10000313_pt1 | contig 19552 bp, 13 predicted proteins | sample I_Fen_N2_1_FD_193492 | JGI IMG/M metagenome (GOLD analysis project Ga0302170, IMG submission 193492) | Peat permafrost microbial communities from Stordalen Mire near Abisko, Sweden - I_Fen_N2_1 | ecosystem: Environmental > Terrestrial > Soil > Wetlands > Permafrost | place: Sweden: Abisko...
CCCAACAAATGCATACCCGTCGTTGAGAGACGGTCGTTTAGTAAACTTGTCTGACTGGTGGTTGCAAGATGGTTCATACTTGAGAATCCAAAATCTGAATTTAGGTTATTCTCTCAACTTACCTAAGAAAAGCATACTATCTAAAGCTCGTCTTTATTTAAACGCTTCAAATCTATACACATTTACCAAATTTAAGGGATATGATCCTGAAGTGGGAATGGATGGAGTATACTGGGGTGGTTATCCACGCTTGAGTAAATGGACTTTTGGCATTGACTTAACCTTCTAATAATTGATCAAACATGAAAACAAAGATAAAAATATTTGCAATTTGCAGCGCATTGGCACTCTGCTCATGCAGTCTGGAAGAAAAACCTTATGGTTTTTACTCAGAGAGTAACTTTTATAAATCTGCTGCTGATGCAGATGCAGCAGTGAATTATGCGTACGCAACACTTACATTTCTCGAATACTCCAGAGCAGTATTTTATTTGGGTGAGATTCCAACTGAGAATATAGCTCCAAAATCCGACGAAGGTCAAGCTGCAGTAGATTTAAATGCATGGACTATTGCTAATTTGAAAACTAATTCAGTTTTACAAGCTTATTTCAATTATGCTTTTATTGGTGTTAATAGAGCAAATGCTGTGATTCAAAATGTTCCTAACGGTAATTATGATCAGAGCTTAAAAAATCAGTACATGGGTGAAGCATATTTTCTAAGAGCCTGGAATTATTTTAATTTGGTGCGCGTTTTTGGACTTGTTCCACTGCATAATACTACAGTTGAGACTCTTGATCAAACTTCAGCACCTCTAGCTGCGAATTTAGATGTCATGTACGATCAGATTCTATCCGATTGCAGAAATGCAGAAAGTTTGATGAGCGTATACACTACACCTAAAGTGGGCAGGGCTGATAAAGTTGCCGCTCAGGCGCTTGCAGCAAAAGCATATCTTTTTATAGCATCTGCTAAGGAGCATAATGTTCCTTTGTATAAAGATATGAAACGTGATATGACTGCGATGTATGACAGTGCTGCTAGCTATGCTGGTAAAGTAATCAATAATCAATCTACTTATCATTTTGATAACTCGCTTCTTAACATATATGATGTGGAGAAACCAAGAGGTCCGGAACATATCTTTATAATGTCTATGGACAGAACCGGAACTAGCGAAGGCGAGTACTCCAAAATATCTAAAATGTTTATTCCTTATATTGGTGGAGCAACGGTTTATTTGGACAATAAAAACGGAACTTATAGCGCCACACACGATGGCTGGGGTGTATACCAGACTACTGTACCATTTTACACTAGTTTTGATGCTGCCGATAAGCGGAAGACTGATTTGATTGTTGATAAAGTGTACGATAAAGCAGGTGTTTTGGTGGCTTCATATCCAGGTAAAATTACATATCCGTTTACACGCAAATATGTTGATCCAAATTTTATTGGTGATAAAACAAGTACTCGTCCATTTTTAATCAGGTATTCTGATGTTGCATTGATTTATGCCGAAGCAGCAGGTCCTACTACCAAAGCTTATGAGTTGATTAACAATATTCGTAGCAGAGCTGGACTTGGAACTTTAATGCCGGGATTAGCTAAGGATGATTTCCGAAAAGCTGTATACAAAGAACGTACTTGGGAATTAGCTTATGAGGGTGATCACCTTTATGATCTCCGACGTTGGAACAGAGTGATAAGTGATGTGCCTGAAGCTGCAAATCTGACACCGGAGCAGGCGACTTTCTATCCAATTCCTCAAGCTGAAATAGATTTAAATGGAAGTTTAAGATAATTTAAATACGAATCAATTATGAAATTATATAAGTATATTCTAATTGCTGTAACTGCATTTGGTTTGCAGTCATGCGAAAAAGATCCACTGGAGGAAATTACCAGTGGAGGATGGAATCACGAAAGAAGTGTGATTAATATTATGTTTGAAAACCAGGTTGGAAAAGCTATAATTGAAAACACAGATGCTACAACAGGTACAATCAACCTGGCTATCAATGTATCGGCAGTTGCCGACATGTCACAAGTAAAATTGAGTAAACTTGAGACATCTTATCAAGCAAAAACAACTTTGGCAGAAGGTGGAGTCATGAATTTTAAAAATGCCACAAAGTCAGGAGTAATTACAATAACATCTACAACTGGTGAAAAGAGAGATTACACTATTCATGTAACCGAGTTTAATGAAACGCTTTTAGGTATATGGGATATTAAGGCACTTACCGTTTATGGTGGTACTGGTCCGGAATACGGTGGAGGTGGAGTTCTTCAGCTCAGTGATAAACCATGGTGTTGGTCAACAGTGTACAGCCCGACAACTGAATGTGATAACACATTGACAATTACCTTGGATAGTATCTCTGAAGCAGGAAATACTTATGGCACTATTGTAAATAGTGCTGGAATTGATGGAAAATATGCCGATTTTATTTATATAGGAAGTAATCCGGAGAATGCAGGTGTGTCAGTAGATGTAACTAAATTTTATCGACAGATTCCAAAAGGTAAGGGACATTGGCTGCGCGACTATGCAAAAGGAACCGTTGTGTTTACTGATGCTAACGGTAAAGTTACCACCGGCACATTCGTAGGCGCAGGTACTGAAGATTTGGGTTATGGAAAGACAATGACCATTACAAATAATGCATTTGCATTTAACCTTAATGGGACTGACGATTGGAATAATATTTATAAAGATTACGATAAGTTTGTGACGAAACCTCGTAAGTATTGGATATCTGTAACTAAGCATTAATTGGTTGTTTTTTTGATTGCCGGAGTTGATTGTGAATTTGTCAACTCCGGTTTTATAAATAATTTAAATGAAAAAAAAACTTTACTCATTAATCGTCGCTTTTGGGATAACCTGGATAAGCTTCTTTTCTTACAGCTGTAGTACCGGCACAGAAATCATTGATGGAAAGTCTGTTGTATCTCAATCCATTGTTCGTATTTCCTCTGATGTAGTTATAAATGAAAGTTATTTAGGAAATGGAGCGCAATGGGATCCATACCAGTTGGACTATGGTATGGGCAAGATGACAATATCCCAAGCTGACTGGGAAAAATTGTATGCAAGACTCGATTTCATGCGTCCACAATTTATGCGAGTGATGACAAATACGCGTTCTATTATTGTTGATGGTAAGTTGATCCCTGACCGTAATCTAGATAGATTGTCACCAATTTTGGACTATTGTCAGAGTCGTAATGTGACGGTACTATTTGGAGATTGGGGAAATGGCATGGTGAATTCAAAAACCAATTCTATAGACGAGAATAATTTATCATTAGCGGCTAGATATGTCGATTTTCTAATAAATGAAAAAGGCTATTCGTGCATAAAGTATTACAATATGATCAATGAACCGAATGGTTTTTGGTCAACTACTGAGGGAAATTATTCTTTGTGGGCTAAAGCAATTCGTTTTTTTGATAATGAACTAAAAACACTACATTTGAAGGATCAACTATCGCTGGTAGGTCCCGATGCAGCCATCTGGAAACCCGATGAAGCATGGTGGGCTGATAGTTGTGCTACAGATTTGAAAGATATTATTGGTTTATATGATATTCACACATACCCGTCAAAAATTACGGTGAATTCAGGTGAATATTCTAATATTATTCACGCTTACAAAAGCGTAATTCCTACTGACAAAAAGATAGTCATGGGAGAAATTGGGTTCAAATTTGTAGAGCCGGCAGACTCGTTTTATTTGAACGAAAATAATCGAAGAGCAAAAGCAAAACGCTATGCTTCGATAGATGACTCTCAAATGTTCGTGTATGATTACATGTATGGAACCGATATGGCTGATGCATTGTTTCAAACAGTAAATGCTGGTTTTTCAGGATCAGTAGTATGGATGCTTGATGATGCTATGCATTCTAAAGAATCGCCGGAAAAACTAAAAGTATGGGGTTTTTGGAATATCCTGGGCAATGAAGCTTTTGGTGCTAGTGAAGAAATTGTTCGTCCATGGTACTATGCATGGTCGCTGTTAACCCGATATATGCCCGCAGGATCAAAGATATATAAAGTTGATGTAAGTGGGAATCCATCTGTAAAGGCCATTGCAATTGAGAAAGATGGTATGAGAACTATAGCCTTAGTTAATGTCTCAAAACAAAAAATAATTGTCAAGGTTACTGATACAGAGCAAAGTAAACTAAATGATATGAAGGAGTATATCTATGCAAATGGAACATTGAAAAAAGAAGGTGACCATTTGTTATTGCCTAATAACACAAATATAACATTAAATTTGAAAAATGGGTATATAGTAAATATGCCAGCAGAATCGCTTCTTGTTTATACTAATTGCAACTACTAATTATATGAAAACTACTTATTATTTAATTGTGTTTTTACTTTTCTCTTTTGTGTGCAATGCCAAGTCTTTAAGAAAAAATATTGACATTTCTGTATCGCTCGAGGTAATTAATGCCGGTTATATCGGTAATGGTGCACAATGGGATCCGTACGACGAAGCAGGATCGTGGGGTGCAGAAGTTTCGGACAAAGATTGGGAAACGCTTTTCAAACGTATAGATTTTATGAAAATGCGTTACGTAAGGTGCATGATTAATAGTCCTTATCGTTACTTTGATGCTGTCATAGGGAAATATGATAAAACTAGAAATCTCAAGTCGATTTCTAAGCTTTTAGGATATTGTACTTCTCATAATATATCAGTGATTTTTGGAGAATATAATCCACCTGCATGGAATATGAAGCAAGATGATAAATGGGTGGATATGTCTGTTGATTATCTCAATTATCTAATTAATGATTTGGGCTTTACATGTATCAAGTATTTTACGATATTTAACGAACCTGATGGTGATTGGGCTTCTACTAACGGAGATTACCAGCTATGGAAAGACATGGCATATAAATTCACTGCCAAAATGAAAACTTATCCTGGGCTTTTAGAAAAAGTAAAACTGGCCGGTCCGGATGTTGTTGTTGATTATAAAAATACAAACTCTGTTTATAATGCAGAAGAGTGGGTGAAACAAGCAGCCACTGATGTAGATCCTTTGATTGGTATTTACGATGTACATGCTTATCCCGGTCAGGCAGAAGTACGTAGTGGTAGTTATCCTACAGAATTATTAAAGTATAAGCGGCATGTGCCTGCAGGTAAAAAGATAGTTCTGGGTGAGGCTGGATACAAATATTGGAGAAAACCCGATTCATTGTTGATGAACGAATATAATAGGCGTGTCAAGGGTCATCCTTTCACCAATGGGTCAGACTGCAATATGCTAGTTTATGATTATTTCTATGGTCTTGATATGCCTTTGCTCTGCATGGATGTAATGAACAACGGATACTCAGGTATGGCGGTATGGATGCTTGATGACGCTATGCATTCCAGTGGCGATTCAGGAAAGCCGAAAGATGTAAAAATCTGGGGTATGTGGAATATACTAGGAAAAGAGGTTTTTGGAAAACCCGATGAAGAAAATATTCGTCCTTGGTACTATACATGGTCATTAATGTGTCGGAATTTCCAGACCGGAGCCAATATTCTGAAATGTACTTATCCGGACAACAAGGATATTCGCATTACTGCTGCTGAGCTGAATGGCAAAATGGTGATTGCAGCGGTGAATGTGGGGAATAATGATTACTCAGTACGTCTGAAAGTTCCACTTGCTATGCCAAACAGTAGCTTATATGTTTATCAGGAAAATAACAGATTGGCAGATGAGGATGGATTACCATTACCTATAATAAAAGGACTGAATGTAAAAGGAAGTTATCACGTTGAGCTTAAAAAACAGAGCTTTATTTTGCTTACTAATATCAACTAAATAAAATTCGAATGAAAAATCTAATATTTACTGCACTAATTAATGTTTTTCTATTGAGTGCTTGCGACAAAAAGGGAGATGAGCCGGTAGTAAAACAAGACTTAACCGTTCAGCTGAGCATCGTGGATAAAAGTGCTACAACTGAAACAAAAGCACTTTACTCACAATTGTGGAAAATTCAGGATAAGGGATTTATGTTTGGTCACCATGACGATTTGGTTTATGGTAGAAAATGGTACAATCAGCCTGGAGGTTCCGATACTAAGGATGTGTGTGGCGACTATCCGGCGGTATTCAGTGTTGATTTTGCAGAAGTTATGGATGATCGCTCTCTGAGTAATAATGATAATTCCATACGCCAACGCTGTATAAAAGAAGCACGAGCTCGTGGAGAAGTAATTATTGCTTGTTGCCACCTTAATAATCCTCTTACTAATGGAGATGCCTGGGACAATACGAATGTCACAGTAGCCAAACAAATCCTTATAGAAGGTAGTGCAACAAACATTCGCTTTAAAATATGGCTCGATAGGCTTGCTGTCTTTGCATCTACGTTGAAAGATGATCAGGGTAAACTTATCCCGGTTATTTTCCGACCATTTCATGAGCACACTCAAAGTTGGTCGTGGTGGGGATCCAGTTGTACTACGCAAGCAGAATTTATAAATTTATGGCGTTTTACTGTCACATATTTACGCGACACTAAAGGAGTTCACCAATTTATTTATGCAATCTCGCCACAAATGGATGGTACACAAACCAAGGAAGAGATTCTTTTCCGTTGGCCGGGCGATGATTATGTTGATTTTATGGGAATGGACTGTTATCATGGGCTAAATACAGCTGCATTTATGAATAATCTACGAAATTTATCCCTACTGTCACAAGAAAAGAAAAAACCTTGTGGAGTAACTGAAACGGGCATTGAAGGAATAAAAAACTCAGACGGCTCTGATTGTACCGACTATTGGACAAAGCAGATTCTAACGCCACTTACAGGGCGTAAAGTGAGCATGGTGGTAATGTGGCGAAATAAGTATGATCCATCATCGTCAGGAGTTCATTACTATTCAGTCTTTCCCGGTCAGGCATCTGTTATCGATTTTACAACGTTGTATAAAAGTTCGATTAGTCTGTTTAGCAAAGATTTACCTGATATGTATAAGCTTGCAGATAGTGTTACTATAAACTAAATAAAAATATAAAATAGGTAATCCAATACAAAATATGAAATACAATAAATATCCTATTACAAGTTTAATCCTTTTCTTTACAATCAGTATGTCTTCAATAATGAATGCAAATGTACTTTGTCACAAACTAAACAGTGGCTGGAAATTTAGACAGATTGATTCAACTAATTGGCATCCGGCTACAGTTCCAGGGAATGTTCACACCGATTTATTATCAAATAAGCTAATTGAAGATCCATTCTATAGATTGAATGAGCGAAAACTTCAGTGGATTGATAAAACAGATTGGGTTTATGAAACCTCGTTTAGTTTATCATCGGAGTTTATAAAGAAAGAAAATTTAGAGTTAGATTTCAAGGGATTAGACACATACGCAGATGTGTATCTAAACGACAAAAAAATTCTTTCTGCTGATAATATGTTTTTGGAATGGTCTGTCGATTGTAAGTCTATCATAAAACCGGGCGAAAACAAATTGCTTATATATTTTCATTCACCTATAAATAAGGGCCTTGGACTGCTGAAAGACTATGGATTAAAACTTTTGGCTGTAAATGATCAGGCCCAGAATGGAGGTTTGACTAGAGAACAACTCGTCAGTCCATTTATTCGTAAAGCACCGTATCATTTCGGTTGGGATTGGGGTCCTCGATTTGTCACCTCAGGCATATGGAAACCAATATCTGTTTTAGCTTGGAACGATGTGAAAATTGAAGATTTCTATGTAAAACAAGAATCATTGTCGGATAAGCTTGCTGTTTTGAACGGTCAATTGCAAATTCAATCTAGTAAAAATCAAATTGCAAGTATTGAAATTTCGATTAATGGTAAAACTGAAATAAAAAAAGAAATTCAACTTAAAGTAGGAAACAATGATGTATTTATTCCTTTTCAGATAGAAAACCCAAAACGCTGGTGGACTAATGGACTTGGCAAACCTAATTTGTATGACATTAAAGCTACTATAAGTGTCGGTAATTCTTCTGATTTTAGCAGTCGAGAAGTTGGGCTTCGCACATTACGCTTGATACAAAAACCCGATAGTAAAGGTCATACATTCTATTTCGAGTTAAATGGAGTTCCTGTTTTTGCAAAAGGAGAAAACCATATCCCCAACGATATGTTCTTAAATCGTGTTACCAAAGAGGTATATGATTGGGAGATAAATACTGCTGCAAAGTCAAACGTCAATATACTGCGCGTTTGGGGAGGTGGAATCTACGAAGATGATTATTTCTACCAACAATGTGATCGTAATGGTATTCTGATTTGGCAAGATTTTATGTTTGCATGTTCACTTTATCCAGGCACTGAGTCATTTTTGAATTCAATTACTAAAGAGGCAGATTATCAGGTAAAGCGTCTTCGAAATCATCCATCTATTGCATTGTGGTGTGGTAATAATGAAATTGATATCGCTTGGCAAAATGAAAATAAAGATGGCGGATGGGGCTGGCAGAAGAATTTTACTGAACAACAGAAAAAGCAGATTTGGGTTGCATATGATACTATTTTTAATCGAATTTTACCTGCTGCCGTACACAAACTGTCTCCTGAAATCGCATATTGGCAGTCTTCGCCATCAAGTATTGTTCCTGGTAAATATTCAAGTAATACCAATCCTGATGGCGATGTGCATTACTGGGGAGTTTGGCACGCAAGAGAACCATTCGAGAATTACTCAACAAATATTGGACGCTTCATGAGTGAGTATGGTTTTCAATCATTTCCTGAGTTTGAAACTGTAAAAAAATATGCACTCCCGGAAGATTTTAATATTGAATCTGAAGTGATGAAATCACATCAACGAAGTGGTATTGGAAATATGGCAATAAAGGATTACATGAAAATGTATTATCACATTCCGGATAATTTCGAGAAGTTTCTATATGTAGGTCAGGTATTGCAAGCCTATGGTATTCAGTTTGCTATTGAAGCGCACCGTAGGGCTATGCCCTACAATATGGGGTCAATTGTATGGCAAATAAACGACTGTTGGCCGGTAGCTTCGTGGTCGAGTTGTGATTATTATCACCGCTGGAAAGCTTTGCAATATGAAATTAAACGTTCATTTGAACCAATTATCATTTCAGCTTATGCCAAAGATGACAAAACCTGCATTACGCTTGTTTCCGATAAATTGAAAGATATTCCGGCTTTAATGGAAATGAATGTTTGTGATTTTTCTGGAAAGATACTTCAAACATCTACTCAGCAGTTGATTGTAAAAGCGAACTCAGTCTCATCGGTTTCAGTTCACCCAACCACACATTGGACTCAAAACGCAACTAGCACCTATTTATCAATTTCATTGAAGACAAAAAATGAGGTATTAGCTAAAAAAATATACTTTTTCACTCAACCGAAAAACCTGAAATTACCAACACCTAACATAGTGTCAAAAGTAGTAAAACAAGGTTTGGACTGGAAAATTACATTGAATGCAAATGTTTTAGCTAAAGATTTATACTTGAATTTTGCTGGTATCGAGGGATTTTTTAGCGATAATTATTTTGATTTATTACCTGGAAAAGAACGTACGCTGATATTTACACCAACAAATAAAAGTTTGAATCCAACCAAACTGGAGATGATGTCTTTAGCGGATAGCTATTAATACTAGACGCAATTGAATTACTCAGGTCTTAAACTATTAGTACTTCGTTGAAATTGAGAATACAGCATTTGATTCTAATTATAATACTGTACAGCTCTATTTAATTAGTTTTTTTAAGGCGGAAGAGTGTAGGGCGTATTGCCGTTTCTGCACTCTTCTTTTTTTTACTCTTGATTTGATTCTTTTTAATGCAACGCTAATAATTCAATAATATAAATATTTTATCATGAGATACTTTAACTCAATTATCTTTACCGCAGTTATGTTTTTTGTATTTCCTACCAAAGGAATAGCCCAAAGTTCAGTCAAAACCTTTGTAGATTCGTGGGTTACAACACCAAATAGAAGTGAATTGCTCGAAAAACAGATGGACACGATAGCTTTTGAGGACAAACAGCCTTGGGGAATTTATCCAATTGTAGTTGATGATAATCAGAAAATGCAATCGATGGATGGATTTGGATTTGCATTGACGGGAGGCAGTGCTGAATTATTGATGAAAATGACACCCTTCGAAAGAACAAAAATTATAAAAGAGCTTTTTGCTGTTGACAACGTCGGTGTTAGTTATCTTCGCTTGAGCATAGGAGCGTCTGATTTGAATAGTTTTGTGTTTTCGTATGATGATATTGAAAAAGGTGAAACAGACTACAATTTACGCAAATTCTCCCTTGCTCAAGATCTTAAAGATGTTGTGCCTATAATAAAAGAAATACTGAAGATAAATCCAGATATAAAAATTTTAGGATCACCATGGTCTGCACCTGTCTGGATGAAAGAAAATACTAATACTCGTGGTGGTGCATTGAAAAAGGAATGCTATACTGTATATGCCAATTATTTTATAAAATACATTCATACAATGAAAAATGAAGGTATCACTATAGATGCCATTACCATTCAAAATGAACCATTAAACTCTTTTAACACACCTAGTATGCCCTGGTATAACTATGAGCAAAAAAACTTTTTGAAAGATTATTTGATTCCAGCTTTCAAGAGAAACAATATCACCACAAAATTAATTCTTTTCGACCATAATTGCGATCGCCCTGATTACCCACTTACCTTACTCACCGATCCTATTATAGGAGATTATGTAGCCGGCAGCGGTTTTCATCATTATAGAGGTGACATAAACACAATGAGTACATTACATAATGCACGCCCTGACAAAAACATCTATTTTACAGAACAAATGGTTGTGGATACTCCCGATAAACCTTTTGATATTGCCGGACAGGTTAAACGTTTAATCGTTGGTGTATCCAGAAACTGGAGCAAAAATGTTGTACTATGGAACCTGGCCGCCGATTTGAATAACGACCCACATACCGATAATGGAGGATGTTCTATGTGTCAAGGAGCTATTTCTATCGATGGAGATATTGTTACGCGTAACCTCGCCTACTACGTCATTGCGCATGCATCCAAATTTGTTCGTCCAGGATCGTGCCGTATTGCTTCCACAGCATCGGGCGAACAAGCGCTTAGCTTAACACAAGATGAAGAGCGTCCTGAAGTAATGCGTGCCACTCTAATCAACAACATACAGGTCTTACCGAATGTAGCCTTTAAAACTCCCGATGGAAAAATCGTACTCATTGTATCTAATGATTCCTATTCAAATGAATATTTCTGCATTCAGTATAAAGGTAAATATGCTAACATAAAGCTTAAGCCCGGTTGTGTTGGCACATATTACTGGCAAGCAGATAAATCAATATGAATTTAAAAAATCAGTACATGAAAAAGACTCAATCATTCTTATTGCTATGTTTAGGTTTAATTCTGAACACACAACTTTCGGAGGCACAAGTCATCCAAAATAATTATACCACAATAGGTTGGTGGAATGGACCTAATTCAACTTTCTCACCGGTTGTGAATGCAGATAACAGTATCGTTTTTCGTATAAAGGCTAAAGAAGCAAAAAAAGTAGAGTTAATGTTTGATGGGTGGGATTATCCTGCTCAACAACTTAAAAAAGATACAGTAGGTGTCTGGAGCATTACTCTCAACTCTGTAGATCCCGGATTGTACGAGTATTTCTTTTTTGTTGATGGTGTCAGATGTCTTGACCTGTCTAATCCCAGAGTGAAGACAGGACAAGAGCTGGATGCTAGCATAGTAGAAGTGACAAGTTTGCAACCTCGTTTTTATGAATTACAGAATGTAGCTCATGGTACTATTCATATTTTAAAATACTATTCTACTCCACTACATAAAATGAAGAATCTGGTCGTGTTTACTCCTGCAGAATATGAGGGCACAACTGCACGGAAATTCCCGGTTCTTTACTTACGTCATGGAGGTGGCGATAATGAAACAAATTGGTACAAAGATGGAAGAGCTGATGTTATTTTGGAAAATCTAATCGCATCAAAAAAAGCGATACCAATGATCGTTGTCATGCCTAATGGAATGACTGATGGTTCATGGTCTGGCGGAAGTTCACCTGAAGGTATTAAAAGTCTTGAAAATGAATTAATCACTGATATTATTCCGCTAGTCGAAAAACGATTTCGGGTTGCAACAGGTTCTGAAAACCGGGCTATCGCAGGTTTATCAATGGGTGGTGGGCAAGCCTTTGTAATTGGACTTCGAAACTTGGATAAATTTTCGTGGGTGGGTGAATTTAGCTCTGGATTATTAAGCGATAAAAATTTTCAAATAGATAAATACGCTCCAGGAGTTCTGGATCATTCCAAAGAAGTAAATAGTAAACTTCGACTTTTATGGATAAGTTGTGGAAGTAAAGATGTTCGATATCCAGGTTACTTAAATTTTAGTGACATGCTCAAGAAAAATGGGATCAATTGTGAAACAAGTGAAATGGTAGCTGCACACGAATGAAAATTCTGGCGTCACCAACTTGCAGTTTTTTCTCAGAGATTGTTTAAGTAGTGTAAAATATGTCGATAAACGGGACTCATTTAGTTTGCAAGTTATTTATGATTGTTTGGATTTCTTTTTGACAATTTGTTTATTGGTAAAAAAATAGTTACATATTTTGTTTTTGACAATTTCTTTATCTAATATTTATTGAAAATACGTAGTATCATCTCGACTATTCATAAATTGGTTGACTCTTGAAGAAAGACTGTTTTTTGCCTCAAGCTTATTTGACATATAAAAAGGACCCTATACCTTGTAGTACAGTTTTTCTTTTTGTTTAGAATATTGGTATGCATGAGAATATATAGGATATACCTAAAATGAATAACTTTTCTATTCCTGTTTTACAAATGGTTTATGGTATTGTTAAGTATTAGGTACGACTTATTACTAGAAATAATGAGTTTCATTATTTTCTAAAAGTTTCTACGACTTTTCAATAATTACAGTTAACGAAAATGTGGAAAATTATTGGTGCGCTATTAAAGCTGTACCACAAATGCACGACAGGAAAACAAAAAAACCTATTAATCTACAGATTAATAGGTTTTTTTGGCACGGACGGTTGTGCCAAAAAGAATACCCTTCTATTGGCGTTTTGCTAAAAATTATCAAACCTCATCTTTCTTTTCAACGGTTTATAGATAAATCTGTTATATTCAAATGTAGTTCAACATTACAAATGATATATTTATTTACCTTGTTAATGTACTAAAGCCATGAACAAAGAAACAGAAAAAGAAGAGCTAACACTGCAAAACGTACCAAAAGCAGTGAACTATCTTATTAACGAGATTGCAGAGATGAGAGTGCTATTAGAGCATATTGAATCTCAATTGGGATTAGGTGTTGACAAACATCGTCCAATAGGTATTGAGGACGCTTGTAGAATCCTGGATCAAACCAAAAATGGGATTAACAAACTGATGCGTAACAACGCAGTGCCGCACTATGTAAAAGAGAATAAATTCTATTTTTTTGAAGACGAATTAGTAAAATGGGTAGAAAGTTCTCGTGTCAAGACTTATGCGGAGCTACACCCAAGTAGAAATTCATTTAATCGTTGACATTTATATGAAACTTACTCGAAAAGAATTATACGATTTGGTATGGTCGGAACCAATGACGACCTTATGCAAACGATTTGGATTGTCTGACAATGGATTAAGAAAGCACTGTAAAGCCATGAATATCCCAATGCCACAAATAGGATATTGGTCAAAAATAAATGCGGGACACAAACCTGCTAAGCCAGTACTACCGACAGAAGATAAAAATACAAAAAGATCCACGACTTTGAATCAAGTGGATTCAAACGAAGAGGAAAAAGTAAACATAGCTCCTCCACCAAATAGATTTAAAGTTCGTGAACTTGAAATATTAAGTGGTGACACTTCTGCTTATATAGTTCCAGAAGTTCTGTACGCTAAAAACCCTTTAATCATAGACACGAAAGAGAAACATAGACAAGTAAACGAAAATAAATATCTAGAAAATAACCCTTACACAAGTAAAATCAAAATCACTCTAAATTTAGATGTATCTGAAAAGTCAATAAACAGAGCGTTGTTGATTTATGAAACAATCATTAAAGCTCTTATATTGAGAGGTCATGATATAAAAATTGAAAACAACAAAACCTACGTTTGTATAAACGGAGAAAAAATACAAGTCAGTATTGACGAAAGAAGAAAGCGGAAAGAAAATATCGAGAATAAATATGGTTTCAGAGACACATACTTTTGCGGTGAGTTCAGTTTCAATATTTATTATGGCTATCGTGACAAAACCGTCTTTAATGACACAAAGTACACTAAGCTTGAAGATAAAATAATTGATATAATCGCAAGCCTTGAAATCCGTTCAGAGCTGATTAAAGAAGAACGGATTGAAGATGAACGCCGAGAAATAATCAGGCAGGAAAAAGAAAAAATACGCCAGGACTTTAAAGCCAAACAAAAGACAGAGCTAAATGAATTTAAGTCCATGTTTTCAATGGCAGAACGTCTTCATAAAACTTCTATCTTACGTCAATACATTAGCACATACGAACAGTATATCATGGAACATGGGGAAATGACTGAAGATATTTCCAAGAAACTACAATGGGCTAAAGAAAAAGCAGATTGGTTAGATCCATTTATTTCAAAGGAAGACCAATACTTAGACGAATTTGATAAGAATGATATATTACAGCCCGAAAGCCCGAAATATAATCCTTGGAGATATGAAGACGCTCATTCATCCTTTTACAATTACTCTTTCTGGTCAAATCCATTTCGGAGAAGGTAATAATTGATGAAAGGTTGACTTATGTTAGTTAGCACTGCCATTAAGTTGTTGTTATGCGAGTGAACAGCAATCCTACATGTAGCTCTATAATCGTTTTAAGCTGTTTTTCGGGGCTCAAGTGTAGCGAGGCGCCAGCTTGGTAGTGCAAGCGTATATTTTGCCTGTGGTATTGATGAAAAAAGTATTGCTAAAAAACAACAGAAGGCTGGATTGTCTTGAAGTCCGCAAAAAAACCATACAAACTATGAGGTAAGAATGTTGGGATTTTTTGTGTCTGGGGATTTTTATATAAGAATAGCAGTTACTCTCGGTATAGCTCAGACAAGTTTGACTCTGCACTTGTTTGCACGGCATTTGACCTGCGAAGCTTCCTGCAATTACCTTTCAGGCTTGCCTAGCCGTTTATATCTGTTCATTAGAAACGCTCGTTCATTGACAATGAACGACTAAAAGGACTGAACAAGAACACGGTCTATTTGATTGCATTATACTTTTGAACCTTTTTAAAATTGCCAGATTCTTCAATAAAATAGAGTAAATCAGAACAAACCGATTTACTCTATCTCATGTCTTTCATGGAAATTGTTTGGACAATTTAATTCTCACTCAAAGACCTATATACAAGCAAATTAAAAAAATAGTCGGAGCTAAATATAGTTAACTTGGACAAAACTTTGGACAATTACTTTATTTCACCCCTTTTCTTAAGCTCTTCAAACCAATTTATCTGGTTTCTCTTTTAGATTGTCATAAGACATATACTCAAGTAGGAAGTTGTCATGTGTACATTTTGCGATTTTTTACACACGTTTTTCATTTCATGTGTACGTTTTGCGATTTTTTACACACGTCTGAAGTGACATGGGTAATTTATTCAGCTTTTAGACTGCTGACATTCGCCAACAGGTCAAATAATTCATCGTTTAAAAAATAGATTTCCTTCCCTAATTTTATTTCACTCAAGAAACCGGCATCGCACAAAGTGTGTAAGTATTTTGCAGCTGTTTTACGTGTAACGTGTAAATCCTGAACAACAAAATCAATCTTTGTATAAGGGTGTTTAAACAAATTATTGATTAAGTCCTGCGAATAAATTTTAGGAAGTGCAGCTCTGATTTTTTTCTTATGTTGCAACATTAATCCCTTTATACCTCTGACTATAGAAGAAGTTTGAATAGACGTTTGTTCAATAGCTTCTAACATATACAACAACCACGGTTCCCAGTTTTGAGTGACACGGGTTTCTTGCAATAGTTTGTAATACTCACCTTTATTCTGATTAATATAACGGCTTAAATACAATATTGGCAGATTTAGTAATCCTTCTTTTACCAGGAACAGGATATTAACAATGCGACCTGTACGACCATTACCATCATAGAACGGATGAATGCTTTCAAATTGGTGGTGGATAACAGCCATTTTTACCAACGGATCCCAATCACAAAGCGCTTTATCGTTTATGAATTTTTCGAGGTTCGACATTGTCTCCACAATTTCATCATAGCTTTGAGGTGGCGTGTAAACAACTTCACCAGTTTGGTCATTTTTCAACTCCGTGCCGGGTAGTTTTCTGAATCCCGAACGGGTTTCTTCCAAAGTAGATTGGATGTCAATAATTTGATTAGAAGTAAGTAGCCCATTCGTTTTTACAAGTGTAAACCCATCTTTTAAAGCCGCAGCGTAGTTGTAAACTTCTTTAGCGGCAGAACTCGCAAAGTTTCTGGCAAAGCTATCGCTACTAAATAACTCATCGTGGGTCGTTATAATGTTCTCAATTGCCGAGCTATCTTTTGCTTCCTGAAGTGAAAGCGTGTTTAGAATGATAGTTTCATTAGGGATTGTTTCGGCCACACCGTTTAATTCGGCTAAGGCTTTATGCGCTAATGCCAGTTTCTTTAAAACCACTTTGGTTTCAATATCCTGAGCTAACGGCAAGTGAGGTATTTTGTAATTCATGGCTAATTTTTTTGTTTATTTAGTTTTGGCAAGTAGATTAACAAAACGGAAATAATAGTCATTCGGAAGTTTAGTATCTTTTACTATGCAATTATAAAAACGGCCTCAAAAATATAATCACCTGATCTATTCCATTTTTCATCAGTTTACGATCATCATCATGACTAATATTCTTCCACATAGGATGTTTACTATTTGGATATAAATAGATTGGAGACTTTGCATTGTTCCAGTAAAATTTGTAACCATCAAACCTAAATTCATGATAATTGGGAATAAATCGCTTAAAAATATCTTCAATTCTATTGTCTGAATAATTAAAAGTAAACACAACCCTTCCTTCGAGTGAGACATCTATGTGGTCATAGTAATTATTGCAAAAAGATTTCCACTCTCCTCTGATTTCCTTTGGTTCAAATTTCTTATGTAGGTATATCTTATTTATTTCTTTACAAGTATCTTCAATTAATTCCCTTTGCGTTTTTATGATATTCATTTCAAAACCATCGGTCAGAGTCTCCCTGCTTTGTTTTTCTGAAAATGATGAATTAATTATTATTTTAATTTCATTTATCGCATCTTCAAATATTTGTTTGTCATCTACATTACCCCAGCCATTCTCATTATCTATGCACACTTTGTGTAGAAGTACCCCCATTTCCCGATTATTTTTCTCGGAATACTCATACAAATTCATTGACCCAACAATCATATACTTTTCATTATAATAGCACTTAGCGTGTATATTGGGGTGATGCATTAAGTTTAAGTTATCTAATGCTTCAAACTTTCTTTTTTCCTCCGGTGAGAGCTTATTCTCCCGGTAAACCAATGTGGTTTCCACACCTCGTTTATTTGCATCGTAAAGGTGTTTATACATTAAGTTCGACGTTTTGATATAGGGTACTATAATAATCAACTCACGCTCTGTTTCATCAATCAACCGCGGTATCCACTCGTTCAGTAAATCTGTATTTAGAAATTTTGCCATATTACTCTTTTATTGCTTTTCTACTATCCATTTTTTTATTTCATCCGCAATTTTTTCTTGCCAAACTCTCACATCGCTTGTTTCCACATTAATAGGAAGCACTGAACATTGCATCTTTTCATTGATTTGTGAATCTCTTTTAAAATATGTTCCTTTAATTTCTTTGCCTTCTCCCGGATAAACCAAAGCCACTTTTTGAGCATTATAATATTCATGATACACATACATCTGTCTTAAATCATCTGGTGATGGATTATAACCATTCAGAATTTTCCATTTGGTGTCAAGTACAATACAATCATCTGTATCTTTATTGATAACGATATCAGGTTTTATTGTAGATCGATACCCATTCTCCGGCTGCCAAAAGTATTTTGAACTTTGAGCTGTGACAGTAAAATTTTCAGAATGTCTCCGTAGACTTACATAGACAAACTGTTCCCACAGCTTATTCATGTCAAACATCAATGCCAATACATTATTTCTACCTTTGCTCACATCTGGGTGATATTGCAACAGCAACAGTTTGGCAATTTCTATGGCTTTACAGTAACCCTCGCTTTTCATATTATATACCAGTTTTTCAAATGTTGCCTCTGTAACTTTTATTGTGGGCATTTCTGGGAAGAACAATAATAAAGCTCCAATTCTGCTATGCAACGTAACATTGGTATTTATTTGCTTGATAAACTTTATAGCCGTATAAAGTATGAAATGAAGTTGATGCTCAATATCGTAAGTAGAATGACGCACATAAAACCGTTCCTGATGAGTCAGGTTTTGCTGAATATGCTTTCCAAATAGCAAATTGCCTTTCAATGCAGTTACATTTCCTTCTTTTTTACGGTATTGTTTTATCAAGCCTGCATGAAGCAGATATTCTACTTCGTTGATAAACATTTCGATATACAAATCAAGCACTGTATTGGGCTTTATCTTTAAATGACTGCTGCTGGTTACCCGAATATCAAAACTACCTACAGCACGCATCATATCAATCAACATCTTACGCCATTCCTCAGTTTTCTTTACTTTGTCTGCCTTGGGCAATACTTCAATAAGCAAACTCCCAACCTGAATAACCCCCACATATTCATTGAATTGAACACCTTTGTGTATTAGCGAGTAATAGGGAACACCTTTATCTCCAGAGTACTTTTGAAGCGCAAGAAGCTTGAACTCATCAAACTTGTAGCCATTTATTTCTTGGTCAAGTTTAATGCGTTCGTGTTCAAAAACGGTTATATGTTCTCTCTGCTGATTCAAATTAATTATTTAAAAGGCTTTTAATAGCTGCTTGAAAAATCAAATCTTCCATATTAGCAACATTCTCAATCTTATAAATTACCCTCTCAGAAAAATCTGTAGAGTCATAACTTTTAAAATCGGCAAACAACTTATCATTATTCTTCTTTTCTGGAATAATAAACCCAATCCCAAGCACCAATCCAATTTTACCATTGTCTCCAAAGAAATATTCTTGTAATAAGGGAATAATTCTATTCTGGAAAGCTGATTTTAATTCTTCTATGTTGCTGACACACATAAAATAACTATGCCCAATCTGATGATCTTTGTCTAACAATACTTCTAAACGTTTATTGATTGTTGTTAGTAGATTTGTCAAATCAATATCTCCAACCATTCCATCTTTGGCATGGCCATAGATTTTGATTATCTCTGGCTTAGGTTGTATTTCTTCAAAACTAAACCTTCTTCGCAAAGCAGCATCCAATGCCTCCACACTACGG
>Ga0302170_10000315_pt1 | contig 19455 bp, 17 predicted proteins | sample I_Fen_N2_1_FD_193492 | JGI IMG/M metagenome (GOLD analysis project Ga0302170, IMG submission 193492) | Peat permafrost microbial communities from Stordalen Mire near Abisko, Sweden - I_Fen_N2_1 | ecosystem: Environmental > Terrestrial > Soil > Wetlands > Permafrost | place: Sweden: Abisko...
ATCTCCATTAAAAGATGTCTGCTTACTAAATTCAAATACGGTCAACAGGAATATGATTTTGATGAAGGTGTGATGTTCTTCATTGCCCCCGGTCAGGTTTTTAAAATTGAAGTTGAGCCAAATTCAATACATAAAAGATCGGGGTGGTTTTTGCTCATCCATCCTGATTTTTTGTGGAATACCGCTTTGGCAAAAACCATCAAGCAATACGAATACTTCGACTATTCGGTCCATGAAGCCCTGTTTCTTTCAGATAAAGAAGAGACAGCCATGATAGGCATTCTGCATAGTATTCAACAGGAATATCAATCCAACATCGATAAATTCAGTCAGGATATTATTATTGCCCAACTTGAATTGTTGCTTGTACATGCCGACAGGTTTTATCACCGTCAGTTTATAACCCGCAAAATAACCAATCATAAGATTCTGACCCGACTGGAAGAACTTCTTACCAATTATTTCAACAGTGATGATCTGGTCAACAAAGGATTGCCGTCCGTGCAGTATATAGCAGACAAGTTAAACGTGTCACCCAATTATTTAAGCGATTTACTTAAAGTACTGACAGGACAAAGCACTCAGCAACATATCCACGACAAATTAATTGAAAAAGCAAAAGAAAAACTGTCGACCACCGATTTATCGGTTGGCGAAATTGCTTACGAACTGGGCTTTGAACACTCTCAGTCGTTCAGCAAATTATTTAAAAGTAAAACTGATTTTTCGCCTTTGGAGTTTAGAAAATCTTTTAATTAACAGAAACAGATAGTGCTGTAAATCAGCCAACACGGTTTTTCACACCATTGCGGTTCTTGGGCTTTATACTTTAAGATTGGTTATAAGCAGTAAAACCGAAAGACAAAAAGACATCGTCAGTTTTCGCTACACTATTTGCCATATAAACACTTAAACATTGTACAGACTCGAACTTTTTGCCAAATGACAATTCCAGACCAAATAGAATCAGGTAATTTTGTAATTATGGAAACACTTATTAATTATCTATTGCAATTCGGTAACTTGAACAAACAGCAAATTGATTTAATCAAAAGCAAAGTTGTATTCAAAGAAATCAAGAAAGGCGAATACTATCATGAAGCTGGGAAAATACCACGAGAAGTTATTTTTCTGACAGAAGGAATTATGAGAGTTTGTTATTACAATAACAAAGGCGATGAGGTTACAAAGTATTTTATTGATGAAAACAATTTTTTGGCAGACATAAACAGTTACAATCAAGAAATTCCCTCGACTGAATATGTGCAAGCTGTTACAGATTGCTCGTACATTGTTTTATCAAAAGAAGCGATGACAGAATTGTCTATGACTATCATCGTTTGGGACGAGATCATAAGCAAAATAACTTCCAAAGGATTAACAGAAAAAGTAAATAAAATTAGTATAATGATGGCAGAAGATGCAACAGAGCGCTATCTAAACTTTTTTAAAAACTTTCCTGGTCTTGCAAACCGAATTCCGTTATCGTATTTAGCTTCCTACCTGGGTATAACTCAATCTTCTTTAAGCAGGATTAGAAAAAACATTAGTTACTAAATTGCTTTTTGCCAAATGACAAATGATTTCATTTTTATTTCACTGACCTTTGCGTTATAATTTAAAAACGAAAAAAAATGAAGTCAATAATTATTACAGGAGCGACAAGTGGTATTGGTTACGAATGTGCCATTCAAATAGCTAAATTAGCTATTAATGAACAAATCATTCTTGCTTGTAGGAATCTAAAAACAGGAAACAAAACCATTGAAACCATCAAGCATAAAACAGGGCACAAAAACATAATTTGTCTACCATTGGATTTGGAATCTTTGGAATCTATTCGAGAATTTAAAAAACAGTTTGAAAAAACAGGCACTAAAATTTCTACCTTGATAAACAATGCCGGTTTACAAAATGTAGATAAAACGAAATATACAAAAGATGGTATTGAACAAACTTTTGGAGTAAATCATCTTGCCCCATTTTATCTTACATTATTATTGATACCTTATCTTGCAGAAGATGCCAGCATCACGTTTACGGCAAGCGGTACGCACGATCCAGATCAAAAATCAGGTATGCCAGCACCTGAATTTAAAGAGGCTAAATTATTAGCTTATCCGGTAGAAACTGATGAAACGAAGATTAAAGTTGGTCAGAGAAGATATGCAACATCCAAATTGTGCAATATTTTGACTACTTATGAATTGCAAAAACGATTAGCGAACACAAAAATCAGAGTGAATGCTTTTGACCCCGGTCTTGTCCCGGGCACAGGACTTGCAAGAAATTATCCGCCAGTATTAAAATTTATATCGGATTACGTTTTTAAAGCATTAATCGTTTTTGTCCACAATGTAAACACAGCACAAAATTCAGGAAAGCGTTTGGCAAATCTTGCCTACAGCGACAAATACAAAAGTGCGAAGGGAAAATATTTTGAAGGAGAAAAAGAAATAAAATCTTCAACAGATTCTTACAATAAGGAACTCCAAAAAAATCTATGGGAATCAAGTATTGAATTGCTTGGTGTAACACAAAATGAAACTTCAATTTCTTTGACTTGAAACATGCAGACAAAAAAAAACTGCAACTAATCCGTCAGTAAAATTGCCTACGAATTAGGGTTCGAACATCCGCAGTCGTTCAACAAGTTATTCAGGACAGAAACCAACCTTTCACCATTGGAATTCAGGCAGTCATTCAACTGACAAATACAAAGAAAATAAAATCTCTACAGCTAACAATTATTGGGAATGACCTCAACTGACTTCGCTAACATCAACCGACCAAATAAAAAACAACTTTCCCTGTTTTGGATACAAAAGGACTGGATTTGGACACCTTTTTTTTCTTCAACTTGCTGACTTTTGTATTATAATTAAAATATGAAATTATGAGCAATCAAAAAGTGTGGTTTATCACAGGAGCATCAAAGGGATTGGGACTGGCATTGACAAAATTGTCGCTTGCAAATGGTGATAAAGTAATTGCTACTTCGAGAAATGTCGAAGATTTTAAAGCTTCAATTACTGAACATCAAGAGAATTTTTTATCCTTGAAAGTAGACATAACTTCTGACGAAGAGGTTAAAAATGCAGTTGCGAAAAGCATCGAAAAATTTGGTATTTTGGATATTGTTGTTAATAATGCTGGTTACTCTTTGGTGGGCAGTATGGAAGAAATGACGGACAAAGAATTTCGCAAAACGATGGACGTAAACCTTTTTGGAACGGTGAATGTTATACGAAATGTAATGCCTTATTTAAGAAAGCAACAATCAGGACATATCATCAATATTTCTTCCAATGCTGGCTATGTGGGTTTTGGCAATGCGGCAAGTTATAATGCCTCAAAGTTTGCCGTAATCGGTCTTTCTGAAGCATTAGCTGAGGAGACAAAACAGTTTGGCATCAAAGTTACAGTAGTAGCACCAGGGCAATTCAGAACTAGCTTTATGAATAAAGGATCGATGGTTTTTGCAAAAAACAGAATTGATGTTTATGGATTGGACAAATCAGAAAAAATGTGGACGAATTATAGTGGACAACAAATTGGGGACCCTGAAAAGCTGGTAAAAATATTAACGGGCATTGTCAATAATCCTAATCCTCCTTTGCACTTATTATTGGGACCTGACACATATCAATTGGTAATGGAACATAGGGAGAGAGAAAACCAGGAATTTGAGACGTGGAAACATCTTACATTATCAACCAATTTCGATTGATTCTATTTTCACATAAATGAAAAAAACAGACCGCAAACCCTATATCATCAATTCGATTTCTGAATTGCACCGATTATTGGAATTGCCTAAACCTAAACATCCTCTGGTAAGTGTCATCAATTTTGATGAGATAAAATGCTTTGATGACGAAAGTTTACGGAGTGTTTCTTATAATTTTTTCTGCATTGCGATTAAAAAGCATTTTGAGGGCAAAATGAAATATGGTCAAAACTATTATGATTTTGACGAAGGTATAATGACCTTCTTTTCACCGATGCAGGTAGTTACTACCGAAATTGTTGATGGCTTGAAGTTATCGGGATATTGGTTGGTTGTCCATCCAGATTTTATCAGAAATTATCCGTTGGGAAAAGCAATAAGGGAGTACGGCTATTTTTCGTATGCCGTGAATGAAGCCTTGCATCTTTCGGAAGATGAGGAAAATGTGGTAATGGCAATAATGCAAAACATAGCACGCGAATATTGTTCGGCTTTAGACAATTTTAGTCAGGATGTCATTGTTTCCCATATCGAATTGTTGCTTAATTATTGCAATCGTTTTTACAACCGACAATTCATTACACGTAAAACAGCAAGCAGCGATTTATTGATAAAATTGGAAGATCTATTATCCAATTATTTCGACAGCGAACAGTTGCAGGAGTTAGGACTTCCGACTGTTCAATACATTTCGGGCGAATTAAATGTTTCTGCCGATTATTTAAGTGATATGTTGCGAAACCTTACGGGGCAAAGCACTCAACAGCATATCCATAATTATCTCATTGAGAAAGCAAAAGAAATTCTGACCACTACTTCTCTTTCCGTTAGTGAAATTGCCTACGAATTAGGATTTGAACATCCGCAGTCGTTCAACAAGTTATTCAGGACAAAAACCAACCTTTCGCCATTGAAATTCAGGCAGTCCTTTAATTGAGTAAAAAATTCAAGCAACTAAAAAGCTAACAGTTTTTTAGTTGTAGCTTTTTAGTTGCTAATCAGAACAATTATTTAATCCTTATTACAAACTCTTCCTTAGGCACCCTTACCTTTTTAAGTTTAGCGTACTTATCATTTTCTTCATCGCGATATCCCAAAGCAAGCAACACAACACTTTTAAGTCCTTTTTCTTTCAGCCCTAAAACCTCGTCAAACTTTTCAGTGTTAAACCCTTCCATCGGTGTTGCATCTATATGTAAAGCTGCGGCAGCAATTAACCCCGTCCCTAACGCTATGTATGCTTGTTTGGCAGACCAAATAAAGTTTTCGTCGTCTGTTCTTGTTAATAGAGCACCAAGAGCACTTTTGAACCCCGCTAAATCTTCTACAGACATTTCCCGTACTTCTGCAATCAACCGGATATAGTTGTCGATGGTCTCTTGCGAGATTGAATCAAATGCTGCAAATAATAAAAGGTGCGAGGCTTCCACAATTTGTGGATTAAATGAATCAGAACCTAATTCTTTTCGCATTTCAGGGTTTTCGATTACAAAAAGCCTATAAGTCTGTATTCCTGTTGATGACGCTGAAAGATTAATGGCGTCGATTATTTTTTCCAAATCATCTCCATTCACTTTTTGCGTGCTGTATTTCTTTGTGGCATACCGCCAATTCAAATCTTCTATTAATTTCATTTATCGTTTTATTAAATTTAGTTGACTAACTTTTTCGTTTTAAACCAACAAATCTTTCATTCCAAATGCAGTTAAGCCTTTTTCATACTCAACTTTTACAGCGTCATTAGCAGCTTTAACAAATTCTCCGGTAGCCGGGTCAACCACTGTTCTTAATGGTCTTTGTCCTTTTGGTAAGTTAATTAAATTAACCACTGCATCCGCAACATCTTGTGGGTTAGGTTTTAAAGTTTCAAACATTTGACCAACAGCACTCCCCATTCTATTTGGAAAATCAGCTATTACTTCATACCTATCTACAACTGAAGTGTCAGAACCTGATTTGAATTTCAGTAAAATATCAGTTGGAAAAGCTCCTGGTTGAACGATTGCCACATCAACTCCTAAAGGTCTTACTTCATAATGTAGCCCTTCGCTTAATCCTTCCAAGCCAAACTTTGAAGCACTATACACTGTAGAAAATGGAAAAGCGAATCTTCCATTACCACTTGAAACATTAATAATTAAGCCTTCTGCTTGTTTTCGCATCGTTGGCAATGCCATTTTCATCAATCGCCAAGGGGCAATAACGTTAACATCAAACATCTCTTGTACATCGGCAGTAGTAAAGCTTTCGGCCACACCCGATCCAGCGTAACCTGCATTGTTTACCAATACATCAATTGTTCCTTCCTTAGCAATTATCGTGTTAAAAGCATTTTTTACACTTGCTTCATCCGTTAGTATAACATCTAAAACTGTTACGTTTTCTACTTGCGACAAAGCTTTTGCTTTATCTGCATTTTTTCCGTTAGTATCTCTCATGGTAGCGTAGACTTTGTGTCCCAAAGCCGCTACACTATTGGCTGTAAGCCATCCAAATCCACTGTTAGTCCCTGTAATTAATACAATTTTTTTTTTCATTTTCCTGTTATTTAAAATTTACGCAACAAAACTACGGAAATATTGTTACTTTTAGTAACTTTGAAACGAAAAGTAATAGTAACATACGAGTAACCATATAACATACGATGGAAAAAGAAATATCTCAAACAAAGGAATGTGCCAATACGATAATGGCCATTCATGATGTAATGGACTTGTTGAATGGCAAATGGAAAGTGTCGATAATCGCCTGCCTTTGTTATGAAAAAATGCGATATTCCGATTTATTACGAGAAATCAAAGGTATTTCAGGTAAAATGCTGAGTAGAGATTTGAAAGAATTAGAAATAAATCAGCTCATCACAAGAAAGGTGTTGAATACCCAGCCAATTACCGTAGAATATGAAATTACGGAGTATGGTTCCACACTCAAAGATTTGACTATCGTAATTGCGGAGTGGGGTTTTAAGCATAGGAAAAGAATAATTGAAAGTTACAATTGACTTAGAAAACTATCCATAAGCCTAATTTCCGTCCGATTAGGTTTTGAACGCTCGCAGTCGTTCAGCAAGTTATTTAAAAGTAAAAACGGAATTTCGCCATTGGAGTTTAGACAATCATTTAATTAGAAAAAAATATGTGGACAAAACAAAATATACCAGACCAAACTGGAAAAACAGTAATAGTAACCGGGGCGAATGTGGGAATTGGTTTTGAAACGGGTGAAATGCAACCATTATCGCCGGGCATTTTTATATATAAGCACCTAACAATCCTATATTTCTTTTTGTTCAGACTCGCTATGCGTGCTCGTTTTAGTGCTAAGAAGCTTTTTCTTTTTGATTGATTTTCTTTTTTCTGTCGCTGTTTACTGAATAAACTCGCATTCAAAGCCTACCGTAGCAGGCTATCAGCGTATAATACTACTAATAAGCAATATGTATTTTGCTTAACAATTCTTGTTAGTGGTTTTTCATTTCGTAATAGTACTATTCTATTTCTTCCAGCCACTATGTAGGTTTAGAATAGTACTATTTCATTTCTTCCAGCCACTATGTAGGTTTAGAATAGTACTATTTCATTTCTTCCAGCCACTATGTAGGTTTAGAATAGTACTATTCTATTTCTTCCAGCCACTATGTAGGTTTAGAATAGTACTATTTCATTTCGTCCAGCCACTATGTAGGTTTGAAAAAGTACTATGAAGGGGTAAAAAAGTACTAAAACGCTTTGTAATTACACTCCCTAAAGCTAAAAATGCACTGCCCTCTGTTTTCCTTGTAACCGCACAAGCTATCCTTGCATAGTATAGCAGCAGCTATATACCTGCCTGGAACTTCTACTCACTACAACTTAGCAAAAATACCGACCGATAGCCTCTACTGGCACTAAAATCAGCAACAAATAAGTATTTTTAATCTAATATCAAAAATAAACACAATTATTGTTGGCTCAATTGAAAAGTGTTTGTATTTTTGGAGTGTGAAAATAGAATATAGCCATAAGAAGTAGGGATAAAGTATGAATATGATCACTGCTGGAGATAAAACAGAGGTTTGTACACATTGCAACAATCGAGAAGAGAACAAAGTGAATAGTTCCATAAGGTGACATCCAAACTAAAGAATAAAAATAAATAAGAGCACCTTTATTAAAGGATTAACAAACAATAATCCACTTATTTATAGGTATATAATAATAAAAAGCGCTAAAGCTAAAGTCTATATAAGGTCACCTAGGTGCCGATATAAATTGTTAGCGGTAAGTGCAAAAAAAAGAAAGAGCCTACTTGCAATCGACTAAGAAACAGAATAAATTGATGACTAATGTGAAGTTGACTTGAATTAATTATAAGAAATTTTCTATTATTTCGACAACTTAAAAAAACGAGATACAATTCATAATGAAAAAGAATAAATTCATATTGCTTGTTCTACTAATTGCCATAAAATCAACAATTCTGTTTGGACAAACTGATTCTCTTAAACGGTGCAAATGTGAAACAGACACCACTTCAAGAATTTTCGATTATACTGAGAAAATGCCAACTTTTCCTGGCAGTAATAAAGAATTGTTTAAATTTATAACGAAGGATTTAGAATATCCGCAAGAAGCAATAGAACAAATACAAGAGGACAGAGTAATCCTTTCATTTTGCATACTTGAAACCGGAGAAATTTCAAATATAGAGATTTTGAGAGGAAAATATGAAAAGTTAAATAACGAAGCTATTCGCATTATCAAATTAATGCCAAACTGGGAACCTGCTTTCAGCAACGGAAAACCTATATGTCACAAGTATGTTCTTCCTATAGAGTTCAAACTAAAACCTAAAAAAAATACACATAAAAGTATTAATACAAAAGCACCTAACCGCTAACACGCGCTTTGCTCACCTGCTGGTTGACATGCACTCAGCGGTCTTTGCTCCCGCTTTCACTTTTTCGCTTTGCGAAAGTGAAAGCTCCCGCAAACCGCAGGATGCGCATAGCCTCGGTCGTTATGGGCAAGTGTAAAAAATGAAAATCAACTGCTGAGAAATATAGAGTTTTTGTAAATAAAAATAAAATTGTACATAAGAAAATACCAAGAAAATGTATATATCAAAAATAAAAATCACAAATTTTCGTAATTTCAAAGACAAAGAAATTATTTTCAATGATGGAGTAAACGTTATTATTGGTCATAATAATGCAGGAAAAACTAATTTGATTAAGGCATTATCTTTAGTAATAGATTGTCAAACCTCCAAACGACTTGATATTGATGATTTTAATAAAAATACTACAATTGCTGAACTTAAAGCAAATCCACCAAAAGTTAGCATTGCTGTTACAATAGAAAAAGGTAAAAATGAAGAACCTGACGACCTTGTTACGATTGCAACTTGGCTTACTAAGTTAGATTCGAATTATGAAGCATTACTTACATATGAATTTTTCCTACCTGAAAAGGAATTGACTAAATATAAAAAATCTATTGAAGAAATATCAGATGTAGATCCTAAAGCAATTGATAAAGCATTAAACATAATCAAACAAGATTTTATTAGACTTTATACCTTCAAAATATGGGGTGGAAATTTATCAAATCAAACGGTAGCAGAAAATGATTCTCTTCAAAAATTTGATTTTCAGTTCCTTGATGCAATAAGGGATGTCGAAAGAGATATGCTAACAGGAAGAAATACACTCCTAAGAGATGTCTTTAACTTTTTCATTGATTATGAAATTAAAATTGATAAGGCTATAACGAATGAGGAAAAGGCCGAAATAATAAAGCGAAGAAGAAATGACTTTTCATTAAAAGCAGATGTTTTAATTGACGAACTTCAAATTAGAATGAATGAGGGTAAAAAACAAATTTTATCTTATGCCAAAGAAACAGGTGCCTCATTTAATAACGCAAATCCAAACTTTGAAGGAGCTATTTCAGACGTTGAAATGTTCTCAGTTTTAAAATTAATTGTTGAATATACCACGGGAATACAAATGAAAATACCCGCGACTCATAATGGTTTAGGATATAATAATCTAATTTTCATGTCCCTGTTATTAGCAAAAATGCAGGTAAATTCAGATGGAGACTATATGGGTAGTAATTCTAAAATCTTTCCTGTATTAGCTATTGAAGAGCCTGAAGCTCATTTACATCCTGCCATGCAATATAAGTTTTTAAAGTTTTTAAAGCAAAAAAAGACTCAAAATAAAGCAAGGCAGATTTTTATTACAACACATTCTACTCATATTACTTCAGCTGTTTCTTTAGATGATTTAATCTGCCTTCACAATGAAAATGGAGTAACCACAGTCGGATATCCTGGCAAAGTTTTTCCTGATGATAAAAGCAAAAAGTACGTTCAGAGATTCTTAGATGCAACTAAGTCTGACATGTTATTTGCTCAAAAAGTAATATTAGTTGAAGGTATTGCAGAACAATTATTAATGTCTGTTTTTGCCCAATACGAAAATAAATCATTAGAAGATAATCATGTAGCTGTAATAAATGTTGGAGGACGTTTTTTTGATTACTTCTTGCATTTATTTGACAGTACAAAGCCTAACACTATCAATAAGAAAATTGCTTGTATTACTGATAGAGATCCTGAGAGAAAGACAAAAGCCGAAAATACTTATAAGAAATGTTATCCATTTGAGTTTAACAATGATGCTTTAGCCTATGATTATAATTCAAATCCTAGTGCAAGCAAATATCCAATTGGAACTAATGAAAACATAACATTTTTTAGTCAGGAATATTTAAAAGGAAAGACCTTTGAATATGATATAGTATTGCATAATCCTACACTAGAATTACTTGTTACAGATTCTATGAATAATCAACAAGAAATAAAAGATTTAATGAACCTATTTAGTAACAATAAACCTATTGCTGATTTTGAGGCAAAATTAAGAGATAGTGATGAAAATGCTAGAATAAAAGATAGTATTGCAGCTAATGCATGGGATGAAGTTGATAAGAAAAAAGCGATAATTGCATCACGTTATCTAAATTCTGTAGGGAAAGGTGAAAACGCCTTAGAATTATCATATAATTTGCTGGATAATTTAGAAATGAAAGATACACCTGATTTCACTGAGTTTATTGTGCCTGAATACATTAAAAAAGCAATTGATTGGATATGTCAGTAACTCAAATTAGTTCAGATACTTTACTCGATGATATTGAACAACATTTCCGAGTATCAGCAGGACCAGGTGCCGGTAAAACTTACTGGCTTATAGGACACATTAAAAATGTACTTCATAATTCTAATCGATTAGCGAAATCAAAAAAAATAGCATGTATTACTTATACAAATATTGCCGTAGAAACAATCCTTTCAAGACTTGGCACTTCTTCTGAAAATGTAGAAGTTTCAACTATTCATAGTTTTTTATATAAACATATCGTTAAGCCTTATATATCATTTATTTCAGAAGAGTATGGAATAAATATTAGCGAGATGGACGGTCATGATGAATCTTACATTAGTTTAAAGAATTTAGTAACATGGATTGAATCACATACTAACTCAGCTCAGTTAAGGCATCCATACACAATTAATCAATTGACAAAATTAGAAAATAATAAAGTAGCACTTTCAAATTGGTTAAATTCCTTGTCATATAAGATTGATCAAACAGGTACTATAAATATTGTTAGTGATAGATTAAAAGCTTTTTATATAGATAATAGAAGTAGAAGGTTTTTAGGTCGACAATGTATGGATTTGCTAGATTGTGATTTTTTAAGTTACAAGCGACTTTATTGGCAAGATGGCAAGATTGATCATGACGATGTCCTTTTTTTTAGTTATCAAATAATTAAAAAATATCCATTTACATTGGATGTTTTACGATCAAAGTTTCCATATTTTTTTGTCGACGAATTTCAAGACAGCAATCCAATACAAGTTGAATTACTAAAGTTAATAGGAGAAAAAGAAACTATTATTGGAATTATTGGAGATAAAGCTCAATCTATATATGGTTTTCAAGGGGCAGATCCAAGTCAATTTCAATTATTTAGTCTAACAAGAATATTGGATTATCAAATTTCTAATAATCGAAGAAGTTCTAATGAGATAATTAGTTTGCTAAATAATTTACGCTTCGATATTATTCAAAATCCAATTAGGAATTTCTCATCTATACACCCTACAATATTAATTGGTGAAATGAGTAGTGCTTTAGATAAGGCTCAGATACTTTGTGGCAAAGAAATTATATACTCTTTAGCAAGGCAGAATGTTATTTCAAATGCAATGAAAATGGCAATTGGAGGTATTGAATTGAATGGAAAGCTTTTTGATGAACTTAAAGCTGTGGATTCGAATAAAACTAGATGCAATCTTATTATTTATTGTATTAAATCTATTGAATTTGCTCGTGAAAATAAATTTAAAGATTCTATAAAGGAACTTGAGAGATTTTTTAAATACGGTAATGACAAAGAAAAGACAAAGAAAATATCTTTAAATCACATTATTAAATTATCAGAAAATTATGATGAATTTAAAAAAGGTTCATTGTTAGAGTTCTCTGAATTTGTACGTAATAACATAAAAAAAGACTTGTCAAAGGTTTCTGGTGGTGCAATAAAAATATTCTATGAAAACCATACTTATCAACAGTTGGCATTATGTGTAAATGTTCCAGAAGATTTAAGTTGTCATAAAACTATTCATAAATCTAAAGGTGATGAATTCGACAATGTGCTTTTAGTTTTAAAAAATGAATCTGATTTGAGTTTTATTTTAAGCCCCAATATTGATAATAACGAGGAGCACCGAATTAATTATGTTGCAGTAAGTCGAGCAAAAAATAAACTATTTATTTCAATTCCTAGTTTAACTCCAATCGTTAAAAGAAAATTAGAATTAAAATTATTTCAAATAGTTGATGTATAAAAATTATATAAAAGATATGAAACAATATTCAAAAACAATTTCCACGAGTTTTGATTTCCCCTCGCTGGCGCGGTTCTGTGAACCGTGTCAATACAGAAAAGATAAGAAACTTTGTTTTTGAGTAGCACAGGTCGCAGACCTGCGCTAGCAAGGGGGAAGAATTTTTGGAACAATTAAAATGTAAAATTTGAACCACATGTCTAAAAGAATCAATAAAAAACATTTCCTGATTTTTAATAATGGTGGTGTTATAACAGCAACTACACCAAAAGATTGGGCACGTGGTAATCAACAATATTTTTCAGATTATGATTTTTCTGATTCTAAAAACACGCCAACAGTTAAAGTGATAGAAAAATATTTGTTAGAAAAGCTTAGTTATAAATGCATTAAAAATAATGAAGTTGTAATTTGCTATGATTATAATGCTGTTTAACTGTCAATCTTCTAAATTATAATTTACAATTAAATACACCCTAATTTGACATAGTATGAAATTAAATCGCCTAATAATTCACGAAGTAATCAAAAATGAGATAAAATTAAATACAGCAACAGTTGAATTATCTCAGAGTTTATTGACAATAACTCAAAATGAAGTTAATTTTGTTGAACACTTAAACAAAAGATATATTGACTCTCGACAATCTCATGGTTGTTTTAAAACTGAAAAGAGCGATTCTTTTGCAAATGAATATCTAAAATACAAAAAGAGTCCGAAAAATAATGAATTTTTAAATTTTTCGAAGAGTACAACAGGGGAATTAATGAGGATTCTAAATCTCACAGCACCTGCAAAAGGAGGTTTTCTTGTTTATGCTGAATATGAAGATTATGGCTCTTTTGTAGCCGTGTTTCTTATACGGAACAGGAAAGGCAGTAAATTGATAAAATCGGATAATGTGTACACTATCACGGAGCAAATTCATGTTGATGTTGATAATCTAGCAATGGCTTGCAGGATAAATACCAAAAGACTGGATAATAAAGAAGACAATTACCTGAGTTTTATAAACAAGAAGAGTGAAGATTCAAAATTCTTCTTAACCTGGATTTGTGCAAATGAAATTATCCGGGATAAAGATGATACAAAAGCACTTATTTCCTTGCTAAGAAAAGTTACACCTCCAAAAATTAATGGGGTTGATATGTCTCTAATCGACCTATGTGATTCAATTTATGACCATATAAGAAGTAGTCCGAAAAGAGAAGTCTCGTTAGAAGATATTGGGCTTAGCTTTTGGGAAGATAGCGCCTATCTTTTACAAGAATCAAATAAACACGGAGTAGTGATAAGTTCTATCTTTAAACCTGATAATACCGAACTAAAAAAATTAGTAGATTTAAAAGCAACTGCTGATTCTATAAGTATAAGTTTTCCTCAAGAACTTCTAAATGATATAATAACGGTTAAAGGTGATAAAATTGTGATAAAATCACAAAGCCTTGCAGATAAGATTAATAGTGAAAAAATCTATTAAGGATATTATGAATATTCTAGAAGATATAAATAAATTAATTATTTCGAATAGTGAAAATGTCACATATAAGAATAATTGTATCTCGTTAGTTACTTCCACTATCGAACAGAGAGATAGTATATTGAAATATGGCAATGATAATATCACTTATTCAGATAAGGTATTAGATATTAGTCTTAATGGACTAATGGAAGATACGAATGTTTATTATAATGAAACTGAATTTATTCGTAACAATAAAGAATTCGATATGAATTCTTTAGAGAAGAATATTGCTATCTTATTTTATAAAAAGAGCAAATTACTAATTTACAATAAGACAAATAACCATACTACAAATTATTTCATTCCTAATCAAATTGCCTATAATCAATTTGTAGTATTATTAAAATCGAAAATTTTTGCCGATGATTATAATGATGTGTCTTATCAGTTACTATTATATTCATTAGACAAAGGAGTATATAAAATAGAGTTACCAATATTAGCACCCCATTTAGATGATAGTAAAAATTTTCAGGAGCAAGTAAATTTATTCTCAATTAAATATGCTTCACCTGATTTTATTCTACATTTTAAAAATCAATTATACAACTTACCGGTTATTGCTGAAGAAAAAAGGATACAATATATTGTAACAGTATTGTCTGAATTGATTCATAATGCTGATATGGAATATCAGCTATTCAGCAAAAAATTCTCATTCAAAAAACTGCGAACTGAACTTCGTCAAGAGAAAGAGAACTATTTTAAATCCCTAACAGAAGTTCTCTCGAAAATAACTAACCAAATAATAAGTGTACCTATATCTATTTCAGCAGCTATTTTGGCTTCATTTAAAAGTGAAGGTTGGTTACAGGTATTAATATTAATTGTTTTCTGGGGTTATACTCTTTTTATGCTAAGAATACATGGTTTTTATATAAATGATTTAAATGATTTGGAAAGAACTTTAGATAAAGATTTTGAAATAATTAACCGAGATTCTGGCTATGATCAGGTAGAAATAGATAACGAAAAAGAATCAGTACAGAAAAGAATAGATAATGTTAAAATTACTATTAGACTCTTTAAAGTAAGTTTCATAGCTATTGCAATTGTTTTAAGTGCATATATTATTTGGAAGCTTTGCAATGACACTAATACAGTAGGTTCAGCATCTTCTAATGGTTTAATTGCTTTATTCCATAGTTTAATCCGTTAATTTGAAAGGCTGGCCCCTCCTCTGACGCGGTTCTGTGAACCGTGTCAATACAGAAAAGATAAGAAACTTTGTTTTTGAGTAGCATAGGTCGCAGACCTGCACTAGCGAGGGAGTTTTAAATGAAATTTTATTTAATTTAATTTTCATACAATGCAATTCACCCCAGTTTGCCATAGCTACTAGAACATCTATTCCAGTGGTGCAATATACAATACATTATAAGGTGGCCAGCCAGCCACCCGCGAAATTATAAAAAAGCTTGGTTTGTATACTTGCTATACGGAAGTAGTTTATCCAGCATGGGGAGGTCTCTTTGAGTTTGTGAGCGCTTGTCGAAGTCATCGAGGATGTTTACCCAGCATGATGAATGACAAACGGTGTGACAACGATCGGCTTCATTAACCGGCAGGGTCTTATACTAGTCGTTTGGCGGTAATATTAAAAACTCATCCATATTAGATTCAGACAGAACAATCTTAGCTTTGATCAGTTTTATAAAAAAGTTTTGCTATACTTTTGTATAGTAAATCATTGTTGTCCGGTAAACTTTATATATGAAATCTTGTGAGAGATTTCTCACTTCGTTCGAAATGACAATCAATGTTTTATGTTTTGGGATGGGGTAGGTTGGCGGCTACGCCGCCAACCTACCCCATCCCTTACAAAGAGAATGTAATAATCTGTCATTCTGAACGAAGTGAAGAATCTACTGTTCTTTACCGGACAACAATAATAGTAAATCAAAAAACAGAAATAATGAATAAAATTGCATTAGTAACAGGTGGAAGCAGAGGTATTGGTAAAGATACCGCGCTTCAATTGGCAAGTAAAGGATTAGATGTAATCATTACATATCAATCAAATAAAGATGCTGCAGAGAAAGTAGTCGCTGAAATTGAAGAAATGGGACATAAAGCCAAATCGTTCCAATTGGATACCAGTAAAAATATCAAAACTTTTGATGTTTTTGTAACAGATATTTCAAATTATTTACAAACAACTTACGGTCAAGCTAAATTTGATTATCTTATAAATAATGGCGGGGTGGGTGGTCATAAGTCGGTAGCCGAAGCAACCGAAGAAGAATTTGACTTAATGGTCAATGTGCATTTTAAAGGCGTTTATTTTTTAACTCAAAAATTATTACCATTCATTAATGACAAAGGCGGAATTGTGAATATTTCAAGCGGATTAACTCGTCGCACGTTCCCGAATACAAGTACTTATGCTACTGTAAAAGGGGCAATTGAGGTTTTTACAAGAGTTTTAGCTTCAGAATTGGCTGAAAAGAAAATCAGAGTAAATTCAGTTGCTCCTGGTGCAGTTCAAACCGATTTTAATGGCGGCGTAACAAGAGATGATCCCAAGATGAATCAAGCAGTATCTAATATAACGGCTTTAGGACGCCCCGGTTTACCCGAAGATTTGGGCGGCGTGATTGCCTTTTTATGTACAGATGATGCGTATTGGATTAACGGTCAACGCATAGAAGTTTCCGGTGGGATGGCACTTTAAACTAATTTTTGTATTTATATTACTTAAAATGTTCTATTTATGAATGATCGAAATATTAAAACCATTAGTGAATATCATAAATTCCGGGGCTTACCCGGCCCTAAACATCCGTTGATGAGTTTGATTGATTATAGCAAAATTGATCATCGAACAAATGTGGAGGAAATTGTCACAACGCCTGATTTTTACGCTATTGGTTTTAAGAAGAACATTCCAGCTAAGTTCAGATATGGACAATCGTATTTTGATTTTGATGAAGGTGTGATGTCTTTTTTTTCTCCTAATCAAGTAATTCATTACGAACCTATTAAAACTAATTTTAATGAACAACCATCTGGATGGCTTTTATTTATCCATCCGGATTTTCTTTGGAATACTACTTTAGCGAAAAGCATTCAACATTTTGATTTTTTTGGTTATGCTATTAATGAAGCCTTGTTTTTGTCGGAAGATGAAGAAAAAATCATGGCACAGATTTTTGAAAACATCAATAAAGAATATAATTCTAGTATTGATGAGCTGAGCAAAGATATTATTGTGGCACAAATTGAATTGTTATTGAATTATGCAAAACGTTTTTACAAAAGACAATTCATTACAAGAGAAAAAAACAACCATGAAATTTTAACGAAACTAGAAATGGTTTTATCAGATTATTTCAATCAAAGAGAAACCTTAGAAAGCGGTTTACCAAGTGTACAATTTATAGCAAATCAACTAAATGTTTCTCCTAATTATTTAAGCAGTTTACTCAAACAATTAACAGGAAAAAGCACACAAGTACATATTCACGAAAAACTCATTGAAAAAGCTAAAGAAATACTTTCAACGTCATCACTTACTGTGAATGAAATTGCGTATGAATTGGGTTTTGAACGTCCTGAATCGTTCAGTAGATTATTCAAAAAGAAGACCAACCAGACCCCTTTAGAATTTAGGGCGAGTTTTAATTGAGTAAAATTCACCTTAATACAGGTTTTAAAGACGTTTACAATAGTATATATTATCAAAAATTAAAAATTCAAATTATATATTTTAGTATGACAACAGAAGAGCAACCAATTTAAAACTTCGAAGACTAGTATCCAACATTTGGACTTCTCAATACAATAACTTTGGACTTTACAAGAAATTTGGCTGACTTTTTTATGTTGAACTTTGCAGTATAAAAAAATAAGAAAATGGAAAATTCAAAAACAGTATTAAGTAAAGCATACATCATCACTGGACCAACTTCTGGAATAGGCTATGCTACTGCATTAGAACTGGCTAAGCATGGTACAGTTATACTTGTTGGACGAAATATTGAAAAACTTAATCAAGTACAAAAAACCATTCTAGAAATGGGGAAAAGTGCCGTTTCGGTCGTATGCGATGTTTCAGATATTAAAAGTGTGCAGCGCGCAGCACAGCAAATCATAGAGCTAAAACTTCCGATAGCCGGATTGCTAAACAATGCTGGAATTATGCCGTCGAAAGCAACAAAAAGTGCTCAGGGCTGGGATATGACATTTGCCACAAATCATCTGGGAGCATTTGCATTAACCGAAATTCTTGCTTCGCATCTTCCGGACGGAGCAAACGTAGTGTTTATTGCTTCTGCCATTGAAGATCCTGAACGTAAACCTGTAAAAGCGATGGGAATGCGCGGTGGTCGTTTTATCTCAGTAGAAGCAAGTGCCCGAGGTGAATGGAAAGAAGGAGGTTCTAAAATGGCCGGTACAGATGCCTATGCGACATCAAAGCAATGTATTCTTGCCTCTGCAATGGCTTTTGCACGCGAAAACCCTCGCTTACATTTTAATGCAGTAGAGCCGGGAATAACACGGGGAACAAGTCTTGGTGGGGAAGACACGAATGCTATCGTACGCTTCCTGTTTGGTCTGGTTATGGCAACAATCCCTCCTTTCTCCAACTATAGCAGTACACCCAAAAAGTCGGCAAAAGTCATTACAGAAATTCTGACCGATGAGTCAGGTAAAACCGGTATTTACTTTGACGAAAAAGGTAAACCGATGCTTGGTTCCGATTTATCTCAGGATCCGAAGTTTCAAAATCGTGTTGTAGCCGAAACGCGTGCCTTTTTGTCGAAAGTTAAAGTGTAAATAAATTTGGGTCCCCAACTACTTGAGCCGTTTATTGAAAACACTAACAGGACAAAGCACTAATAAGCTTTTTGAATCTTTATTAACAATTCTTATTAGTGGTTTTTCATTTCGTAATAGTACTATTTCATTTCGTCCAGCCACTATGTAGGTTTAGAATAGTACTATTCTATTTCTTCCAGCCACTATGTAGGTTTGAAAAAGTACTATGAAGGGGTAAAAAAGTCTTAAAACGCTTTGCAATTACACTCCCTAAAGCTAAAAATGCACTGCCTTCTGTTTTCCGTGTAACCGCACAACCCATGCTTGCATAGTATAGCAACAACTATATACCTGCCTGAAACTTCTACCCACTACGACCTAGCAAAAATACCGACCGATAGCCTCCACAGGCACTAGAAACAGCAACAAATAAGTATTTTTAATCTAATATAAAAAACAAACACAATTATTGTTGGCTGAATTGAAAAGTGTTTGTATTTTTGGAGTGCTAAAAAATGAGTTAGGCAA
>Ga0302170_10000316_pt1 | contig 19448 bp, 15 predicted proteins | sample I_Fen_N2_1_FD_193492 | JGI IMG/M metagenome (GOLD analysis project Ga0302170, IMG submission 193492) | Peat permafrost microbial communities from Stordalen Mire near Abisko, Sweden - I_Fen_N2_1 | ecosystem: Environmental > Terrestrial > Soil > Wetlands > Permafrost | place: Sweden: Abisko...
GATTGAGTTATCAGTTCTTTATTGGCCGGTACTTTTATATTCAGCCAGGAATGCACGTTTATGTGAGGGGTGATAACAGCATTGATTTTGGCACGGTCAGATATTCCATCCCTAATGTTGATTTGTCACCTGTTATACGGTTGGGTGTCAGACTCTGGAGTAAAGACAAATAAATTCAACACATGAAAGTAACAAAATTAATCTGTATAATGGTCCTATTAATGTGTGGCGTATTCTGCTCTTGTTCTATGGAATATCGCAGACATGAACCGTCACTGACAATACATAAAAGCGATATATACAAAGTGCTTTATTATGCTTCACTGGCCGGTAGTTCGCATAATTCGCAGCCATGGAAAGTTGTTGTAGCGGGAAATCAGAGTATACGTTTGTATGCCGACACAACCCGTGAACTTCCGGTAGTAGATCCCGATCGAAGAGAATTGTACATTTCCCTTGGTGCATTCCTGGAAAATCTGACATTGGCTGCCGGAAGGCTGGGCTATGAAACCAATGTTGCACTCACTGAGAATTACAAAAAGAACATGCCTGTTGCAGAAATTGATCTCCATAAAACTGTTCCCACCAATTTTGATCTTAAACTCATTGAAAGACGGATGACATTACGAATTCCATTCAATAAAGATCCATTAAAAGTAACCGATGTCAAGCAAATTGTTACTCCAGACCCTCAACATATCCTTTATTATTCCGCTACATCAGAGGATGGTCGTTTTATTGCAGAGAATGCCATGAGTGCCTATAATCAGCAAGCATACAGTAACGCGGCACAAACAGAGTTAGCGAAATGGATGCGATTCTCCGACAAAGATGTAGAAGAAAAAAAGGATGGACTCACAACAGCAGGAATGCAACTGACAGGTATTGCCGGTTTTGTTGTACGGCACTATTACAAACCGGAAGATTCAAAAAAGACATCGTTCATCAAGGCAGGAATTGAGAAAACTAAAAAACAGGCTCTTGGCTGCGGTGGCTGGGTAATCATTACAGCAACCACCAATTCGGTTAAAGAATGGATAAACCTGGGACGAATCTATCAAAACATCAACCTTACGTGTACAAAATTAGATATTGGATTTCAGCCAATGAATCAGATTGTTGAAGAAGAAAAATTTAAGACCGACGTTACAAAACACCTTGGGATTAAAGGAGAGCTTATGTTTATTGCACGTGTAGGGTATATCGACAAGACTCCGGTACCTGTCAGTCCTCGCAGGTCTGTAGAGGATTTTACACAGTTTGTTCAATGACTTTTTGGATATCCTTTACGATAATACGATGTTAATCTCAGATCGTCCGGTCAGGCGATTGAACGTAGTTTGTGAATAAAATAGATTATTACCCCTATTTTGTAATTTCATCATACTACGAAGTCATGATCTTTGCCCTAACTGATCAATTATAGAAATATCCTCACGATTTTTGGTCTAAAAAGGATGAGTAATGACACTCTTATTACAAAACGATTACAACCAGAATTCTGTTTGTTGCAAAACAGATTACAATCTGATTACATTTTAAAATACCTTCCTACTGTCCAATTAATTAAATAAAATTCTTATTACATTTGATTCATTAATTTTTAGCGAGAGAATCTCCTTGAAATAGAAAGCGATATCAACTTGCCATGTCACACAGACAGGTTTGTATCTGCTAAATTTTAAAATGAAGAAAGTATTAAAATTAAAACATTTCGAACTTTAGGTGTTCAATGCCTGTTTTAATTATTTAAGTATAAATAAGATATAAGACTTATGGATCGATTGGAATTAGTGAGGACTGAGATTGATGCTATTTTATTGAATCAGGAAAATGTAAATGTGCGCCCTGAAGGGTATATTCACCTGTATGGTGTCGCTCAGAATTGCACTATGCTGGCCATTAAACGAAAACTGAATGTTGAGTTATGTACCATTATCGGTATGTTGCATGATATTTACACCTATAAAATTGGCTATGCAAAGGAGCATGCGTTACTGGGTGCCATTGAAGCTGAAAACTTATTACGGGATCTGGAAGTATTTACCGAAGAAGAAATTGAAGTTATCAAAACAGCTATCAGCCATCATAGTGACAAAAAGACCATTCACGATAAATACAGCGAATTATTGAAGGATGCCGATGTATTGCAAAACTCGCTTTACAATACATCGTATGAAATAAAACACAGGAAAAGATTAAAGAAGGCATTTAAGAATCTGGGGATAAAAATCAAGATAAAGAAAGTAAAAGAACCAATAGAGTAGACCGTTTTATTAAAGCCGCATATCCGGAGAATTAGTTTAGACCTAAAGGATAAAACAATGAATACGATTATCAAAAACTACAATTTACAGATTAAGAAATTCCAGAAAATTGAATTCAGTTCATCAGAAACTGAAATTCATGACAAGCGGGTTATTCTTAGACGGATTTTCCCTATCCTTGCTGTTTATAAGATAAAGCCATCAAAAGTAAAAAACGGGGAAAAGGCATTTAAGTTATTCGGAAAGCTGCGGGATATTCAGGTTCAGATATTAAAACTGGAAAGTATTGATCAAACTCCTGAAATAATGAAATATCTGGCCTTTTTGAGCGAAGACGAGAAAGAACTCAAAGAGAAAGTACGTAGATTTTGCAAAAAGAAAGAGCTGGAATTTCCTACCATTAAGAAAAAGTCAACACTTGAAAAATCAAAGGTAATTGGCAAAACAAATAAGTCGCTCAACAAACTCATTGAAATAATACAGTCAAGGAGCATAGATGATGCCGAAGATATTCATAAAATCAGGATCGAGTTTAAGAAATTCAGGTATAAAGTAGAGATACTTTCGTATATAGAAGATATTGACGATTCAAAGCTTGAAATGCTTAAGATGTATCAGGATAAGCTTGGCGATATTCAGGATTTCGAAGTATTAATCACCGGTATAAAGAAATATTGTAAGAAAAGAAAGCTTGATGCAGATGAAATGACCGAACTATTTGAGCACGATCAAAACACCCTTATTGAAAACTTTGATAACCAGATTGAATTGTTTATTGCCGTTTGTAAGGATGTCCTGATTTTAGATAAAGAGCCTGAAAGTTCAGCAAATATGATTCATCTCACTGAGAACTCCGGGTTAGTGGAGGATAAGCCGGAACTTACTAAAGTAGATGAAAGAACAACTTCCGGAGAGGTAAGTAAAATTATTGATTCATTAGTGACAACAAAGAATAAGGATACTGGAAATGACGAGGCAACACCTGCTGCTAATGATCAGAGTATCGAAAATATCGATGCTGAAGTGATTGAAGGCAATCAGGTACCTAAAACCACTGGCGCAGACAGTTTAAAAGCAGCCAGGCCAAATTCAAAGAAGAAGCCGGTAGTTGAGAACAATGTTCCTGTAGATTCAAATCAGCCAGAATAGACTGAAAATCGGATCATCAGGAGTATCTTTCGTATTAAATAAAGAGGCTGACAACATTGATATGTGTCAGCCTCTTTCCAATTTTACAATAGAATTTTTTACTTTATGTCTATCGGTTCTTCTACTTTATTTTTTTCTTTCCAGTTAACGTAAAGCATATGAACAATCCCATCAGCAAGACCAATGGTGGGTACAATAATATGGGTTGCACCGACTCCTTTTGCTACAGTAAGATAGATATCTGCAGCATATGTAATAACATCGGCCCGGTCGGGTTTCAACTTATAGTTGGTAATAAGCTCTTCGACGGTAAATTGTTTCAGCGTATCATTCAACTCTTCCAGTTTCTGAACTGAAAGTTTATTATTCTTTCGAACTTTAGCCAATGAATTCAATTTAATGATGTTTCCACCTGATCCGATAATATCCGTAATCTTATATTGTTCGTGCAACTCGTGCAAATCATAGTTTAATCTTTCGAATTCAACGCCTTTCACTTTGTCGTTGAGAAGTCTCACCGTTCCAATGTCATAGGATTTTGATTCCAGCAATTCGCCATTCACCATCAGGTTTAATTCGGTACTTCCACCACCAACGTCGACATAAATATAGTTCAGCTCTTTGTTTAAATTATCAGCAAAATGGCTCTCGTAAATAATAGAGGCTTCTTCATGTCCATTGACGATTTCAATTTTGAGACCGGTCTCTTTGCGGATTTCCTTCACCAGGGCAGTTGAATTTTTAGCTTCACGCATAGCTGCAGTGGCGCACGCCCTGTAATCCGCAATACCGTAAATCTTTATCAACTGCTTAAAGGCTTTCATAAGCCGGATAAGTTGCTTTTCCTTTTCCCCGCTTATCTTGCCGGTTACAAATGATTCCTGTCCCAACCGTAAAGGTACCCGCACCATCAACACCTTCGTGAAAGAATCGGAAGGATCGCCCGGCACTATACTTTTGATTAAAAGACGAACAGCATTGGATCCAATGTCAATAGCTGCAAAATTAATACTTTTCATACGGAATGATATTTTTGTATATTAATAATTATATGCCCGGTTTTTCATTCTCAACGAAGCCGGCTTCATACTCTTTTTTGTAAAATTTATATAGCTCCTCCTGGGATCTGAAAGATACATCCTGATGTGTGTTATTCAACAGGTTTCTACCCGACCCGTCAACAATTCTGGCCTTCACATTATCTTTCAATCCAAATTCAATGACTCTTTTTAGCTGCTTTTGAATCTCGGGATCATAAACCGGGGTATATACTTCAACCCTATTGTCCAGATTTCGGAGCATCCAATCGGCAGAACCAAGAAAGTAACGTTCCTCTCCTCCGTTAGCGAAAATCAGAATTCTGGAATGCTCCAGATAACGGTCAATAATGCCAAATGCATGGATATTTTCACTTTGTTTTGGGATACCGGTTACCAGGGAACAATTCCCACGAACCAACAGTTTAATCACAACACCAGCGTTCGAAGCCTGGTAAAGCTTTTCAATGATCTTTTCATCTACAATATGATTGATTTTGCAGAATATGTAGGCGGGCTTGCCTTTTTTGGCATTATCTGTTTCAGTCTTGATCAGACTGAGCAACTTTTTCCGCATAAACTGAGGAGCAATGATCAACTGTTTAAAAGTAGGACTGAGATAGGGTTGCTCTAAAAACTGGAACACGCTTTCAACCTCATCCACTATGCCTTTGTGAGCTGTCATAAGGGTGAAATCAGTATATACGGCGGCAGTACCTTCGTGAAAGTTGCCCGTACCGATACAGGCTATATTCCCTTTGCGGGCTGAAATATGGGCAAGCTTTGAATGTACCTTCAGACCTTCTACCCCCAGTATTACTTTAATGCCCGCTTCCTGCATTTTAGTAGCCCAATTGATATTGGACGATTCATCAAACCTAGCCAACAACTCGACAATGGCTGTCACTTTTTTGCCATTCATGGCAGCACAAATAAGTGCCTTTATTACTTTGGAGTTCTTGGCTAACCGGTAAATACTGATTTTAATTGCTTTTACTTCCGGATTGATGGCTGACTCGCGTAGCAGCCGGATAAAGTTATCGAAACTGTGATACGGACAATGGATATACCGGTCTTTCTTGCGAATCAGTGAGATCAGGCTAATGGATTCCTCAAATGCACGGATAGGGATTGGCGGATGGTTGGTATATTTCAGCCCGGGTTTTTTAATCTTAGGGAATGATATAAGGTCTTTCAGATTGTGATAGCGTGCACCACCTACGGGGACATCGTTTTTATCTATTTTGAGTAATTTTTCGGTAAAGCGTAAAAGATCTGATGGAATATCCCGGTCATAGACAAATCTTACCGGTAAGCCATTCTTTCTGCTTTTAACTCCCTTTGAGACTTTCTCCAATACACTTTGGTAAGCTGTGTTATCAAATTCCATTTCAGCATCCCGCGTAAACTTGACAGTGTAAGCTTCATATTTGTCATGGTTCAACTGCACAAAAATATAAGGGAGGCAATATCGGATGACGTCTTCCAGAAACATGATACAACTCTTTTCTCCTTCTTTGGGCAATACGAAGAATCTAGAAAACTCTCCGGTTGGGACTTCTATCAGCGCATATTCCTTTTTGTCGTTTTTCTCGTGCTTGACACTGTTTGATATCTTTACAGCCAGGTAAATACTTTTATCATTTAATTTGGGCTCTACCGACATTCGTGAAACCAGTATCGGGAAAAGGGAGTTCATCAATTCCTCCCGGTAAAAATTATCCACATATCTTTCCTGATCAACCGTTAATTGGGTTTCATTCACTAAGAAAATATTCTCTTTTTGAAGCTCAGCCTTCAGATCCATAAAGATCGTATCGAAATCAACGGTATATTCTTCGTTTAATTTCAAAATCCTCTTTAGAATTTTCTTAGAATTAGTATTGACCGGATGCATATTCTGCTCCAGTTCAATCATACGACGGAGTGTAGCTACCCGGATTTGAAAGAATTCATCCAGATTATTTGAATAGATACCTAAAAAACTAAGTCGCTCCAGTAATGGGTTTGTTTGATTTGAAGCTTCGTCAAGTATCCTACGATTGAAGTACATCCAACTGATATCCCGATTGATGGTATAATTTTTCTTTAGCTTATCGATCATAGAGAATGGAATTGATTAGTGGATATTGATATGCAACTGTTATTAAAACGAAATAACACAAAGTAAAGTTCTTTCTATTTCGACTTTCTATTTCGTTTTAGTAAGTCATTGATGTTTACTGCCATTAAATCACGAAAGATATTAAATGGAGCATAAAAAGTCCTGTTTTGGTCAAATATAGGAGTTTTAAATCGATTTTTAGTGAGAAAATCAATTTAAATTGTGTCACAGGACAAATAAAGCTCTTTGTATTAAATATTTGTGACATTATTAGAAATTAGATTATTCTTATTCAAAGATTTGTTATTAATCATTTGTGGATTCTGACTTAAGTTTCCTGTTGCTTTCTTCCTTCTCGGGAATAATTTTCCTGTTAATCAATTTGAATATCATTTAATAAGTAAATGGCCTGTATATTTCTTTGAATCAAATAGCAGAAAATAATTTAAATGAATTCATCTTTTTCAATACTTCTATGAAAAATGTGATTTAAATGAAACATTTATTTACACGAAATGCAATTTGTTTGAAATGTTATTTTAATGTTGAAACAATATATTTGTAAATAAATTAAAATCCATTTAATCAAATCATTAATTATTAAAAGTATGAAAAAGAATTACTCCTTACCAGGTACTTTCCAAAATTGGAAAGCAAATGTAGTCCAATCCACTCTTATTGTGGGTATGGCTTTTATGTTTTCAGGGCTTGCCCATGCACAGATTCAGATGATCTACACATCCGATTCGCATTACGGTATAACTAAAACGAATTTCCAGGGGGCAACTAAAGTAGATGCACATGTGGTTAATGCCGCTATGGTGAACAAAATGAATGGAATGTCATTGATGACGTTCCCGGGTGACAATGGTTACAAAGCCGGTCAGGTAGTAGGTCCGATCGATTATGTCATCAACACGGGTGATATTGCAAACAGAGAAGAAGGCACTAGTACAAGTGCAATACAATCGGCGGCAGCTTCCTGGGCGCAGTTCGAAAATGATTACATCAATGGTCTTACACTGAAAAACATGAATGGCCAGAATGCTACTTTACTTTTAGCTCCGGGTAATCATGATGTTTCAAATGCTATTGGTTTTACAAAACCTATGTATCCGGCAACAGATGCTACATCAATAGTAAATATCTACAATTTGATGATGAAACCTGCTACTCCCAAAACAACTTCGAATTATAATTATACCACCGACAAAGTAAACTATTCAAAAAATATTGGTGGTGTGCATTTTATGTTTTTAACCTTGTGGCCTGATTCAGCCAACCGTATCTGGATGAACAATGATATTGCCGCTGTAAGTGCTAAAACCCCTGTTGTTATTTTTACACACGATAACCCTGATCTTGATACAAAACATTTGCATAATCCAAATGGAATCCATGATATTAACGCTACGGATCTATTTGAAAATATGGTAGAGGAAACCTGTAAAGATGGACTGACAACTTCTGCGGCATCTATTATAGAACAGAGAGGCTTTGCCTGTTGGGTTAAGGCTCATAACAATGTCAAAGCCTATTTTCACGGACATTCAAACGCGAATGAATACTATGTTTATAAAGGACCTGATAATAACATTGCTTTAAGAACCATTCGCGTTGACTCGCCAATGAAAGGAAACTTCTCCGCAACAAATGAAAAACTGCTTTCATATCAGGTAATCGCATTAGATTCTGTTTCAAAGAACATGACTGTTCGTGAATGTCTGTGGAATCCAACCGCAACTGCCGGTGCACCGATTCAATGGGGTGCAAGCATCACTTTTGCTTTAAATAAAGGAGACTCATTATTAAGTGTTGCGAATGCACTGGCTGAAGTTAATTATACTATTCCTTCCTGGACTTTATTAAAAAAGGCTGCCACTTTAGTTAAAACCTTACGAACTGATTCTTCTTCAACGGCATTTTCTTTGCGAGACTCTTCAGCTACCGTGTTATTGCAAAATGCATTGAATGGTCTTAAAGCCAACAATATGCCTTACAATATCTGTATGTCGCTCAATGGATCTCCAACTACAAACATGGGTTTTGCCTGGTTTACAAACTCAGGGGTAACCGACGAGCAAGTGCAAATTGTGTCGGGCAATTCTACCGATTTTTCTGCTCCTGCTTTTAGTGTCAACTCAACAGGCACTTCGATAACAAAAAATTACTGTGTTTCACAAAATCTCCTTCCATCTCTGGCAGGCATTGCAAACAATACACAAAAAAGTTATGTAAGCAACAAAGCTTTGGTTACCGGACTTACTCCAAATACTACTTATTCTTTCCGCGTTGGAAAAGCAGGTGCATGGAGTGAAACAGGTTCGTTTACCACAGCTAAAGCGAATAAAGACAAATTCTCGTTTATCTACACTACCGACCCGCAAGCACAAACCGTAGAAATGTTTGATGTTTCACAAAAGACAACTCATGCTGCTCAAAACATGTATCCTAACGTTAACTTCTGGTTGAACTGTGGTGATTTGATTGAAACTTATGCCGTGCCTAACTCAGAGTGGGAGTACGAACAGTTTTTCCAAACCCAACAGGATATTTTCCTGAAAAACCCAACTGCTTATATAATGGGAAATCATGACAAAAACGTAAGTAAAAACTTTACCTATCATTTCAATACTGCCAGTACAGATTTCGACCAAACTATGTCCACCGTTCCAGGTAGTGTTTATTCCTTTGTATACGGCGATGCACTCTTTATGGCAATGAGTTACGAAGATTATGACAAAACTGGCTATCTCGACAATTTAGCAACATGGATGAGAGCACAGGTTGCCGCACACCCTGAAGTAAAATGGAGAATCGCATTTTATCACAAAACGATGTATACCGGTGGAAGCCATATGAGTGATACTGATGTTAAAGCGGTTCGTGAAGCTATGGGGCCTGTTTTTGATGAATTAAATATCGATCTCGCTCTTCAGGGACATGATCACATTTATGAAGTGATGGGGCCAATCAAAGGAAAAGCACTGGTGGCAAATTCAGTTATGAATCAGATTTCTGTGACTTTTGATGCACGTACAAACGTCACTGCAAAACAAGGTGGTTTGTTCAATGTAAAGAATGGAACGTTATACTTTTTGAACAATTCGGCAGGTAAGAAGAAATACGAACCGCATTCGAAGGATCAGATGACTGCAGCTGAGTCGGGATTAGGATTAACAAACTATTTCGGAATGTTCTCAGGACGCTTTGGACAAGACGGTAATCCCACCTTTAGTAATGTTACCATTAGTACGGATACTATTGAAATTAAAACATACGAAGTCAGCGATTTGAGTGTTGTTACACCATTTGATAGCTTCAAAGTGGTAAAAACAACTAATTTTTCAACTGGTGTAAATACCCCTTCTGTCCACGATCAAGATGCTATTAGTTTTTATCCTGTTCCGGTGAAAGACTACGCTTATATTACTTTCAAAGAATCCGTGTCTGCAAAGGTTGAAATATATTCAATAAGTGGAGTTCTTGCCAAGTCAGAACTTATCAATGGTTCTACTCAAATTGATTTGAGCAAACTCTCAAAAGGAAACTATATGTTGAAAGTTGTATCAGGTTCAAGCAATTATGCTGTCAAGTTTGTAAAAGAATAAGACCTGATTTTATCTAAATTAAAAGGCTGTCCATAATTTGGGCAGCCTTAATTGTATGCAACAGGAGTAATCATTGAATGATAAACCAATTCTTATTCCATAAATTTCGGGTTAAAGAGTAAGATTCCTATGTTCAGTCCAATGTTCCAGTGACCGGTGTTGTAGTTTGCAAATAGCCCTGCCGATGCCAGTTTAAAGTTATAAACCAGGGTGGTTTCAGCCATAAACTGAGTAGCCGAAAAAGACGTTGAATAAAAGGGAGTATTATCCCCAGAGCTTAGTATCGGCTTGTAGGGCATAAACAGATAGGCTTCTGCACGCAGATGAATCTGGTCGGTTATAGCATAGACAGGCTTCAGCCCAATGGCAACAAACTGATTGGCACTGAATGCTTCGTTGAAAGATGTCCGGGTATAAGGAGTAGGTTGGAAAGCCGGTGCCTGAATAAGTGTGACTGTGTAATTCTGTAATAATTTCCGGGTAGAATATACCATCTCTCCGTACGTTGCCAGGGTGAAGCGGGAAGATATCGGGAAGTACCGGTCAAACTTTGCATGGTATTGTATCCAGGTATCCGGTTTTTTTGACAGGCTCTTATTCGCAGGCATGGCCGGATTGAAACTTTCTTCCCCGTTAAGCAGCTGGATAGACGAAAGATAATTGAATCCTTTAGTAGGATACATAATGTTGTTCAGGGTATTGCTTTCAACGCGGGCAAACAGACTGGCTATTGAAAATGTGCTTTTGTCATTTCCCGTTGTTGAATTCAACATGGAGCCATTCTGATTGTAGTTATCGGTTAAAAGTCCATATCCAAGGCCGAATTCAAGTTTATCTTTCATGGTGAGCGGGAAACCGATACTCAGTTTGCTATAAACTTCATTCAGGTTATAACTGGCAGTTCGGTTGTCTTCATAGAATAAGCTGTTTCCTTCAAAATAGTCAAAGGCATGCATGACAAAGGCAGCTTTCATATACCAGCTTTTTTGAGCCGGCATTTCTATTCTGGTCCCAATGCCTATCCCATTGTAAAACTTCCCAAATTGGGCATCTATATAGGTTGTGTGAGCATAATCTGCCAAGCTTTGATAGACAATTCCCAAATACGCCTGATTAAAAGAGGAAGAAGATATATTTCCGCCAAGCATTGCCTTCAACTGATCTTCCGTTTTTACATTGAGATTCAGGTCAAAGAGTCCGTTAGAAGGATTAAAAACAGCATGTGGAATAACCTCGGATATTTTATCATCCGAAATCAATTTAAAGTACGATTGCTTTAAACTGTTTAAATCAAAGACTTTTTCTTTCAAATGAAATGTACGTCTTACATACTTTTTCTGCAGGCTGTCAACTCCTGTCACTTCAACATGCTGGAATTTCAATTCAGGAAGTTTATTGCGGAAGTCTTTTCTTCGTTGGGTAATTTCTTCTGTTGTAATCCGTCTGGGAATTCGTGCTTTGATTTCATCGATATGTTTGATGGTTGAATCATACCCCATCCTGACAAGTTCATCCACTTTCGAAAAGTCAAAGACATTTATCTTTGCCAGATCAAATTTCAGTAACAAACCGTCGGAAGAAGGGAGTGTGTAGTCCGTGCGGGTAATGATCATATTCTGAAGTTGCATCAGAATATCATCTTCATCAGCTTTCGGTGGATTGTAGGCTACCACACTTCCGATAATATAATCAGGCTTAAAATCTTTTTTTATGACGTCCACCGGGAAATTATTAAATATGCCGCCGTCAAATAACAACTTGTTGTCAATGTTTATCGGCTTGAACATGAAAGGGTAGGTCATCGAAGCACGAATAGCATCCCCCAGTACCCCGTTACGAAATACAATGGCCTGCTTGTTGTAAACATCTGAAGCAACACATCGAAAAGGCACCATCAGGCTATCGAAATTACCTCCTGCAGCTGCATTGGCTTGAGCACATAAAGGCACAAATGCATAATTCATTTGAGCGGGCGATATATAATTCGATGGCAGAAAACTTGTTTTGACAGTAACCGTTTTCTGTTTATTAATCTTAATCCGCAAGTCAATCATGCGCGGTTTCGGGTCGGTATACCGGTAATAATATACATTCTCCGGTTCCAGTTCCCCTGATATCCAGTTCTTAAAATCATTCGATTTAATTACTTTTACCATTTCATCGGGAGTCAATCCCATAGCGTACATGCCTCCTATAATAGCACCTATCGAAGTCCCTGCTATGTAGTCCACAGGGATATTGTTTTCCTCAAGGGCTTTTAGTACTCCTATATGGGCAATCCCCGGTGCACCACCACCACTCAACACCAGACCGTTTTTTTGTGCCTGCAGCAAGGACATAAAATACATCAAACCAACTATCATCCCTATCCTTTTATTCATCCGGTTGTCGGTTTTTCCCCATCTTTACATGGTAAATTGTAAATTGTAAATGATAAAATAGTAAATGTCCTTATCCCTCAAAGCAATACCCCTGCCCAAGTTTCGTGACGATATTCTTTTCGTAAGATCCGATCTTTTTACGTATCCGGGTGATATTTACATCAACGGTACGGTTTAACACAAATGCTTCTTCATGCCAAACACGTGCGAGTAACTCTTCCCGGGTAAACAGCCTGTTCTTGTTTTCAATAAAGAGCTTCAGGATTTCAAATTCTGTTTTGGTGAACCTGATTTCAACTCCTTCCATCATTACTTGTTTATTAGTCAGGTTCATGTTCAGCCGGTCATAAGAAATCACCTGCATGGTTGACATCCCTTTGAAATTTATTCTGCTGAGAACGGCATGTACCCGTGCCACTAATTCTCTGACTGAAAATGGTTTGGTAATGTAGTCGTCAGCGCCAAGGTTAAAACCTGTCATACGGTCATTTTCACTGTCCCGTGCAGTAAGAAATATGATTGGAGTGTTTGTCGTTTTAGGATTATTCCTGATTATATGTGCCATTTTAAATCCTGAGATTTCCCCTAACATAACGTCCAGCACCACTAAGTTATAATCCTCAATGGTTTTCAGCAATGCTTCTTCTGCCGAATAGGCAAAATCGACCAGGTAGCCCTCGCTGATCAGGTTAAAGCGGAGAATCTCGCACAGATCATCATCGTCATCGACTACCAGTATATGGTATGGATTCATAACTTACGGATGTTAAATTTAAATACAAAGTTACCTCGTTGTTATTACGGCGTTATGTAATCGGTGTTACAAAGTTATGTTTTTATGAATTCGATATGAAAAAAGCATGAATAATTGGATTTCAATATCTTTTAGTTAAGGGTCTTGACTAAATGAACTTTTTGTAAAACGTATAGCTTTTGTATTGCTTTCTTAATCCCGGTACAACGCACCTTAGCATGTTTCTGTTTTAGGTATAAAGGGGAATCGGAGGGGGTTTCCTGGGGGTTGGCTGGGGGTTCCGAGGGATACATCCCAGCCAACCCCCAGCCAACCCCCAGGCAATCCCCTCTCAACTACGACTGGATACCGAACAGAAACCGAACAAAAGGAGTCGATGTTTTGACAAAAAAGGGAAAGGGACCATAGTCACTGCCGCAAAGAAACCCGGCTGATTTTATCTTTGCAAATGTTGTTGAGCAGGACAAAGCGATATTGAACCTGATTTGGTCGGTTTTAATCCATATGTAACAGTATTTTACCACCTAAAAACATTCATTAAATTTATTGGTTAAAGAATGATTGAATTAATTCCATTTTTATGTACCTTTAGTGCCTGATAAATGAATCTTCAATTGTTGATTGTTTACCTATATTTCCGAACAAATACCTAACTTATGAAAAAACTATATGTAATTATTGCACTGGCAGTTTCTATCTGTCTAATCGTGTTGATTATAGTTGTTGTAAGAATGTATTTAAGTCCCAAAGGGATCAGCATTGATAAAGAACAATATCCCATCACGGGCATAGATGTGTCCCGGCATTCCGGCATTATCGACTGGAAAAAGATTAAGAGACAGAATATCAATTTTGTGTACGTGAAAGCCACCGAAGGGGAAGATTATATTGATCCGAATTATCTGGCCAATATCACTGCAGCCAATAAATGGAACCTGAGGGTTGGTGAATATCATTTTTTCAGGTTTAATAAACCGGGGAAGACGCAGGCAGCCAATTTTTTATTAAATACCAAAAACTTTAGCAAAAAACTAACCCCGGTAGTGGATGTAGAAGAGTGGGGTAATATGCCCATTGTAAAATCAGAAAAAGAGATTAGAAAAGAGATTGGCGATTTTTTAAAAACTGTTGAAGCAACTTCGGGCACAAAAATGATTATCTACACCAATATAAATTCATATAACCGATTCATCAAAGGACAATTTCTTGAAAATCCCATTTGGATATGTTCCTTTAATAAAGACCGCATTCTTCCGGATGACCGGAAATGGCTATTCTGGCAACACGCCCATAATGGGAAGTTAGACGGCATTAAAGGCTTTGTAGACATGAGCACCTTTAACGGTGATACCACAGAATGGAGAAAGTATCTTGATTAAACAGATAAAGACAGTTGGCCGCTCAGAGCCATCTGAATACATAAAAAACGAAATAAATATTGTGTATATTCTATTTTCTCTATTTTTTCTAAGTACATGACAAAAAAATTAATTAATCTAAAATAGATTTATATTAAGTAACTTACAAAAAAAAGACTCACCGCAAAAGTCACTAAAGCAAATCTATTTTACAAGAAAGAACACAAAAAAGAAAATACTAAAAGCAATTAAAATCCAATATTGAAAACCGAAGGTTCTTATGTATACTTAATATTGACTTTGGTGGAATTTAAGCTTAACTTTTGTGATTCTTTTGTTACTTTTGTGGTGATATTTTGCTTTAATATATTTATTTTATGCCTGTTAGTGATGATATTATTTTTTGTCATGCACTAAACTATTTTTTATAAATGTGTATCAGAAAATCCTATGGAATTAACCAAGAATGAGCATCGTGAATTTGTCGGGTTGGAGGTACTTAAGGTAAAACAAGCTATCCAGTTGCGCCTGTTTGAAGAATGGGCACAGAATAAAGACTGGCAGCGTTTTCATGCTTCGCACTATGACTGGTGGATGTTCCCGTACAGCAAACCCAGTCAGTTTGCATTTGCCTATGTAGTATTTGAATCTGAAACGCAGGCATTAAAACAAGATCCTGAGTATGTTCGTAGCTACCTGCGAGGTGCCGAGCTACTTCTTCTCTCCTGGGGTTGGGACATGCAGAAAGAAACCATGGTACCTAAACCTGACATCCATCAGAATTGGCACAAGTGGCCTATCCGTTTGTATAAATGTGCCATGTCCCTACAGGAATTTGGATTTGTTACCGAATTCAACTCTGTAAGAAAATATGCCCGCCTGCTTATACAGCAAGACGTATCGTTTGAGTACAATGGAAAGGACCTCTCGGTACTATTCATCTGAACGCCTCCCAGGCCTGCTTAACACTCTTTTTACGGTACAAGTATCAGGTTGGTTGTTTTTATCTACCAACTCGCTTTAAGCGAGCTGCTCTATAATCAAAACATGGAATTTGAAAGAGACAAACAAAAAGAGGCTAAGCACAATGCTTAGCCCCTCAAGAGTGATTCTGTGAATCGATGTATTTTGGTCTTTATTGAATAATCAGGTCGTAAGACATGCGTGCCTGAATGCCATTGATTTTATCCAGATTCTTGATTTGCAGGAATGCATTGTATTGTTCACCCAGTTGCGATTTTAAAAACCTGGTCTCAATATCTTTACTGAAGTTTTTCATAAACTTGGTGGCAAAGTCTTCCTTTTCGGGATATTCACTGATATTATACGATGTCAGTTTTGCTTTAGCCACAGCCATTTTAATAGCATCATTCAATCCACCGATCTTATCCACCAATCCTATTTTCAAGGCATCTTCACCTGTCCATACACGCCCTTCGGCAATAGCTTTGATTTGGTCCAGCTTCATTTTCCGACCTTCGGCACATCGTTTTACAAAGAGTTCATACCCACGGTTCACGTAGTTTTGCATCAGGCTGCGTTCTTCGGGGGTAAAGGGACGTGTTACTGATATGGCATCACTCATTCTATTTGTTTTCACACCATCGTAGGTGATACCCAGCTTTTCGTTTAATCCGCTGATATTCGGAATAACTCCGAAGATTCCGATAGATCCGGTAATGGTATTGGGTTGTGCCACAATTTTATCGGCCATGCAAGCGATATAGTATCCTCCTGAAGCAGCATAATCACCCATGGAAACAATCACAGGCTTTTTGGCTTTCAACATTGTCAGTGCATGACAAATCTGTTCAGAGGCAAAAGCACTTCCTCCCGGAGAACTAATACGGAATACAACTGCTTTTACCTGGTTATCTTTGGCAACATCATTAATGGTTTTTACCATGTTTTTCGCTACGATACCTTCGCCATCATTATCGGTAATCTCACCAACAGCATAAATGATGGCTACTTTGTTTTTATCAAACTTACTGGTGTCGGCCACTTTCATCATAGAAGTGTGTTTTACAAAAACAAGTTTATCGTCTTTTTTTAAGTGCTTAGCACTCATTTTCAATATGCTGTCTACCTGATCGATATAAACCAGCGAATCGACTAGCGCATACTGTTTTGCTTTTTCTGTAGGCTGGAACATCATCATTTCGTCAGCATACACGTTGAGTTTTTCGAACGGAATTTTACGGGATACGGATATATCTTTCAGGATTGTATTCCAGATCGAATTCATGAAAACGCTCACCTGTAATCTGTTGGCATCGCTCATCTTGGTATTAACGAGAGGTTCAACGGCCGATTTGAATGTTCCTACTTTTACAATCTGCATTTCAATACCCAGCTTATCCAGGGTCTTTTTAAAGAACATGGTTTGAGCTGAGAGACCTTTTAATTCCAGCATTCCTTGCGGATTGAGCAGTATTTTATCGGCTACCGATACCAGGTAATACATTCTCTGGGAATAATTATCGGCATAAGCCACAATGAATTTACCTGATTTTTTAAAATCAATCAGTGCATTCCGGATCTCTTTTATAGAGGCAATTCCACCCGAAAGCGAACCTCCTTTCAGGTAAATTCCTACAATATTTTCATTCTCCTTTGCTTTACGGATATTGGATAACACATCATCCAGACCTATTGAATTTTCAGAAGTCTTTCCCATGGCTGAGGCAAATGCACCGGTAAGGGGATCATCCTGTGAGCGGTCGACTAATGTTCCTTCCAGAGGCAATTCATAAACCGAATTAGCTTTCAGCACAGTAGCCGAATCATTGGCACCGGCTATAGCCCCAACTATAGCAAAGAAAAGCAGGACAAAGAGGATTGAAGCAACAATAACTCCCACAATAGTGGCCAGGGTGAATTTTAAAAACTGTTTCATAAACAAGTGGTTTATTGGTTTTAAACGAAATTAATTTTAGGATACAAAGGAAAACATTCTTTTCCGATTCACAAAACAATCCGATATAAACCTTTCATGTGCCTGGTACGCTTTGAGGCTTATACAAAGCTTTCATCGTGCGAAGCATATATTATTATCACACGCACAAAAACCTTTTACACGAAAGCGTTGTATTTGAATATCTAATAAAAATACTCAAAGGGATCGCGTACATTTTGAGGGTAAAAAAAGGGAAGCAGATTTATGCTTCCCTTATAACTCACATGTAGAGCGAATTGTTTATTTAATTTCAATCATTCTGGATGGTTTTGGCTTTGATTCTTCCTTTTTAGGAATAATCACATTTAAAATTCCTTTTTCATAACTTGCATCAATGTGTTCGCTGTCTGCGCTGTTAGGCAAGGTAAACGAACGTGTGAACGACTGGTAACTAAACTCACGTTTGCTGAAACGTTCATCATCTTTTGTTTCTTTTTCGTACTGCTTTTCCGAAGAAATAGTCAGTATATCATGATCTAATTCTAATTTGAAATCCCCTTTATCAAAACCAGGTGCTGCTACTTCTACCTTAAATTCATTGGGATTTTCTTTAATATTGACCGATGGCAGGGTCGTATTTGTTTGTGAAAAATTGTGGTTTGACCAATCGAATAAATCGCCTTCAAAAAAACGGTCAAACATTGAAGGTAGTTGATTTGAAAATTTTACGAGTGACATAGTTTTATCCTCCATTTTAAATTAAACATATTCATTTTGGTTGAATCGTTCTATGCAAACAAAATACCAAAGGGAATAAAATGACATCATGTCTCTATATACCAGATGATTAATGACAATTAGACAGAGCGATTTTTCTTTGTTTCGTTGGATAGTTATTCAAAACCATCAAACATTCCTAATATTCAACAAAATAGTTTCCCCGGTAATGTCCCAATTCTTATATATATTCAACTGAAAAAATGTCATTTATTTTTTAGAATATAAATATATAGAGAGAGAATGTTTGTAAATCAAAAACTATTTATATATTTGACTGGTTATAAGTCTATATTCACAACTTCATACTTACTTTTAATGGCAAAAAAGATAATACTGCTACTGCTAATTGGTTTAATGATTCAATTAATATCATTGCCGGCTTTAGCTGTAAAAGCATACCCATTCCCTATAACAGTTACTCAACCGGATGGAAGTTCATTAATCATCACCTTGCATGGAGACGAATTTCACCATTATAAAACATCAGAGGATGGAATTTTACTGAAAGAAAACACAAAGGGGTTTTTAACTTATGCAACTGTCAACACAGCCGGTGAAGTGATTGAAAGTGAATTTGTAGCCCACAATGCAACGAAACGATCAAGTGTTGAATTACAGTTCCTGAAGACAGTGAACCAAACCACTATTCTTCAAAAAATCAAGAGTACTCCATCGAAAGTCAAAATGTTGAGTGCACAAAGCCAGCCTCAAAAAACATTTCCAATGTCAGGATCCCCGAGATCCCTGGTAATACTTGTCAATTTTACCGATACGGTTTTTGTTGTACCAACCCCACAGGTAGCTTATACAAATTTATTAAATCAGGTAGGATATAATACCAATGGAGGTACCGGGTCGGCACGCGATTATTTTATGGCCAGTTCGTACGGTAAATTTATTCCTGCTTTTGATGTGGTAGGTCCTGTCACATTACCACATAACATGGCTTATTATGGTGCAAATAAAAATAACTCGAGTGGAAATGATACAAATGCAGTGCAAATGATAGTGGATGCTTGTACTGCCGCTAACAATGCCGGTCTGGATTTTACGCAATACGACACAGACAACGATGGAATAATTGATAATGTGTTTGTGTATTATGCTG
>Ga0302170_10000317_pt1 | contig 19446 bp, 10 predicted proteins | sample I_Fen_N2_1_FD_193492 | JGI IMG/M metagenome (GOLD analysis project Ga0302170, IMG submission 193492) | Peat permafrost microbial communities from Stordalen Mire near Abisko, Sweden - I_Fen_N2_1 | ecosystem: Environmental > Terrestrial > Soil > Wetlands > Permafrost | place: Sweden: Abisko...
TTTGCATGGCTTGCTGGTACCAAAAATCATTATGTCGATGATAAAAGAAATCTTCATGCACTCTATCGAATGCAGCGCGTTCGCTTTCACTTAGAGATTGGTATAGAAAGGTCTCTCTTCCATTGATGCGAGGATGGAAGAGCTTAGGTTCTTTGTGATCGGGTAAAAAAAGGACATTACTAAGTATGCGATAAAGTGAATCTCGTAGTTCTATTTGTTGAGGCAGGAGATTATTTAAAGAAGCTTTCTCTTGAAAATAGGCTTCTATTTTGCGCTGTGTATTAAACGTTGGGCGCATTTGGTAATAGTCTTTTTCTTTTGATGGCTCAAAAAAAAGTTGTTTTATAAATTCTGTCTCTGGACCAAAAAGCTTCTCAAGCGTATCGTTATGAATCGTTGGTTTAGTGAATCGCTCTATCTGGAATGTTAGTCCGTAGCTACCTATATCTTCTGGAGAGAGAGCAAGAGCTGGTGAAAATTGGCCTAGCAAGCCTTCTACAGCATGTATTGGTATCTCCCAAATTCGGAAGAAACCAAGTATGTGATCAATACGATATGCATCGAAATATTCAGCCATTTTGCAGAATCGTAGAATCCACCATTTATAATTGTCTTTAGCCATAGCCTCCCAATTGTAAGTAGGAAAGCCCCAGTTTTGTCCACTGTTAGAAAAGTCATCTGGAGGAGCACCTGCTTGTTTGTCAAGATAGAAATAATGGGGCTCCTTCCAAGCCTCAACGCTATATCGACTAATTCCGATTGGAATATCTCCTTTTAAAACGATACCTTTTGAATGCGCATACTGTGTAATTTCCGATAGCTGAATGTGGAGATGATATTGTAAAAAATAATAAAAAGCGATATCTGTGTATTCTTTACAAAGCGGGTTGGTTAATTCTTTTATGTCAGTTTCATTAAAGATGCATAGATGTGGCCATTTCTTAAAGTCGGCAGTGTGATACAGGTCACGCAAATAGCAGAATACGGCGTATGAGCTAAGCCAATTCTGATTTGCATTGAAGAAAATTTTAAAGGGCTCACTTTTAAGCGTTGAAGGGCCATCTTGTGCATAAAGTAATCGAAAATATTTCCATTTTGCATGTTCTACGGATTCGTAGTCGACCGTGGTAAGCTCATTAAGCTTTTTTTGTAATTCAATGAAATCTATATTAGAAGTCAGTTTTCCCATTTTCTCTAGTGAGAGATAAATCGGGTGAAGAGCATAAATCGAAATACTATTATAAGGGTATGAATCTGTCCATGTATGTGTCATAGTGGTATCGTAAATGGGCAAAATTTGTAATACCTTTAGATGCGTAAGTACAGCCCAATCAATCATCAGTTTCAAGTCGCTAAAATCGCCAATGCCAAAACTATTTTCTGAGCGTAATGAAAAGACGGGAATTGCCACGCCAGCTCCTTTCCATTCAGGTAGTGGAAAGTCGAGGAAATGATCTGCAATTAATGCCGTCTCATTTGGTGCAATTTGAGGCTCTGGTAGTTTATGGTTATTTCCTCTTTCCCAAGTTACGATACAGCGATCACGCATATTGTATATTACAAACTTATACTCTATTGGATAGCAAAGTCGTGAGGCATCAAGTTCAATGCGCCATTCGGGAAAAGTAGCGTCGTTTAGTAATAAAACCTTTTCTGGATCCCATCCCCCTAGAGCTGGGTGATCGCCAAGTAGTCCGATGCAGTAGCCATTGGGAACTCGTGGATAGAAAGCCTTAAACACAAGTGATTTTGCATAAGTACGCTGTGTGGGAAATCCTCTCTTTCGGGCAATTATGCTTTCGGTAAAAGCCTTTGTATAGAAAAGAGATTCTGAAGGAAGTTCGCGCCATTGATCAAAGCTGTGATACGCACGTGTGGAGGTAGTACGTAATTGGATGGTACGCGGAAAGGTGTTCCATTCGCTTCGCACAAGTATTCCACTTCTGAAAATTAGATAGCTGTAGCTAAGATAAGTTTCAGGTGGAAGCTCAACCGAAATTTGGAGATGCCAATTTTCTCCATCTGTGGTTTGCATCACAATGGCGTTTTGAGGTGTTCGTTCTCCGAGTTCTGGAATAGAACCAAAGAGGCGTACATCCTCACCCCAGTTTGTGCGATATTTAAGTTGGAAATGAAGATCCATTCACTTAGTTTATCAAAAATAAGAATGCCTTATCCGCAACGTGAAGCACCACAGGTGGTACAAATTAAACAACCTTCTTGGTAAACCAAAGTAGCATTACCGCAGTTAGGACATACTTTACCTTTTGCTTCTGTACCATCTTGTACATATTTTTTAAGAGCACGTACTACACCTGTTTTCCAAGTGTTAATGCTTTCACTATCTAGTTGCAGAGAGTCCACGAGTTTAATCACTCCATCAATTGGCATACGCCAACGTAGTACACCGGAAATTAGTTTTGCATAATTCCAATATTCTTTGTTGAATTTTTCGCTCAGCCCTTCTACTGTGGTTCTATAACCACGCTTGTTCTCAAATTGAAAGTCGTAATGTTTATTACCATTCTCATCAATATTTTTTACGATGCGTCCTTTGGTAACCGATTTAGGCAGGAGGATACCTTCTTCGTCATCTTCTAAACCAGTGAATATTTCATATGGATGTCCATCGAGTAAACCAACGAAAGCCACCCATTTCTCTTTCCTATTTTGGAAGCGAATTACATCGCAGTCCAAAATTTTGGGGCGAATTTCTGTTACCTGTGGAGGTTTGCATTCAGGAATATTCTCATTCTTTTTTTCTTTTTGTACAGCAATCATAACTCCACTTCTGCAGCCATCACGATAAACAGTACATCCTTTGCATCCAGAGCGCCATGCTTCTATATAAAGGCGATTTACTAATTCTTCATCTACATCGGAAGGTAGATTGATCGTTACGCTGATGGAATGATCTACCCATTTTTGAATAGCCCCCTGCATGCGTACTTTCATTAGCCAGTCTACATCATTAGAAGTTGCTTTATAATAAGGTGATTGAGCAACTAGCTCATCAATTTCTTCTTGCGTGTATCGCATAGTAGTATCAAATCCTTTGATTTTCATCCACGTAAGAAATTTTGGGTGGTAAACGAGATATTCTTCGAAAGCATCTCCCGATTCATCTACGTAATCAATGTGTACTGCTGTGTCGTTTGGATTTACTTTACGACGGCGCGTATATACAGGTAGAAATACAGGTTCAATGCCTGAAGTGGTCTGTGTCATTAGGCTGGTTGTACCTGTGGGAGCAATCGTAAGACAAGCAATATTCCGTCGTCCGTATTTCGTCATAGCTTCGTATAATTCAGGATCAGCTTCTTTCAATCGGTTAATGAACGGATTTTTTAATTCACGGCTACTTTCATAGATTTCAAAAGCGCCTCGTTCTTTTGCCATTTCTACGCTAGAACGATAGGCACTAAGCGCAATTGTCTTGTGCACTTCTACTGCAAAATCGGTGGCATCTTGAGTACCATATCGAAGTCCCATTGCTGCAATCATATCGCCTTCTGCGGTAATTCCAACTCCTGTACGGCGACCCTGTGAAGAGCGCTTCTTTATTTTTAGCCAAAGGTTGTATTCTGTGTTTTTTACTTCTTCTAGTTCTGGATCAGCTTTTATCTTTTGTATGATGAGATCAATTTTCTCCAATTCGAGATCAATGATGTCATCCATAATCCGTTGGGCTAGTTCCACATGCTTTTTAAATAAGTCGAAATCGAAGTAGGCCTCTGGAGTGAATGGATTTACTACATAAGAATATAAGTTGATTGCTAGAAGTCGACAAGAGTCGTAAGGGCAGAGTGGAATTTCACCACAGGGATTAGTGCTTACGGTACGAAATCCTAAGTCCGCATAGCAATCGGGTACCGATTCACGAAGAATGGTGTCCCAAAAGAGAACGCCAGGTTCAGCTGATTTCCAAGCATTGTGTACAATCTTTTCCCATAATGAGGAGGCATCAATTTCTTTTGTGTAAGTGGGATGTTCGCTTTGTACAGGATACTGCTGTATATAAGGTTTTTTATCGACTGCTGCTTGCATGAAATCATCATGCAATTTTACACTGACATTGGCGCCTGTGATTTTACCTTCAGTCATTTTGGCATCAATAAACGATTCGCTATCCGGATGCTTGATGCTGACACTGAGCATGAGTGCACCGCGGCGGCCGTCTTGCGCTACCTCACGGGTTGAATTGGAATAACGTTCCATGAAAGGCACAATGCCAGTAGAAGTAAGTGCCGAATTCTTAACCGGTGAACCTTTTGGGCGGATGTGTGAGAGGTCGTGTCCTACTCCTCCACGACGTTTCATTAATTGCACTTGCTCTTCGTCAATCTTGATAATCGCCCCGTACGAGTCGGCCGATCCATCAACTCCAATTACAAAACAGTTACTGAGTGAAGCAATTTGGTAGTTATTGCCAATACCAGTCATTGGACTCCCTTGAGGAACGATGTAGCGGAAATGATTCATCAAGTCGAAAAGCTCCTGTGCAGAAAGTGGGTTGGGGTAGCGTGCTTCAATACGTGCTATCTCGTTTGCGATACGCCAATGCATATCGGTAGGGCTTTGCTCGTAAATGTGGCCGAAGGAATCTTTCACTGCGTACTTATTCACCCAAACACGGGCGGCAAGTTCGTCTCCACCGAAAAACTGAAGAGATGCCTCATAGGCCTCCTCGTAAGAGTAAGTCTTTGTTTTCACTGTTTTGCTAGATTTAATAATGTTCTTGTTGTACGATATAATTAGGTGTGGAAGTTTATACAGCACAAAAAAGTTTATGTTTGCAAAGTTACAAGTGTTTTTTCGAATTACCAAACATTTTATTGAAAAGTTATCAACAAAATATAAAGTTATTAACTTTGTGCATTCAATTGGTTGATATATAGAATATTGTAAAATTTACAACTTTCAAAAGTTGCCAAAAAAAGTTTTTTTTCGAATTGTTATTTGATTATTGTCTCAAAAAGTGGTATATTTGCAGATATATAATAATGAGATTGTTTTTTGCTTATGATACACTCAATGATTTCTCGGCGTACGATTCGTCGTTATCAACAGCGCGAAATTTCTTCGCAACTGCTCAATGAACTCTTTACACTAGCTAGTCGTGCTTCTACAATGGGCAATATGCAATTGTATAGTGTAGTGAAAACTTCCAGTAAGGAAGGGAAAGAGGCTCTTTTACCAGCTCATTTTGGACAACCGATGGTGACGAATGCGCCTTTAGTACTTACCTTTTGTGCAGACTTTCATCGTTTTTCGGAATATGCTTTGCAACGTAAGGCATTACCCGGATACGATAATTTCTTGTCTTTTTTAAATGCGGCCACCGACACCTTACTATTTGCAGAGAAGTTTTGTACCGCAGCTGAGGAGGCTGGATTGGGTATTTGTTATTTGGGAACTACTATTTACAATGCCTCGCAAATTATTGAAGCCTTGCATTTGCCTCAACTTGTATTTCCGGTAACTACAGTAACTATAGGTTGGCCTGATGAGTTACCGGCTCAACCTGAACGGCTCCCTTTATCTTCTTTTATACATGAAGAAGAATATCAAGATTATACGCCGACTTCACTCGATGCTTTCTATGCAGAAAAGGAACGAGTAAATGCACATTTTATACTGGAAAATGGAAAAGAAACGCTAGCTCAAGTGTTTACCGATGTTCGCTATAAAAAGTCGGATAATGAGGCTATGAGTCAATCACTCCTTGCCGCTTTGAAGGGGCAAGGGTTTTTGTAAAGAGGTTATTTAGTGACGTAGACTCTGTTCGATTTCGGCTATTTCAGCTTTGAATTCGCGGCTTATGTCATATTGGTTTTGGATGCACTTGCAGGCATGGATAACTGTAGCATGGTCACGATTGCCGATGAATTGTCCGATACGAGCCGATGATTCGTCGGTATGCTTTTTGGCAAGATACATAGAGATCTGACGCACATTCACCACATCGCGTTTGCGAGAGCGGGAATGTATTAGGGTAGGATCTAGGTTGAAATGGGTACAAACCTTATCGAGAATTTTATCGATCGTGATCTTCTCTTGTTCCATACGAACAGACTTTCGCACAATTCGTTCTGCTAAGTCTATATTTATAGCATTGTTATTGAATGTAGAATGTGCCATGATGGATAGTAGAATACCTTCTAGGTCGCGCACGCTTTCGTTTACATTCTCAGCCAGATAGTCGACTACATCACGAGGAACTTCTAGTCCATCGCGACGAATCTTGTTGTTTAAAATATCACGACGAAGTTCTACAGTAGGCTTTTCGAGCTCTGCCAATAACCCCCATTTGAAACGTGTGATAAGGCGGTCCTCAATGCCTTGTAGCATCATTGGAGGACGGTCGCAAGTCAAAATGAGTTGCTTTCCGTTTTGATGTAGATGGTTGAATATATGGAAAAATGTATTTTGTGTTTTTACAGATCCTGCAAACTCTTGAATGTCATCAATGATTAGCATATCAATAGTTTGGTAGAAATGGATAAAGTCGTTTGTGGTATTGCGACGTACTGAATCAGTATATTGTACTTGGAAGAGATGTGCGGATATATATAGTACTCGTTTATCGGGATGTAGCTCCTTTACTCGTGTGCCAATAGCATTCACAAGGTGAGTTTTTCCTACTCCACTAGGTCCCCAAATAAAGAAAGGGTTAAATGTTTTTGCTAAGTCGGTAGCAACGGCTTCTCCTGCCGAGCGTGAAAGCTTATTGCTAACGCCTTCAATGAAATTATTAAAGCTATATCGAGGGTTGAGATGTGGGTCGATGTCGGAAGTTGGAGCTTGTGAGGCCTGCCCCGGCCATTTGTTCTCAGGAGCACCTGTTTGTAGATTTCGTCCAAGTGATGCATTTCCACCCTCAGTTTGTGTGCCTGTTTCGGTAGCAGAGTCTACCACCGCATTATACATTAGTTTAGTACCTTCGCCAAATACTTTGTAAAGTGCTGAGCGAAGCAGTTCCATAAAATGCTCTTCTATAAATTCACAGAAGAACTGCGAGGGAACGCGTACGTAGAGTGTATTCTCTTCGTATTTATAAGGTGTAATGGGTTCGAACCAAGTATTGTAAGTGCTTTCTTGCACATTGTCATGGATAAATTGTAGACAATGCTTCCAAAGTTCTTGGTAATTTGTGTGTTTATTCATCTCTCTCTTTTGTTTTGCTTAACTTCCACATTGCAAAGATGAGGTTTTTTTTCTAGAATAACAAATGCTTTTTTATTTTGTTTTTTGTAAAATAGTGTAAGTGTCTATAAAACAGTTCGTTAAAAGATTGCACTCTTTTGTTATGAAAAACTGTACATGTTGCAAATTATAAAACACTGTAAACTAGTATTTAATGTAAATAAGTATAGTTATTTATTTTACGTATATGTTTTCTAACATAGTACCCCGCTAACCCCTTAATTTTAGATGGTTATCTGCCATTTCGAATGCAAGTTTTTTTGATTTTAAATTTGGACAAAATCTAAATTACAAAAAAAATATGCTGGCTTCTGAAAAACTTATTCTTGAATGCGAACCTCCTCTTTTTTGGGAATACAATCGTTTTTTCAATTGAATACTTGCCTAAACAGAAAAAAAGATGTATATTTGCCCGAATTTAAAAACACCTTATTTAAGATAAAAAACTAACGATAAAGAAATGAGTAAACAACTTCTTTTAGGCGATGAGGCCATAGCACAAGGAGCGCTTGATGCCGGCCTCTCCGGCGTTTATGCTTATCCCGGAACGCCTTCCACAGAAATTACAGAGTATATACAAAATAGTCCTGGTACGAAAGAGGAGGGTATTCATAGCCGCTGGAGTGCAAATGAAAAAACAGCTATGGAAGCTGCACTCGGTATGAGTTTTGCCGGAAAACGCGCTTTGGTTTGTATGAAACATGTGGGTATGAATGTAGCAGCAGACTGTTTTGTAAATTCTGCTATTACAGGTGTAAACGGAGGCCTTGTAGTGTTGGCAGCTGACGATCCTAGTATGCATTCTTCGCAAAATGAGCAAGATAGTCGCTTCTATGGTGATTTTTCACTTCTGCCAGTTCTTGAACCTAGCAACCAACAGGAGGCATACGATATGGCATATAGTGCTTTTGAACTTTCGGAACAAACTAACGAGCCTATTTTATTGCGCGTTGTAACTCGCTTAGCCCACTCCCGTTCGGGCGTAGAACGCAAAGAAAAGAAGTCTCAAAATGCAAATTCATGTGTGGACGACCGTATGCAGTTTGTCCTTTTACCTGGTAATGCGAAACGTCGTTATGCCAATTTGGTAGTGAAGCAAACCGAATTGCTAACTCTTTCGGAAGAATCTTTTTATAATGTATATACAGATGGCTCCGATAAGCATTTAGGTATTGTAGCTTGTGGCATTGGATATAACTATTTGATGGAAAACTTTCCGGAAGGATGTCCTTATCCCGTGCTTAAAATAGGGCAATATCCATTGCCTCAAAAACAATTGAAGCGCCTTTTTGGGGCTTGCGACGAAATCTTAGTTATTGAAGATGGTCAGCCTTTTGTAGAACGTCTTTTACAAGGTTACTTGAATCAAGGGAAAACGATACATGGCCGTTATGATGGTACCTTGCCACGTACCGGTGAACTAAACCCTGATAATGTAGCCTTGGCTGTAGGAAAAGAAAATAAAGCTGAGTTCATAGTGCCGGAAGTAGTGCAAATGCGTCCGCCTGCACTTTGTGATGGTTGCGGCCATCGTGATTTGTATACAGTGCTAACCGAAATTTTGAAGACGGAATATCCTTCACATCGTGTATTTGGTGATATTGGTTGTTATACGTTAGGCGCTGGCGCTCCTTTCTATGCAATTCATTCGTGTGTCGATATGGGTGCTTCAATAACAATGGCTAAAGGAGCCGCAGATGCAGGCCTTTATCCGGCCGTCGCTGTGATTGGTGACTCAACATTTACCCATTCGGGAATGACAGGTCTTTTAGATTGTGTAAACGAGAACGCCAATGTAACTATTATCATAAGTGATAACGAAACAACCGGCATGACTGGCGGACAAGATTCTGCAGGCACGGGGAAAATAGAAGCAATTTGCCTCGGTTTGGGTGTTCAACCTGAGCATTTACGAGTGGTGGTGCCTCTTAAAAAGAACTACGAGGAGATGCGTACTATCCTTCGCGAAGAAATAGAATACAAAGGTGTATCGGTGATTATTCCACGACGCGAATGTATTCAGACGTTGAAACGCAAAAATTCTAAAAAGTAACACTTACATGAAAAAAGATATTTTACTTTCAGGTGTAGGGGGACAAGGAATTCTCTCTATTGCTACAGTAATTGGTAAAGCCGCCTTGAAATGTGGCCTTTATATGAAACAGGCTGAAGTACATGGCATGAGTCAGCGTGGAGGCGACGTACAGTCGAATCTTCGCATCAGTGATGCTCCGATAGCTTCCGACTTAATTCCTACCGCAGGCTGTGATTTAATCATTTCAATGGAGCCAATGGAAAGCCTTCGTTATTTACCTTATTTAAATAAAACGGGTTGGGTGGTTACCAATGAAGTGCCATTTATTAATATTCCGACCTATCCTGAACTTTCTGCCGTATTGGCAGAAATTAGCAAATTGCCTCGTAAAGTAGTTCTCGATATTGAAGCTATTGCGAAGGAACTAGGTTCTGTACGTACAGCCAATATGGTACTTTTGGGAGCAACGACTCCTTTTTTGGGAATCGATTACAAACATATTGAGGAAAGCATCCGTGATATTTTTGCACGAAAAGGAGAAGAAATTGTAGCCATGAACTTAAAAGCATTAGCTGCAGGAAAGGCCCTAGCGGAAGATAAAATGAAATAATACAGTTTGCGGATGCAAACGATGAACCATGAATTGAAAATGAATTCAGAATACTGGCAAGAAGAACTAGAAACGATGCCACGTGAAGCCCTGCGTGAATTGCAGGCAGAGCGCCTTCGTAAAACGGTGCGCATAGCAGCGCAATCTCCTTTTTATAAAAAAGTTTTTGAGGAGCATGGAATTACTCCCGAGTCGATTCAGTCGGTAGATGATATCCGTAAGATACCTTTTACCACGAAGCAGAATCTACGCGATAACTATCCTTTTGGGTTAGTAGCCGGAGATCCGAAAGATGCAGTACGTATCCATTCCTCGAGTGGTACAACGGGTACACCTACTGTAATTGTGCATTCACAGCACGACCTTGACTCTTGGGCAAATCTTATAGCACGCTGCCTCTACATGGTAGGGGTACGTAATACGGATGTCTTTCAAAATAGTTCGGGCTATGGTATGTTTACCGGAGGTTTAGGCTTCCAATATGGAGCAGAGCGATTAGGATGCACTACTGTACCTGCTGCCGCAGGAAACAGCAAGCGGCAAATGAAGTTTATTCAGGATTTTAAAACAACTGTGTTGCATGCTATTCCAAGCTATGCAGTACGTCTTGCTGAGGTATTTCAAGAGGAAGGAATTCCCCCAAGTACTACTTCTTTGAATATATTAGCTATTGGAGCGGAGCCTCATACTGACGAACAACGTAAGAAAATAGAAAGTCTGTTGGGCGTGAAAGCTTACAATTGTTTTGGCATGACAGAGATGAACGGTCCGGGTGTAGGCTTTGAATGCAAGGAGCAGAACGGCATGCACATTTGGGAAGACTCTTATATCCTTGAAATTATCGATCCTGAGACGGGAGAGCCTATGCCTGAGGGCGAATTGGGTGAATTAGTACTCACTACACTCGATCGTGAGCAAATGCCGTTGCTGCGCTATCGTACACGCGACTTGACGCGCATTATTTCGGGTTCTTGTCCCTGTGGACGTACGCATCGCCGTATCGACCGTTTGAAGGGCCGTACTGATGATATGTTCATTATCAAAGGGGTAAATATATTCCCGATGCAGATCGAGAAAATATTAATGCAACATGCAGAAATGGGCAGTAACTATCTCATTACTTTGGAGACTGTTGATGGTCAGGATGTGATGATTGTAGAAGTAGAGCTTAATGAGCTTTGTGCTGATAATGTACTTCTTCTAGAAAAGGTGCGTGGTGCAATTATTCGTCAGCTGAAAGATGAGATACTAGTTACTCCTAAACTAAAGTTGGTAAAAAAAGGAACGCTTCCTCAAGCCGAAGGAAAGGCTATACGGGTAAAAGATTTACGCAATAATCACTGATAAAAAACATAAGCATCTTTTTTGGTGCTCATTTTGTGCTTTAAAAAGGAGTTTAGTACTTAAAAGAATAGGTTGTGTCAGCATTTCTGGCACAACCTATTTTCCTTTTATTAAAGTGTAAAGCAATTAGTATTAAGGCGTAAACCAATTGGCTTTTACTTTGTCTTCTTGATGAACTTCATCGCTTGCTCCAAATCTGCAATAATATCTTCTACATCTTCAATACCTACCGAGAGGCGAATTAAGTCGGGTGCGATGCCGGCCTCAAGTAACTGCTCGTCGCTAAGTTGACGATGAGTGTGGCTTGCCGGATGCAAGATGCAAGAGCGGGCATCGGCTACGTGCGTAACAATAGCGATGAATTCGAGTGCATCCATAAAGCGAATACTTTCTTCACGACCGCCCTTCAAGCCGAAGGCAATAACCCCACAAGTCCCTTTAGGCATGTATTTCTGTGCTAGTGCATAGTATTTGTTGTTGGGGAGGCCTGAATAGTTTACCCATGCTACCTGTTCGTTGGCTTCTAGCCATTCGGCTACACGTTGCGCATTGGCACAATGCTGTTTCATGCGCAAGTGCAAGGTTTCTAAGCCAAGGTTTACCAAGAAACAGTTGAATGGCGAAGGAATAGAACCTAAATCGCGCATTAACTGTGAAGTTGCCTTGGTGATATAAGCCGCTTTTCCAAAAGCTTTGGTGTAAACAAGTCCGTGGTACGACTCGTCGGGTTGAGTGAGCCCCGGATATTTGTCGGCATGAGCATCCCAATCGAAATTCCCACTATCTACAACAGCGCCCCCCACACTAGTGGCATGTCCATCCATATATTTCGTGGTAGAATGTGTTACGATATCTACTCCCCATTCAAAAGGACGGCAATTGATAGGAGTTGGGAAGGTATTGTCAACAATTAGAGGAACTCCATGTGCATGAGCTACACGAACAAATTTTTCGAAATCGAATACTTGTCCTCCGGGATTTGAAATACTTTCTCCAAAAACGAGTTTGGTATTACTGCGAAATGCTGTATTTAATTCCTCTTCACTAGCATCGCTATCAATAAAAGTGCATTCAATGCCTAACTTTTTTAGTGTAACGCCAAAAAGGTTGTAAGTTCCGCCATAAATATTAGAGGAGCTGATTACATGATCGCCTGCTCCGCAGATATTGAAAACGGCATAGAAGTTGGCTGCTTGTCCTGAAGAGGTAAGTATTGCGGCAACTCCTCCTTCCAGATCGGCTATTTTACTAGCAACGGCTTCGTTGGTAGGGTTTTGCAGGCGGGTATAGAAAAAGCCACTATCTTCTAAATCGAAGAGCTTGGCCATTTGTTCGCTTGTGTCGTATTTAAAGGTGGTACTTTGTATAATAGGTAGTACACGTGGCTCACCCTTTTTGGGTTTCCATCCTCCTTGCACGCAAACGGTGCCGAGGTTCATCTTTTCTTTAGTCATAAAAAAAATCTATTTTTGAAGTCTTTGAACGTTGCAAAAATACTGTTTTTTTAGGAACGATGCAAGGAAACGAAGCGTTTTTACGATTCTTCTTTTTCTTTTTCGAGTGTAGATTGGTCTACAAAGCGACTAATGAACTCTTTAGGTTGCATGCCAAATTCTTTTCGGAAACAGGTACTAAAATATTTTGCATCTTTAAATCCGATAGCATAAGCTACGTCACTCACGCGAAGGCTACGCTTTTCCGACATGAGTTTGCAGGCTGCTTTCATACGAATATTACGAATGAAGGCCGAGGAGCTTAGTCCTGTTAGTGATTTTAATTTCCGATACAAATTTGTTTTGCTCGTTTGAAGGGCTTCTACCAATTGCATCTGATCGAAATCAGAATCGTCGAGATGTTCATTGACAATGGCAATGGCACGTTGCAAGAAATCCTCATCGACGGCACTATATTCTAAATCTTTTAGTTCGAAGACCACTTGATGTTGGAAGCTTTTAGCCGCACGTTCTTTCTTGCTGAGCAAATTTTTAATTTTTGCATGCAGCACTGTAAGGTTGAACGGCTTCGAAAGATAACCGTCTGCTCCCACGTTGTATGCTTCTGCACGATCTTCCTCCTTTTGTGTAGCTGTAAGGATGATAAAAGGAATATGTGAGTAGTTGAGATCCTCTTTTATTTTATGACAAAGTTCAATACCATCCATAATGGGCATTCTCAGATCGGACACAATTAAATCGATGTCTTCTTTCTCCACCAATTCGAAAGCCTCTTTTCCATCTTTTGCTGTGAAAACGTGGAATTCGCTACGAAGGAGTGAAACCATAAGGTGAAGTAGCTCTTCGTTGTCTTCTACAAGAAGAAGTGTATGATTCAAGCTGTGTACTTCTACATTCTCATCTTCTTTTTCTATGCTGCTATCTTCGTCTTCAGGATCATTATTATTTTGTTCCCTCTTATTACTATATTCCGAGGGTGGGAGTGTTGTTGTTTGTAGGGGAATTTCAATTTGCAGGTCCGAAAAAGCTTCTTTAGCTATCGGAATTGTGAAAAAGAACGAAGTCCCTTCTCCTAATTTGCTCTCTACTTCAATTTTTCCACCATGTAGCTGCACCAAGTCGCGCGTTAAGGAGAGTCCAATGCCAGTCCCGATCGTTTTAAAACGTCGATAGTCGCCTTCGTAAAAACGGGTAAAGAGACTCTTTAGTCCTTCTTCAGAAATGCCAATTCCATTGTCGGCCACTGTGATCTTTACTTCTTGCGTGGTTTTTAGATACTCCACACTTACAATGATTTGTCCACCTTCGCTATTGTATTTGGCAGCGTTCGACAAAAGATTATATAGAATTTTATCAAGTTTATCGGGGTCGAAATAGCAAAGAAGGCTAGAAAGTGGACAATCTAAGGTCAACTGCAATTTGTTCTTACGTAAAAGAGGACGGAAAGATTCAATCTCACTTTTTAGGAAACTGATTAAGTCGTTTTCTGAGACACGTAATTGTAGATTCCCCGATTCTGCTTTTCTGAATTCTAGAATTTGTTGCAACAGACGTAGCAAGCGGTTGATGTTTCGCGTAATGAGTGTGTACGAATCTTTGTGTTCTGGAGCTCTTAATTGTAATTCATCAACTGAGGCTGAAATGATGGATAGAGGAGTCATCAATTCATGAGTTATATTGGTGAAGAATTGTAATTTGGCGTGATTTATCTCTTCAGCCTTTTCTTTTTCAATTTGACTAAATTGTAATTGGTTACGCAGTAGAATACGATTCTTCATAATTCGTAGCGTTAGGTATACGATCCCTCCAATTGAACACAAATAAAAAAGGTAAGCCCACCAAGTGGCCCAAAAGGGAGGAAGTATCGTTATTTTTAATTCTTTAGCTACGCTGTTCCAACTGCTACTGCTATTTGCTCCTTTTATAAGTAAGGTATAAGTCCCGACCGGTAAATTATTGTAGTGTGCTGACCGTTGAGTGCCATCTACGTACCGCCACTCTTTGTCGTATCCGCTTAGCTTGTAGGCATATCGAATTTGCGATGCTCTTTCGTAAGCTAATGCAGCAAATTCAATACTAAAGTTGTTGCATGAGTGTGGAATGGTGATCGATTTGGTGAATTCTGGAGTTTCTGTAGAAATTTGTTTTCGCAGGGCGGAATCTAGTTCGGCAAACGGCGTATTGAATATCTTAATGTCTGTTATCATTAGTGGCACATTCATGGGATGGGTGCCGAAGTTTTTCGGATTGACAACATTAAATCCTTTCATACCGCCGAAATAAAGTAATCCGTTTTGCTTAGCGGTTGCATTACGTACGCTATATGAGTTCTGTAAGCCATCTGCAGAGGTAAAGAGGCTGAGGGTGGGAGTGTCTCCTTTTTGGAAGGCAAACTTAACGAGGCCCTTAGTGGTATTTATCCAGAGGTTTCCTGCATCATCTTCTTGAATACCTACAATGACATCGGCTTCTAAGTTATAACGTTTGTTGACCGACTCAAAACAGTCTTCTTTTTTATTGTATAGATATAATCCATTTCCTTCTGTGCCTACCCAAAGCCTTTTGGCATGATCGCAAAAAAAGCAGAAAATAGGACTTTCCGGAAACTCTTGGTTCAGGTGATTGTAGGTCTTGTAGCGGAGCTGTTTTCTTTTTTCTACATTCCCGCTTACGCGTATTAAGCCATAATTTCTACTACCTATCCACATATTTCCCTCTGCATCCTGGCAAAATGCAGTAGCAAAGAAATCTTTTATCGTGAAACCCTCTTTCATCTTTTCACGAAAGATGTAGTTGCTTCCGTCTTGATAGTGAATGCCAACTCCATGTCGAGTGCCTACCCATACGTTCTCTCCGCGATCTTCCATCAGTGAGGTCATGTAGTAGTCGGGAATAAAGGAGGCGTTCTTTGAGTTCAGCGTTTTTACTTTCTGTCCCTTTTTATAGAGGAGGAGCTTCCCATTAAGGGTGGCGAACCAGAGTTCTCCTGATTTGCGTCGCTGAATTACGCTGGTTAATTTCCCTATGTTATTAAGCCCTGAAAATTCGGGTAATTGGTTATAAGTTTGCAGATTACTTCCATCTTTTCGGCAACGTGCAATTACACTTCCAATCCAAACCCATTCGTCTTTATCGACAAATAAACATCGTACAGCTTTTGCTGATAGCGAAGCTTTATCTAAGTTTAATTCAATGAGGCTAAAGGGTAGCGGCTGGGTATTTGTGGTGTAAACTCCTCCTCCGATTGTCCCAAGCCACATAGCTCCTTCTCTGCCATGAATCAATGAGCTTACTTCATCATATGGAAAGAAATGTGTACTGCTATTTGGCGAATAATTTATAAAGTGTCCGAGTTCCTTTTGGCTCATTATACTTAGTCCATGTGGCGTTCCGACCCAGATAGTTTGTGAATAGGGATCTTCACTAAGGCTATAAATTACGTTATCGATAATGCTATTTGGATCGTTGCCGTTATGGCGAAAACTTTGCCATGATACTTTTTTGAGATCATATGGGTTTTTCAATAAGTAGAGCCCTTCATTCCAGCTGCCTACCCAAATCTGATTTTCATGATCTTCAAATATTACGTGTGCTGAACCCTGTTTGTTCATTCTTGGATAGGCATAGAAACGTTTTTCTTTACTTGCATAACGGAAAAGTCCTTTATCCCAAGTGCCAATCCAAATATCGCCTAAATGATCTTCGAAGAGTGACTTTATAGGGGTTAAGGGAAAAATGCCATGAGTCGTTTTCTGATTGAATATCTGGAATATACCACTTTTGGGAAGATACCGGCATAGGCCTTGGTTAGTGCCAACCCAAACCGAGCCGTCGCGAGTAGCTTGTAAGGCAGCGATGTTTTTATTCAGTGGAAAATTCTGGATGGAGCGGATTTCACCAGTTTCTTTATTTAATAGGTTGAGACCATTGTTTGTGCCCAACCAAAGATTGTGATGATTATCGTCGGTTAAACATTGTATGCTGCGACTTGTTATTTGTGAAGGAGCAAATTGATAGGTTCGTAGTTGGTATCCGTCGTAACGATTTAGTCCGAACCGAGTGGCTATCCATATGAAGCCTTCTTTATCTTGATGCATTTTCAGAACTTCATTGCTTGACAATACATCTGCAAAAGATCGGCCCATCACAAGGAAAGGTTCTTTAAATTGTAGCTGTTGAATTCTATCTTCGCTTGTTGGTCCTTTCTCTTGGGCTACTAATGAAGAGGACAGAGTGTTCCCTAGAGTTAGAATGAAGAAGAAGGATAATAGCTTTGATAGACAAGCGTTAGTAAAATGCATCTTTTGTGTTTTTGTTGCAAAGATACAATATTCTTTTGAAAATGCAAGAATGTAGAAAATAAAAAAGGGACACAACTTCACAGTTGCGCCCTTAAAGCATTTACTAACTAACCAAAAATAGGTTTGAACCTATCTAGATTTTCTTTTTTGGTTTTCTTGATCCCATTCTCATCGGCTTTTGTGAATTCATGAGGTTATAGTGTATTCAAAATATTGTAGCCTGGGAAATCAAGACTCCCTATTATTTTTTTTCTATTTTTTTTCGTGTTGCAAATATAATGGTTTACTAAATTATGTAGGTTTAAAATTGTTCCAGAAATAGCTTCTTTGGATGGATTTTAAACCTTTTGGAGGTTTTTTCTACCTGAGATTGCATTTTGTTGACGAAATAGATTCGTATGGGGTGGAAAATAAATGAGAAGTGTTTTGTAAAGCTGATTCTAAAGCGAATTTGGAAGATTCTGTTTTGAACTGTTTGCTTTTCTTCATGAAATAGGACTAAAAAAATTAGGCTGCTTTCCTCTGTAGAAGAAAGCAACCTAATTAAAGATGCCGCACTGGTGATGGATGAAAACTCCGTATGACAAGATTTGAGTTCCCGCCGTCCTTTGTAATCCACCTAATCCGAAGATAGTGGCACGCCATTGGCTCAACAGAGATGTCTCGGAATTTTAGTTTAATTGTAGAGCTTCCCAATCAAAGCAATGCGGCTTTTTTCAATATTTTTTAGAGCGCTTTGCAGGCCCTTTAGAGGCTTTTGCTGATGCAAAGATAATAATAAAATTCTATGTTTGCAAGTTTTCGACCTTTTTTATCGCATTTCATCGAATATATTTTTGTGTAAAAAAAAGGTTCCTCAATGAGGAACCTTTGCTTTTGTACGTAGAGTACTACGTTTGTGGCTTTTACTTTACTTTTGCAACAATAGCTTTGAAAGCTTCCACGTGATTCATCGCAAGGTCGGCAAGGACTTTACGGTTGATCTCAATACCTGCTTTGTGAAGTGCACCCATAAGTTGAGAATATGACATTCCCTCTAGGCGCGCAGCTGCGTTGATACGTTGAATCCATAGTGCGCGGAAGTTGCGCTTTTTGTTTTTACGGTCGCGGTAAGCATAGGTAAGACCTTTTTCCCATGTGTTCTTGGCTACTGTCCAAACATTCTTTCTAGCACCAAAGTAACCTCTGGTAAGACCTAAAATTTTCTTTCTTTTTGCTCTTGATGCAACGTGATTTACTGATCTTGGCATAGTTTTGTTCTTTTTTGAATGTCAGCGTCGTGGTGTCTTTCGACCCTTGAACTTTGTTTGCTGCGCATTCGGTTAATACATTAATTTCTTGAAAATGCGTGTCGCTTCTTGGATTACTTCAGACAAAGAAGTTGCTTTACTTGCTTGAGATTGGCAGAGTCTACCAAACCAGATTTGCAAAGGTTTCTTTTTTGCTTTGTAGTCTTTTTCGTCAGAATATGACTGTGGAAAGCGTGCTTTCTCTTGATTTTACCTGTTCCGGTAAGAGTGAATCTTTTTTTGGCACCGGAGTTAGTTTTAACTTTTGGCATTTTGTTAATTATTTAATTATTAATGTGATTGCAGCGCACTATGCGGCGCGCTGCAATCTCTTTTCTTTTTCAGAAAGCTTCGTTGAAGCTTTTATTCAGCTTGTGCAGATTCGGAGGGAGTATTCTCTACAGTAGCATTCACTGCTGCTGTTTGTGACTCTGCTTCTCCTTTCACTGTAGGAGCGGCTTTCACTTTTATTTCCCTCTTTTTAGGAGAAAGGAAGATAATCATGCGTTTGCCTTCTAATACAGGTAATTGGTCTACTTTCGCACAATCTTCTAGATCATTTGCAAATCGAAGTAAAAGAACTTCTCCTTGCTCCTTAAATAGAATAGAGCGACCTTTAAAGAATACATACGCTTTTACTTTGTCGCCATCTGCAAGAAAGCCACGAGCGTGTTTCAATTTAAAGTTATAGTCATGATCATCCGTTTGAGGTCCAAAACGAATCTCTTTGACGTTTACTTTTATCTGCTTTGCTTTTTGCTCTTTTGCTTTTTGTCTCTGCTGATAAATGAACTTAGAAAAATCAATTATACGGCATACAGGTGGCTCAGCATTTGGAGAAATCTCTACGAGATCCTCTCCTCGTTCTTCAGCTAGGCGGAGTGCTTGTTGGATGGTATACACCTTCGATTCGAGTCCTTCACCAACGATGCGAACTTCTCTTGCTCGGATGTTCTCGTTGACTTTGTACTGATCTTTTAGTTTGTCATTCTTTCCCTGACGTCTATTTCCTTGATTATTCATTTATTAAAAAAACTATTTTCGGGTGCAAAGTTAATACTTATTTATCATATTTCGTACTTCTTCGGTAACTTTTTTCGCAAAATCGTCTATTTTTACTACTCCTTCGTCACCAACTCCTTGTTTTCGTACAGAAACCGTACCTTCTTCTGCTTCTTTTTCTCCTACAATAAGCATGTAAGGGATG
>Ga0302170_10000319_pt1 | contig 19438 bp, 14 predicted proteins | sample I_Fen_N2_1_FD_193492 | JGI IMG/M metagenome (GOLD analysis project Ga0302170, IMG submission 193492) | Peat permafrost microbial communities from Stordalen Mire near Abisko, Sweden - I_Fen_N2_1 | ecosystem: Environmental > Terrestrial > Soil > Wetlands > Permafrost | place: Sweden: Abisko...
ACTAATTTTGCTATGTTCGTATTACGTATTCTCTAAATCGTAGCAATACAAAAAAATGCGGATAGGATTGAAGCGGAAAGATTGTTTAGCTTTGGCGAATACTGTCATGATTGGGTCTAATCAGTAGACTCTACTTGCAAATCATAATTTTATTTCGAAATTCCGTATTATTATTCATTATATCAAGGCCTCTATCAAGTTCATCAAATTTAAATTTGTGCGTAATCAAATTTTTTAACAGTAGTTTACCTTCGCAGCACTTTTGAATTGTTGTTTGCCAATCATCCTGTGGTGAATGATGAAAAGATGAATTCCAGGTACCTGTCAATCTAATCTGATGGCGCAAAATTTTCCAATAAACATTTTTTTCTAATTCTATATCACCTTTGGGATTGCCAACCACCAGTACATGCCCTCCTGGTCGTACAGTTTTTAAACACGATTCTATGGTCTCTTTTGTTCCCGCGCAATCAATTGCTAAATCTACGCCTTCCTGGTTTGTTTGTTCCATAATCCAAGAAGTAGAATCTTCCTTGGTTGAATTGATATATTGGTATTCTCTGTCTGCCGTTTGTTGCATAAGACTGCCATACCCATCTTGATGTCCTACCGCAAACAGTACCTTTATTCCGAAAATATGAAGCCACTGCGTCATCAAAATTCCAATTGTTCCAAGTCCAAATAGTGCCACAGTCTTTACTTCATCCAGATTCACTCTCCGTACTGCATGTAACGCAACAGAAGCAGGCTCTAACATTGCTGCTTCTTCAAATGTTATTTTTTCTGGAAGTTCAATCACATTCCATGTCGGAACCGCCACATATTCCGCAAATCCACCGTTACATCTAGAACCAATATAATTGTAATGACAACACATTTCATACTTTTCCTCTTTACATGCAAAACATGAACCACACGGAATCAATGGGAATATACCCACCCGCTTTCCTATCCATATTTTATCACTTTCCTCGAATGCTTTCACTACCCGTCCCGAAAATTCATGACCTGGTATCAACGGAAAGTTATATGTACCGGTCTGAAAGATTCTTGGAATATCTGAGCCACAAATTCCTGCTGCTTGCACTTCCACAAGCACTTCACCCATCTTTAAAACAGGTTTTCCAACCTCTTTATATTCTAATCGTCCAATCTCTTCTAATACATATGCTTTCAATTTCATACCTCCAGTATGCTTTTAAATCTTTCCAAATCTTCTACTGTCGTAATTTTAAAATTACTTTCTTCTCCATCAATCATAGCTATTTTCAATCCAGCTAATATTGCTGGCTCTGTACTGCCATTAATTTTTACAATTTTATCTCTCAAAAGCCTTTCGTTGGCTAATAAATACTTGCCATATATGAAGGCTTCAGGTGCCTGCCCCGCAAAAAGTTTCGTCCTGTCTAGCAATGAATCTACTGATTTTCCATCTTCACTTAAATAAATTGTGTCTTTCATTGGTAGAACTGGCATGGCTCCATCCGATTCCACGCAGGCTTTTATGCAATTACAAATAAGTTGTTTTGAAACACACGGTCTCGCAGCATCGTGAATTAAAATGACATCATTATCCTCTGCTGTTCCTTTTAATTTTTCTAATCCATTATAAATAGATAACTGCCGGTTTTCCCCTGGCATCGCAAATCCTGCAAATTTCCCTTTTAAACCGCAAAGCTTATCCTTTATAAATGTATGCCATTCTTGTGATGCTATTATCACATAGGCATCTATCACTCTTGATTCCACAATTGTTTCCACTGCATATCGAATAATTGGTTTTCCCTTCACTTCATAATATTGTTTCGGTATGCCAATTTGTTTTAATCTGCTTCCGGTACCACCCGAAAGAATGACTGCATAATTCATATCCTTCTCCTAAATGCAATAATTCCGCACTTCTCTTAAAACATCACCATATGGTCTATCTTTTCCAAAGAGCACTGTTGTTCCAAGTACAAACCCTTTAACCCCTTTTGGTGCATAAGTCCTCACTTTATCTAGTCCGCAAGCTCCATCCCAATATACTTCTATATTGCGTTCTTCTCTTACTTCCAAGAATTTGTCCAACTTTTGACCTATGTATGGTAAAAATACCTGCCCTGCATTTCCTGGATTTACACTCATAACCAACACTCGTTTCGCCAAAAATAGAAGCTCATTAACAGATTCAAAAGAAGTACCTGGATTAACTGCAATTCCAGGTGTGATTCCCGCATCAATAATTGCCTGCAGAGTTGTTGTTGGTTGATGATCTGCTTCTGGATGCACATAAATCACATCGACCCCCGCGTCAATAAAACCTTTTAAATAGCTCATTGGGCTCTCAATCATCAAATGTACCTCTACTGGCTTATTAGTCAACTGGCGAATGCATTTCAAATCCTGAATTCCCATACAGAATTTTGGAACAAACTGGCCATCCATAATATCAATATGGAATGAATCAATGCCTCCCTCTTCGAGCATTCTCACTTCCCTCTCAAGATTTGCAAAATTTGCACACATCATAGATGCTGATAATTCTGTTTCCATACTTTATTCTCCTTTGTCTACTGCAAACTCCTGTAACAAAATTTCCGTTATACGTTCCGAAGCATATCCATCCCCATAAGGATTCACAGCTTTTGCCATTTTCACATATTCTTTTTCATCTACCAAAAGTCTTTTTGCATTAAAAAAAATATCTTCTTCCTCAACGCCAACAACTTTTACCGTACCAGCCTCTACTGCTTCTGGGCGTTCTGTTTCTGTCCGCATAACCAATACTGGTTTTCCTAATGCCGGAGCCTCTTCCTGTAGACCGCCTGAATCTGTCATAACCATATAACACCTAGATATTAAATTATGCATATCCAACACGTCTAGCGGATCTGTCAGCATAATACTAACCATACCCGACAAAATCTTCTGAGCCGTCTCCCTAACAAGTGGATTCAGATGTAAGGGATACACAATTAAGACATTCTCATTTTGCTGTACAATTCTTTTTGCAGCGTTACAGATGTTTTCTAATGGTCTTCCAAGATTTTCACGTCGATGCGCCGTTAGTAAAACCACCTTTTTATTCTTAAAATTGATTTGATTTAACTGTTCATTATGGAAAATGTAGTTTTCTATAATTGTCGTCTTGAACGCATCTATGACTGTATTTCCTGTTATATAAACATGGTTTGTTATGTTTTCTCTGCTTAAATTATTCTGGTTCAACTGTGTTGGTGCAAAATGATAAGATGCAATTCTTCCCGTTAGGCCTCGATTAATTTCTTCCGGAAATGGAGAATATTTATTCCCTGTCCTTAAACCAGCCTCCACATGTCCTACCGGAATCTGCTGGTAAAATGCAGCTAAAGCTGCTGTAAAAGAAGTTGTTGTATCACCATGAACCAGAACGATATCTGGTTTTTCCAGTTTTAATATAGGTTCCAGTTTTCCAAGAATACCTGTAGTTATTGTTGTGAGGGTCTGTTTTTCCCTCATAATATCCAGATTATAATCTTCCACAATCTGAAATACATCCATTACCTGACGAAGCATTTCTCTATGCTGACCAGTCAAGCAAACTTTACATTCAATATTCTTTTGTTTTTTTAATTCAAGTAATAACGGACACATCTTTATCGCTTCTGGCCTTGTTCCAAAAATTGCAAATATTTTCATACTGGTGTCTTCCTTTAATCACATTCTATATATTTTATAAAATTAACGCAATTCTCCATTGCAGTTGTTGGTCTTCATACAAATAATAGGATTCTTTTATGCTACATTTACTTTTCCGGTAGCACCTCTTCTCTAACAATCTCGCTTATCCTTAGAATGAATGTCCTTGGCTAATAACATATCTTCTACACAATCTATTTCAGTCCACCTAAATTCAGATATATCTCTATAAAACAATTCAAAATCTTCATTGAAAATCATTTGAACCAATACATTTTCATACCACTGGTCATAAATCCCATTTACTTCTACCATTTGGACCACTTCACTATATAATCGTTTAGCCGATATCTTATCTAGCTTAGTAACTCCTGCATATTCTCCAAAATAATTTTGAAGTTGTTTACTCATTACCAATATTTTATTATCTTTCACCTGTACATTATAATCTCCATGAGTCTTTATAGAACTATCAATAAAAACCATAGGTTTTTCAACCTTCTTACATAATTCCATTTCAACCAATTCTTCTTGCATCACTATATCTGCATTAATAATTGTCACATTTTCATCAAGTAAATAATCTTTTGCAAACCATAATGAAGCAATTGAGTTAGTCACACTGTAAAATGGGTTATTGATGAATATTACATTTTTTATATCTTTTTCAATAATTTCTCTTTTAAATCCTGTCACTATCACAACATTCGAATTAGGATCATATTTCTTGATTGATTCTACCATTCGCTGTAAAACGCTCATATCCTTATCTAATTTATACATTGACTTTGGCATTGACAATGTCAGCGGATGTAGCCTGTCCCCTTTTCCTGCTGCTAAAATAATATATGTCATATTGTTCCTCCTTACCATAGTAGCATCCCCACACGAGTAATTTCTTTTTTTGGTGGAAACATTATATCTAATCCATATTTTTTTATACTATCAATTATATTAATTCCTAATGCTTCAACTGGGCTTCTTGCCAAATATGGATTATTACACCGTTCTGTTCCACATCCATTCTTGCACAATTTACACGACCCACCAATAAATGAAATAGCTGTTGAATTATTCATCTCCCATAAACTTTTTTCACAATCCAATAATGCCCTATGTAGAATTATTGATGATTCACTTCTAATCTCTTCAAAGTTTTTATTGTCTAATAATAGAGTAACATAAATCATCGCAATATGCTCATATTCTTTGAATAAAGTCTTTACATCTATATTGGGTATATTAGGTGGACATTTCCAGTTATTCTTGTATTTTCCACAATAAAAACAATTCATTTTTACTCTTTCCTCAATAATGATATCATCTGCATCTATCAAAAAGCCTTGAATATTAATACCTGGATGTTTGCAGTTTTCTATTTCAATCAATGTACTTAAAACTTTATTTTCTCCCACTATTACCTCCATTTCACAAAAATGTGATTTTGTCATTCTTACGATAGTTTTCTAATATTTGTGCTAAAACAATGCTCCTTTTAGTCGCATCAAAATATTCTTTATCTAAAGGGTTTTCGATAAACGAAAGCATTTTCTGTACTTCATAGCATAAACCATCACCTTTAAATTCACATTTTATAATCTCGTTATTACACTGGTTCTCACGTTTAATTTCAATCTCAGTCGGCTTCCACCAAGGTGCTTTCACATACAAATAGCCTTCTGTTCCAGATATAACCATCGCCCCTTCCGTTTTCACGCCCAATCCCACTTTAAATGTAGCTAACATACTTTCATAAATCATAATCCCTCTTGTGAACAGATCAACATTCTGTTCACTCATTTTTGAATAATAATATATGTTTTTATAATCAGTTCCACAAAAGTCAATTATAGGTAATAATGTATATGTTGCTAATTCATTCATGCTTCCACCATCACATTTCGGATTTAATTCTCTAATATCTCCACATACCAATTTGGTGAAAGATGCCTCGCAATCAACAATTTCTCCAATCACCTTGTCCTGAAGTAATCTTTTAATTATATAATAGCCAGGAGCGTATGCTGTTTTTATTGCCTCTAATAAAACCTTTTTTTCTCTATCTGCTAAATCAAAAACCTGTCGTGCCTCTTCATTATTTAACACTAATGGCTTTTCACACAGAACATGCTTTTGGGATTGCAATGATTTTTTTATATAATCAAAATGAGTTCTATGTGGAGAAGCAATGTAAGTAATATCAATGAGATCAAAAAACTCTTCAAAACTATCTGTACAAATAATTTGTTCCTCCCCAATAAATTCACAGAAATTATAAGCAGACGCAATATTGGTATTATAGATAGCTACAATCATTACCTGTTTAATAAGTTTACATTCTTGCACAAATCTTTTGGCAATTCTACCACAACCAATAATCCCTATTTTATATCTTTTCATTTTTTTTCAAACACTTCCTTATAAATTTTATCTAAATAATTGTTCTCCTTATCACCAAGCAATGTTGAAATATGACAGGCACGATTAGTTTGATACTTGTCTACTTTCAGGACTTCTTCAATGGTATCACAAAGTATATCTGAGTTATTTAAAATATGTGCCAAATCAAAAATTTCATCAAAGAAATATTCTTTGAGATCTAATTGTACCGATAGAAGTATCATTTTAATATTTTGATTCACTAACATTGCTTCCAGACTTGCTCCAGACTTAGCATCACATATCATAATGTCTCCAAGAAAACATACCTCATCAAAATCATAATTACAGTTTAAAACTAAATCCGACATTTCATACAATGCCTTCAATTCTTCAGCTTTTTCCGGATTTCTCCATGTAACATGATGCGGTTTTGTTACAATAAAGTATTTTTGCTTTAATTTCATAAAAGCCTGCATGTACATTAAAATGGAAGAGTCTTCATCCCACGTTGGCAAATACATAATAATTTTCTTAGAAGTATTAATATAAAGTTTTGTAAGGATATTCATCCTATCATGATTATCCTCATTTAAATAGTAATGTTTCGGAAATCCCATTATATATAATTTATTTTCTGGAAATTGAGTTTTTAACTGATGTTTTGAAAATTCGCCATGCACAAATCGATAATCAAATCCTTCTACAGTTCTATTAGAATGTGCATAGCTATTTTTATTTAAACCAAACCCATATGACATATTAATTTTTTTTGCACCTTTATATTTTCTAAGTACATAAACATCTTGAGTTGTAAATACAAAATCTGCATTTGAATTACACTTTGTGTGATATTCCAATCCCTCATTTTCCAAAATGTCAATTGCCTTTTGATAATCAAACCAATCCCCCACCGTATTAATTTCACATTTTTCAGCAACAAATAATGCATATATGCCATGCTTCCGCAGAAAATAATAGAACGGCTTAAAATGAGAAATTTCAAATGCATCTACTAGATAAAATTCTATATTAAGAATATATTTTTGTTTAAACAGTGACCAATAATCGTGTGTTGCTATGCCAAATTTTTCTGGAAATTGAGTATAATTTTCATACTCATATTCTAACATTTTTTCAGGGTCATTGGGCGTAAAAAACATTTCATTTTCAAACATAACTTGTTTTAAGGGCAATATCGTTCTCTTATCAATCCACTGTTTATTAAATTTTTTCTTGAAAGAATCCATATTATCTAATCCAAAATATACATAGTCACTTTCTAATACAATCTCATCATATTTTTGGATTTTTTCATGAATTAATTGGATTTTTTCTTTTTCTGTAGTACGGTTTTCCAATTCTTGTTCTAAACTAATTACTATTTTTTTATGCTCTTCAAAACAATAATTTTCATTATAAAAATCAAATGCAAAAAAATCCACACACAATCTGTCTATAATGCTTGTGCCTTTTGATATCTGAATCTGATTATGATATACCAAGAGGATATATTCGTCAGGATGTTCTAATGTCTTTTTATTAACCCATACTAACACATCTTTATTATTACCATCATACTCTGCTACATAATATCTTGTTTTACAAACTTCTATTAATTTATTATATTCTTCTCTAAAAAGTCCAAAATCAATATCATCATCCCATGGGACAAATCCATTGTGCCTTATTAGTCCTAGCAAATTTCCTGCATATAAAAATGGTTTTATATTAAATGGTTCAAAAACATTTAAAACTTCCCTTGCAAAATGAACTGTTTCTATTTGCCTCTTTCTTAAATAGCCCCTTGCTGGCTTTATAGTTGTAATATCCACATGACTAAGTAAATAGTCTAACTGATTCTCTGTCTCTTCTAATTGATTTTTATAATATCGCATTTGAAAATCAACTTGTGAATAATCTTTAGAAAATAACTGTAATAAAGTTAATGGATCCATCTTTTTAAACTGTTTAGCATTTTTTAATTCGCTAAAAATAATGCAATCTAAAATACCATTTTCTTCAAGCTGTCTAGTTATAGCATATGCATTTACATCATTTGTAGTTATCACTATGAAAAAGTCTCTATAATCTTTTTTAAGCTTATCAAATGTTATAACCGTCTTACCATTAAATATCCTGTTATTCCATTTTTTATTATTATCTGCAAAGCAGTAAATCAGTTCTTTACCAAAATATTCAAAAGCTTCATTTCCAATATTTCCACATCCAAATAAGATTACCTTTTCCTTCATTTTCTCGCGTAATGCATGCAAATCAGTACACACATCTATCCCTTCATTTAATATTTTTCTAGTATCCAAGCACTGAACAATCCATCTTCCATCCCATCTTCATATGAAATATTTCTAATAATTTCTAATTTGCAATTATTACTCTGGGCAATATTTTCAAAAAATTCGTCTTCAAACCATTGTTCCCACTCATCAATCTCAAGCAATCCTATAGCCGCTTTATTTTTATCAATAATAATTACTTTACCGCCTTTTTTTGTAACACGAATCATTTCTTTCACAGCATTTTCAATGGTAATAGCATGTTCTAATGCCTCTACTGAATAGGTGACATCAAACAATTCATCATTATACGGAATATGATTTAAACTTCCCTGTTTTGTTTTAATATTTTTATTAATTCCTCTCATAACATTATCAGATAAATCTACAGCATCTATTTCTATATCTGCTATGTCTTCTACTAAATTCTTAATATATCTACCAGTTCCACAACCAACATCACATACTCTTTTTGCACGAGCACCCTTTAATGTACTTAAAATTGTCTGGTACCTTCCATCACCCTTATCAATACTTTCTTTAAATAAAGGCGCCTGAATCTCAAATTCTAATTTGCATTTATAATAAACCGCATCCAAAAAATATTTCGCTGCCCAACTGATTTCGCTAGTAGGAAAATAATCTGGATATTCTTTAGTATCTGATCCTTTTGGATTTTTTGTAGTTGGATAACTTCCATACCATCCACCACTTGAATTCTGAAGGTGCGTAGCATAATTTAAAGCTCTATTTCCTCTTTCAATGTCCCCAAGCTTGTACCAAACAATTGCAAATTGGAACAATCCAGTAGAACATACCCAATTCACATTTTTATACGCGGGAACCATTCCATCTTCTCGTTGAAGCAATGCAACGTTCTCCATTGCTTCTCTTGCCAAATCAATTTCTCCAATATCACATAGAGCTTCCATAATATAAGCATAAAAATGTGATAACAAGGTAAAATTCAAAATATCCGATTTCTTATTCTTTATATAGTAGGCAGCTACTTTTTTAGCAGCTTTAATATATTCTTTATTATGATATATTTTTCCTGCATCCATTAATGGTGACAGACAATACAAATGTATTAATTCAGAGCAGATTCCTTTTTCACCCCAAGCATCATACACTGGTGTTGTAAGTCTTCCATCCTCCTGAATATTCGATATTATCCAATCACATCCACATTTTATATTATTATCAATTTCAGGACAGCTTTCCCGTATTGCCAGTAATCCTTTTAGTATCTGCGCCGAATCAAATACATATGGGTCATTATCATTTGTATCATACCATGAGCCATCTTTTTTTTGAATCTCGCACAACCATTTTGCATATCCTATAGCAATATCCCTGTATCCCCAACGCATTAACGTTGGAATGTAATATCCTGTCACTTCTGGATAAGACTTTTTCATATTACTATTATTAATAATCCCCTCATTTGGAATGGAATTATTTTTTATCCACTCTGCTACCTTGTTAAAGCCATCAATCCAATTGATATTTTCACCATTTACTTCTGGATTTTTTAAATTATTCACCATCTCTAAATATGTTATATATTCTTTAACATTGTTATCTTCCAACTGTTTTGCCAAAATAGAAGCTTTTCTTGCATCTACCGCTATTACAATATTATACCTGTCATGAATTTTTACTAATTTATCAAAAGAAATGACCTCTTTCCCCTCTACGAAAAGACCAATCTTTTCTTCATTATTATCTGCAAAGAATTCAATTTTTTTCTCTCCCAGATAATGTAACGCTTTTTTCCCAAAATCACCTGATCCAAACAAAATCACTTTCTTGTTTTTATCCATAGTCTTTCCTCTATCTATCCATTTTAAATCATCTGGTATTTTCCCGCCTGGGAAAAATTTATCCTTTAGCTTTTGATCTTTATTCTGCGACCACATATCCAAGAAAAGCAGATTTTTTTCATCGTCTGATATTTTTTGTAGTAAAAAATCTAATTCTCGAACGCGTAGTTTATACAACTGATTATTAATTTTATCTGCTCTTGTCTTAGTAAGACTATTTGCATGGTTCCTATAGAAATAATGCATTTCAGGCAAATGATAAATCTTATATTTTTCATTTATTCTTAACCAGTACTCATAATCCTCTACCAAAAACATATCTGAATTATATTCTCCGACCGTATCCACCATCTCAGACCGATACATAAAACAGGCCCCAATACAATCATTAAAATAAAGTTCCTTCACTTCCTTTGAAACACTTCCTGTTACATTTCCCTTTTCATCTATGTAGCACATATTGCAATAAACCATCCCATATTCAGTATGATTTATTATAAATTGATGCATAACAGCAATTGCATTTTCTTCATATATATTATCATCAGAAGTCCATGTGAAAAAATTTCCCTGCGCTCTCTGAAATCCAACATTTAATGACTGTGGCAATTTTTTATTTTTTTCATTCGTAATTACTGTTATTCTAGCATCTAATGCAGTATACTCTTTCATAATCTGCAATGATGAATCTGTCGAGCAGTCATTTACCAGTATCAATTCCCACTCCTGATACGTCTGCCGCCTTATACTCTCAATGGATTCTCTTAAGTATTTTTCCCCATTGTAAACCGGCATAACAATGCTTACATCAATCATAGCACTCTCCTTCACTAAGCCATTTTGGTATTTCTACCTCTTCTATGATTCTCTTTGTAATATAATAAATTTTACCACGTTCAATACCCATTTCAACTAAATTTTCTGTTATATCTTTTGCTATTTTTTCATTCAGCATTGCAACGATAACATAATCAAATTTCTTATCTTTTAATCTATCTACGGATTCTATACCTAATTTCTTTTTTTCAGGCATCCTATAATTTTTATCTACCCATGCTGCAATACTATTTGACTGTACTTCAGACAAATACCGATATACTGATATGCCCAAACCTCCTGCTCCATATATGACCACCTTTGGATCTTCTTTCATTTTACCATATGGAAATAACAAGTTCTGTTGATTCTTATTAATCTCTTCAAGTTTATTTAAAATTAAAACAAACCACATATACAGGCTTATTTGCTTATTTAACACTTCATAATATAGATTGCCTTTAATATTACTCATTAATCCCTGATATAGACTACATATACTTTGCATTTCAATGCTTACTTGGTGTAAACCATTAATATAATTATTCTGAGAATAGTGATACGGAGTGATATCAGTTACCACGATTGACTTCGCATTTAAACAACATTGAAACGTCGCAAGCATATCTTCTCCATATGTTATCTTTTCATTAATCTCAAAAAATCCTGAACGTTCTAACAAGTCTTTCTTTATGATTTTATCACATAAATGCGGCAATATTCCCCACTCAAAAAAAACATCACTACATATTATTTTACTATAAAGATTTTCTATTTCCTTATCTTTATACACACCATTCTGAATCGTATTTTTCCTCTCCACTGTATTAACGGAGTATTCTTCCTTTAATCCAAATGCCACCATGTCAGGAGAATTCTGCAAATATTCTATCAGAATCTCATAAATGTTTTTATCCACCCAATCATCGGCATCAACAAAAGATATATACTCACCCATTGCGATTCTAACACCTTCTTTTCTCGCTTTTACACGACCCAGGTTATTCTGATGAAACACCTTGATTTGTCTATTACTTTCTGCATAACTTTTACATATTTGCAATGATCTATCTACCGAACCATCATCCACAAGAATGATTTCCAACCTATTATAAGCCTGATATAATAGGCTTTGAATACACTTCTCCAAATACTTCTCTCCATTATATATAGGTACCACCACACTAATTAAAGGCTGTTTTTTCATATTCAACTTTCCATTCTTTGAAGCATCTTACAATATTCTTCCTGTGATGCTTTTCTTTCCTGTAGGCTAGCTTCATCAATCCATCCACCATCAAAATGATGAATAGAAAATGTATTATCTGTCATTTTAACCTGTCCACTCATATAATCTGCAGGATGAAAAAATTCAGATGAATACACAACAAATGAATCTATTATCTGCGTCTTATCATTTACTTTAAAGCCACGTTTTATAAGTGGTAATGTCTCATATATTCCACATGTTTTTAAATTCAATGTACCATCCTCATATTGAAATGGTTCAGATATTCTTTCATCTAAAATATATTTAATAACTGGATTTCCTTTTATACTTCCTGAACAGCCACCAAAATTGACGCTTCCCCACTTTTCAACTCCACAAAATCCAGGAACATATAATAAATCATCCAAATCCCTTATTAGTTCCACATCTGTATCAAGATAGATTCCACCATATTTATATAAAATTTCTAATCTGGCTATATCCGGAATAAATCCCCATTTCTTATTCTCATATGCCTGCTTTGTATAAATTGTCTTATTCACATCATAATTGTTCTCATCCCAACGAATGATCTCATAATCCGGACAATATTTTTTCCAACTGCTAATACACTTCTGTAGCTTATCTGGCATAGGTTTTTCGGAAAACCAACAATAATGGATTACTTTGGGTATTAATGGTTGTTTCGAAATATGCACCACCTGCTCCTTAGGCAAAATATTCTTATTTGTTAACTGCATAATTGGCAAAATATATACTTCCGTATTATTCAATTCAAAAATATTATCCAACTGTTCTATAATTGAGAAAAAATGACTATTCGTAATCATTAACATATCATTTGACTTAGTATCAGTAAGTTTTTTTAAAGATTCTACTCTCACTTGTTTTGTATACAAATCTACCATTGTACCTTGTTTTCTTACGTCTGCATCTATATAATAATCTACATATTTATCCAAACCATAATTATAGAATATGTATGGTGCAAGTATCTGCCCAATCATACCCGAACCATATACAATGATTTTTTTATCTTCTCTTACTAACATTTTTTTAAATTCATCAAATGAAGCGTTTTTTAATATCATTTACATCCCGCTCTCTGCTAAGATTTTATAATATTTTTCAATATCATTACCGCAGCTTTTTCCTCAATATTATTAAATAATTCTCTATACTTATTTTTCTCTTCTTCCAGGATAATTCTATTGTCCCTCAAAGCATCTAACATATTTTTCAGATTTACCGCTGGATTTTCCCACATCATATATTCTTGCGCCATATTATAATTGGCATTTCTATTTAAATTCAAAACTTGTGCTGCTTTAAAGTTTGGTTTTTCTTCAACTGCACATTTCTGTCTATATACAACTTCACCATTACTGTTGACCTTTATTAACGTTGTATATTTTGCACCAATTGCTGTTGTTGTTAAAAATCCATCAGGTAAATTCTTCACGAAAGAACAATAATACTGTTGTTTTTTCGTTTCAGAAAATCCTTCCATTAATCCATCTCTGCAACGCATTCGAATCATCATATTTCCCATCTCTGGTAGCAACCAAATATGCTCTTCTTTACAAATAGCTGCGCGAAACATTAGTGAATGTTTAAAATCTGCTGGATAATTGTCATAAGTCCTAATTCTGTCATTTTCTTTATCCCAGCAGACTATTTTCCCACCTGTCCCTCTTGGAATCATCCAAAACTTGTTATCTTTATATAAGATATCAGAAAATCTATATATGCCATCGCCGATTTTATATTCTGTCAATTCACCTGTAACTATGTTATATACTTTGATTTTATTTGAATCATCTATAGGCATATAGATGCAGTTTTCTACCATACAGCTTTCTCGCACAGCAGAAATTCCAGATATTCTAGTTACTGATTTTGTAACTAAATCTAAGCAAACAATCCCTTCATATTTCCAGGGAATCATATAGATACAATCACCATAAAGATGTGCGCTACGAAATTTTTCCGATTTTGACACTTTTCCTTTTTCTAGCTTGATTTTAGTAAATCTCTGTTCCTTTAAATTGTAACATGCAATTTCTTTCGCTTTTGCTGGAATCATCCAAAGATTATCTTCCACTTTTAAAATACATTCATATAAAAGACAGGACAATTCATCTTCTTCTGGTATTATTCCCAAAGATTCTACCGTTCCACTTTCAATATCCATTTGGTACAGGGTATTATAGCATCCTGCTACAAACCAAATTGTTCCATTTTCATATGCACAGTCATTAAAATATACTGTATTATCTTCTTCCTCCTCTGATGTTTCAAGAAGCACCTGCATATTTTGCATCATGATCGGTTTTCCCTGTACTCCACACAAATGTATTAATGAGCTATCATCTCCATAATACATATCTGTATGAGTAAGCGCGCTATATAAGTCTGGCGTATTATCATAAATACCAAAATTTTCTTTCTTATAATTTTCAACAATTTTATTGTATTTTTCTAAAAGTTGCGGCCTCATTGAACTGTATGTACTTTCATTAAGAGGATGAGGACGCCACCAGAGAACTATATCCTCCCTATTTCGAAAACATGCCATTACATCTTCAATCTTCTTTAATTGTTGCTCATTTCCACTTAAGAGGCCGCTAACACCGGTATTATACAGCACTGCCTTTTTTCCTTTTAATTTTTCAATCCAGGTCTCTGGCAATACAAAATCTTCTTTTTTACTATGAACTACCTTATCAATTTTAGGTGAACCTAATGCCAAAAATTTATCATTAATTATTTCTTCATTAAATAGTAACTCTAACCCATTTTCATGAACCCACTGACTAAAACACCGCACATATACATTTTTGACTGCATCTGACTGAACAATCACCTTATCTGCATAAATAGTTCCTGGACATATACAAAATCCTTCATATATATTATCTCCATAAACAAAATAAGGAATATATACAACTTGTGAAACAACTTCTTTCAACTTCTTTGTATAATAATCCGGGTGTACACTTGTTACGTTGTTAGCTCCATCATACGGATTATGTATAAATGCCACATCTGGCCTTCTCACTTCTAAATTATACTTCATCCAGTCTGTTACTTGCACATAATCTGGATATTGATTTCCCTCGTAAAATTCTTCCCCTAAAGAACCATCTGATTTTTTTTCAAAATAAGGAATCGGTACAACATAGACGTCAAGTTCCGGATTATCTTTTGCCTCCAGCCAGACACTTTCCAACGAATCCCACATAGATGCTTTATATGGGAAAAATACAACTTCTGTTTTTGCTATTATATCTTTCTGTAAGGCTTTCATTATTAAGCTGTAATTTTTTTTTATATTAATAGATACCTGTAACGCTTGTTCCTGTTCTTCCACAATGCTATATTGCCATAGCATTTCACAATATTCTTCTAATAACTGAATAATAGCAAGACCTTCACCTTCAATTTCTTCTATCTTCGTTCCTATTTCAAAAACTAACTGCTGCATATTTGCAAGGATCTCCTGGACTTCACTATTGTTTCTGCGATCAAAAAATTTCCCAAGTAATTCTTGTGCCTTGTTTAGTGATTGAAAACTATCTAATAATTTTCGTTTTGCTTTTTCCGTCATATATCTCTCTTTTCCTTTCTCGAAGATAAAGTCATAATATTATGGGAACATCTCCTATACTTTTTTATATATTTTAGAGAAATCGATAAACCATGAATTATTTTTATTCTGATTCAAAAGAATCCCTACTTTTATCTATATTGTTTAAAATATCCATAAGATAGATAGTTTCCCTTATGGCAATGAATTCCATCTTTTATTGTATACATAAAAGAAGATAAGAAACCCATTCCTTTTTCACTTGATATTTCAAATATATATTCATTTAATGGGTTAGATAATAGAAAAGCCAATATGAAATATTTCTCTATGAAAACGCTCATAAATATCATGAGCAACACATTAAAACAGAAGAAGTGTAAGAATTGATGTTTTTCGAATTCGGCAGTTCTAACTTTACTTTAGAATAATTATTTTCATTCGTTCCTCTGCCTTATTATATCCATTACATTTTCCATAATACTGAATAGCCGCATCAGTATCCCCAAGACATTCATAAATAACTCCCACATTATAAAACGCCTTATATGAATTAACCCCTTCCGTCTGGCAAACCTCATATTCCGTAGCTTTCAAGAATTCATCAATAGCCTTGTGATACATCTCATTATTCATATAAATCAGCCCCATCAAGAACTTAAATTCTGGCCTATTCCCAAACTCTTGATAAATGTTTTCATACTGCAAAGCCTCTTTAAACTGTTTCAAATTAATAAGCGCATATCCATAAGTTTCAACCATATCAATCATATATTCAAGCTTTGGATTTAAATCAAAGGAAAGTGCTCTGCCAAAATATTCACATGCTTCAGTGTAATCCTGCTGCATATAATAACTTTTCCCAAGCTGGTACAGCGTATAGGGATCTTCTCCATTTTCCTGTAAATCTTTATTGAGCAGATCAATATTTCGTTGCGTTTTGATTTTTCTAAATTCAATATCTCCGTCATAGCCAATATGGTCAATCAATATCGGTAAATTATATGTTACATATTCCTTGTTATCTTCATTATTGATGCTATCTTCATTTTTGTTATCTTCATTTTTGTTGTTATTTTTGTCTTTATTTTTATCGTCCTCACCACTATTATTCTTATCTGCAGCGCCCACAATTTCATTTGTAACAATTTGCTCGTGTATTCTTCCAGTATAATGATATAATTCCTTTGGAAATAATCTGTTAATCCTTTCAGTTATATTGACCTGTTCATTTCCATCCCACTGTATGTTCGTTCTGCAAATTCTACCCACATATTTATTGTTATTCTTAATTAAATCCTCAAGCTCTGTCTTATTGAATTCAGTTAGGAATTCATCACTATCTATAATCAATACATAATCCTGTGTGGCCTTACGAATGGAAAAATTTCTTGCTGCACTAAAGTCATCACACCATTTATAATCAAAAACCTTGTCTGTATATTCTAACGCTACGTCCTTCGTATTATCTGTTGAGCCTGTATCAACTACTATAATTTCATATTTTAAAGGTATAAGCCGCTGAAGACATTCTCTAATGTTTTTAGATTGATTTTTAGTAATAATACAAACTGAAATCATAAATATCTCCTTTTACTTATCCCTTTTTTGTTTATTTAATATCTTATTTCTATTGAATTTCTGATAAAACTGTAGATATTAGTTTCATCTCATTACACTAATTATACAGATTAAAATCCTGTATCATTTCTGAAGTCATATCCAGATATTTCCTCACAGTCGCTTCATCTTCAATAGATTTATCTTCCTTATCTACCAACATATATTTGGTTTTTGAGAAATCAATTCTACAGTCATTTGCAGTATTATTCTCTGTTACAAGATAGAACTTATTTTGCTCATTAAATATTCCGATGCTATATGGTTCATTTGGGAAAATGCTTTGTGCGATTGCGTATTCTTTCTTCTTGTCCCCACCAAAAAAAGCTGGTACTTGTCCATCTATCATTCTATCAGGATGCATCTCAACTCCTGCCATTTTGCATAAAATACTTGCATAATCGATAGATTCCACAATTTCTTTACATTCATGTTCACCTTGAAAATCAGAGTAAAACATCATCGGTACGTTCATCCTCTGATCAGATAGAAATGGCTGTCCATTACTTACATTAAATCCGTTTCCATGATCTGAAATAAATGAAATAACGACCTCATCTTTTCCATAATTTTGTTCAATATACTGATATAGCATATTTAAATACATGTCTACATGCTTTAATTCTTCCTTATAAATTTCACGTTTATTGGGACTAAATGTCTGAAATAATGTAGAACCACCACTATTATCAATTTCCCTTGAAGAATAAGAAGCTTTAACTTGCACAGATGAACTTCTCTGCCACCCACCTGCAACGTCATGCAAATCTCCTATGTCAAGCCAGACAAATTGATTTGTACCTTTATAAGTTTCGATATGTTCAACTGCTTCACAAACTGCCTGTTGAACGTTAAAATTCTGTGCCCAACGTTGGAATACAAAACGATCAGTTCCACGTATGTACCCATAATTAGGAACGACACTATAATTGCCTCCAATTTTGGATGTATAATATCCAGCCTCTTTAAAATATTCTGATAGAAGCTTAATATCATGTGGAATATCAAAATTCACTTTTGAATTTAGCATTTTATGATGATTTGACCGCATTCCCGTCCAATATGAAGAAACACTTGGGTATGTGAATTCTGAGCCACAGTATGCATTCGTACAGGAAACGCCAGCTCCAAAAAATTTGTATGTGTAAGGCATAACTTCCTTCAGTGGATGATCATTAAAGAATTTTACATTTAAACTATCAACAAAAATAGTTAATACTAGTTTCTTAAGATGTTTCGATTGTTTTAAGAGTACTGGTTCACCAAATGCCATTGGATTCTCAGCTTTTATTAGGGTTTTTCCATCTAATTTCAAATAACTGCAAGTATTCTTAATCGTCTCATTTATGCAACTCTTTTCACCCTTTTTATTTATGATATCTATCTTATTTTTCGCTGAATCTATATTGAGAATACAAGGTACAATACAAGGTACCGCTTCGTCATATGTGTATTCTGTTCCATATTCTCGCACTTTAAATATTTCCACCTTGGATTCTGTAGCATTCATCGCTTTATCCGGTTTCCAATAGCTGTGAAACCAGTCATCATATCTTGCAAAGAAATAGTTGGAATTATTGATATGATGCTTTCCGAAAAAATAATCCATATCTTCCATACTATGAAACATATTTAATAAAAGATCTGTTTCTACTTGATTTACAGAATTCATATCTGTATAATATTTTTGATATTCCTCCCCTGTCAGCCCTTTCAAATGTTCAGCCATTTTTAAAATAATATTATCAATATATGAAAGTAGTTCTTCCTTACCTAGAACCTCTTCTTTGAATTTTTCCTGTAACGCAAATAAATATGAATAATAAGTATAGCTTTCTAACCACTCACCTTGCTTCTCGTATACAAATGCCATATTATAATTCGCATCGAGATTTAATCTGTTTTTCTCAACGGCTTGTTTAGCAAATTTACATGCATTATCAAAATCATTTCTTTTTATATATAGCAAAGTCTTAACAATCAGTAAATCGTAATCTGATGGTATTTTTTTTTCGTATGT
>Ga0302170_10000329_pt1 | contig 19120 bp, 1 predicted proteins | sample I_Fen_N2_1_FD_193492 | JGI IMG/M metagenome (GOLD analysis project Ga0302170, IMG submission 193492) | Peat permafrost microbial communities from Stordalen Mire near Abisko, Sweden - I_Fen_N2_1 | ecosystem: Environmental > Terrestrial > Soil > Wetlands > Permafrost | place: Sweden: Abisko...
AAGGAAAGCAATTAAGTGGATTTCATATTAATTGAATATATAATTTTCATTTAACTTGATTTGTTAAATTTATCAACAGGCATTTTAATCGTAAATTCATTTTACTCTATGGAATCTAACGGCTCCAGATCAATATAAATTAATACACATTCACTATATTTAATTTTATATTGGAAAATCTTCGCTTTTTTTTAATTCCGGCGAATCAGATTCAGGTTAATTAATAGATATATAAATAAAATCCTGATATTCCAATATATTCTAAGTTCGCTCATTATCCTTTTATTAAGATACAGGAATGCGAAAAAATAAAATGTCGTATTTTTCATACTGAAATTTGGAATGTTCCATCTACTTTTTCACTTTCTATTAAAGTAGACATTTATTGGATCCGCTATCTAATACTCAGATACTATCATGCATTTTTACTTTTTTTGTTTTTTATTCTAGATAGCTATGTTTTTCTGATCTATAATACATTTGCAAAATCGTTTCCTCCTCCAGTTGTTTCAGTATCCTTCCATCATTGCTCCTCTGAAAGAGGTCAAGTAACAAATTCATATATAAATACCAACCTACAGCTTATCCACATCTATATAAGTATGGTTAATTAGTTGTTTATAATCAGTTTATATATGGATTATTCTAAAAGAGGTAGTGTAAAAATAGAGGACAAGTTCTATCCAAAAATAAGAAAATCAAGATTTCTGAAAATCTTTTGTAATAAAAACACAAGACATTGTATTATCATTCCAATCATTTAAAACAGAAAAAGGAGCAAACTTACATTAACTAAAATAAAGACATCAGATCCAAAATCTCCTACTACTTATAATTAAAATATCAAAAAGACATAAAACTATTAATAGATAAAGACATAATCACCCCTTATTCTCAAGCGGTTCCTTAAAATGGAAGTCATCTGATTTTACTTTTATAAAACATGACAACATGAATTTTAAGTTTTCCATCTTCAGCAATAATACTTAGTACAAATGTCAGCATAAACCAATCAAAATACGACTGTAAATCACCTGTTAATTTATTGTATTCCAGTTAATTCCTTAGTTATTTTTAATACACTTCCGACACTCTATTACAAATATAGTAACTTTGTAACGAAAAAAAATGCAATATCCTATTCTCTTTTGCCAGGTTATTGCAATCAACAATATAAACATATATTAATCAGACATTTAAATCATTTTTAGTCTTTGACAATTTAATAATCTTTTAGATAACATAAATCGTACGCAGGCTTTATTAAAATAATCAGTACTACTACTTTCCACTCCATAAACACCTGTAACCAATGTTAAGTAACCTGGTTCCGATTATTAATTAATGTAAGTTCGACATGTGCGCACAATTCGACTAATATAGTATAACACTTTTATTTACTCATTCTTTTCTCCTAACCGGATTGTAAAAAAACAGACATTTAGGTCCCTACTTGCAGGTATGCCTGGTACTACCTTTTTAATGCCTTTGGCATGAGATAATATATTGAAGATTATACATAATACATAAAATATAGGTAATATATGGATAACATATACCTATGTAGATATATAACATCAATATTTCATCTGTATAATATCCATAGATTTCGTATAATTTCAGTCATTTAGAAGACATCGCAGAGGCATTAAAAAGGCATTAGCATTAGACTGGGAGTCGGTAGTAAAATGTACAGTAAAATAGTACTGATTATTTGAAATTAAAGCACCAACAACAGATACCTATCCGGCACCAGCAGGAGTTCACGTGGACTATTGGCATACCTGCAATAGAAGTATTGATGATATAACGGATAATTGTCTAGCCCGCCGGAGGACCGTTCACTCCGATAGTTTGCTTCACTGGAAAAAATTTCATTCCATTTTAGAATCACTTAAAACAGAGCTCCAGGATGTTCCTTTACTATTAGTGGCATAGGCATTATAATACGTTAGTTCCTGCAACGATCCTGTCAGGGTGGTAAAAATAGCATCTACACCTTTACCACATTCATGTAAATTATCCGTTATGGAAGCATTAGCTGTGGTGATCCAAACCAGCCCGACTTTCAGTAGCCGCAAAACCTCCAAAGGAGTTAACTGTGGTATTGCCCATTGCCAAATTGGAAGTCATGGTAGCGGTCGGTATATTCACGGTGCTGATGATACTAAAGATGTCTATAAATCGCAGATACATCGTACGGGGGTAGCGAAAGTTTTGGTATTTTCTTCCACCGGATTTAAGCCCGTATTGATACGTAATTCGTAGCCATTAACGGTGCTTGCTACATTTTGGGTATTTGACCAGTACATAGCGTCCGATCCACAGCCAGTCAAAGATCCGGAGCCTACCCTGCAGCATGTATTTTAAGTACCGAACTATAGATTTAGTATATTGTAAAATTTCTATTCAAAGATATTTAATTTGATCAAACCCCAAAATTTGACATTTATATAAAAGTACCTTTTAGACCCACTCCTTAGTTAATATATTATTAATTTCTTGATTTACAAGCTTATCAGATTCTGATATTTTATTAATCTTTAAGACAACGTATGGTATGGGCAAAAGCTTTAACCTGCTCAGGTTGTCGTTATAAATATACGTTTTAGTGACATTGGCCCAACAACCGGCATGTTATCAGTTATATGTAAATCCACCCGAAAGAGTACCGCTTTGGCCATCATAATTGGTCACTGTCACATCCTTTGCGCCTACCGTATTTGCTGGCGTATCAGCAGTAATGGTGGTAGAATTGATATAATTGACATTAGATGCGGCGATTCCTCCAATGGTAACCGTCGGTTGCGAATATTTAAGCAAAGGCGGAGTAAAGGCACTTGTCCAACGTGCAATTCCCTTGGAAACACGTAGTTCGTCGATGTACGCATTGCTACTTGGCTGCGAACCGCCACTTCCTCCTATTAACAAATTATTAGCCGACGAACTCCACACCGCAGTATTACTACTTGCTTTTTCTGTGCCATTCACGTATATCTTTGTGGTCAACCCCTGTTTAACAACTGCAACATGTTGCCAAAGACCAGTAACAATACTTCCCGCCGGAGCAGATATTTCGTTTATCCCATTTTGTCCAACGGCAATTCTTCCGTCAATATATGTATAAATAAACGTTCCGCCTCCTGAGTTATTCCAAGTTTGCCCGACAAGCAATGCTCCATTGTAAGCCAATACAGTTGGGTTCACCCAAAAATCGACAGTACCATCAACCGCAGTTGAAAAATCCCAATCGGATGAATTTTGAATGCTGAGATAATCCCCACTTCCATCAAAATAGGCACTTTTGCCTCCAAATTTGGATTGTGCGGCAGACTGCGTGGCATCCCCATTTGCAGTAATAGTTTTGACACTCAATGAGGCGTCGGTAAATGAAGAGCTACTGCCGTCGGCATGAAGCAATAGTTTGGTGTATGCATCGTTGTCGACCACAAAGTTCGTACCGGTAATCGTAACGTTCGTTCCACCGGCAGTCGATCCTGATGATGGACTGATAGCGGTAACAGCAGGCGCATTGTAGGTAAATCCGCCTGGGAGTGTTCCACTTTGTCCATCATAATTGATCACGGTCACATCCGTTGTACCGGCCGCATTGACAGGAGTGGTAGCAGTAATGGTGGTAGAATTGATATAATTGACATTAGATGCGGCGATTCCTCCAATGGTAACCGTCGGCTGCGAATATTTAAGCGTAGGCAGCGTAAAGCTGCTTGTCCAGCGTGCAATACCCTTCGAAACACGTAGTTCGTCGATGTACGTTTTGCTACTTGGTTGCGAACCTCCACTACCTCCGACTAACAAATTATTAGCAGACGAACTCCACACCGAAGTATTACTACTTGCTTTTTCGGTACCATTCACATATATCTTTGTGGTCAACCCCTGTTTAACAACTGCAACATGCTGCCAAAGACCAGTAACAATACTTCCCGCCGGAGCAGATATTTCGTTTATCCCATTTTGTCCAACTGCAATTCTTCCGTCAATATATGTATAAATAAAGGTTCCGCCATCTGAGTTATTCCAAGTTTGCCCGACAAGCAATGCTCCATTGTAAGCCAATGCAGTTGGGTTCACCCAAAAATCGACAGTACCATCAACCGCAGTTGAAAAATCCCAATCGGATGAATTTGGAATACTGAGATAATCCCCACTTCCATCAAAATATGCACTTTTGCCTCCAAATTTTGATTGTTCAGCCGACTGTGTGGCATCACCATTTGCAGTAATAGTTTTGACACTCAATGATGCGTCGGTAAATGAAGAGCTACTACCGTCGGCATGAATCAAAAGTTTGGTGTATGTATCGTTGTCGACTACAAAGTTCGTACCGGTAAGCGTTATGTTCGTTCCACCTACAGTCGACCCGCTCGTTGGAGTAATTGCAGAAACGGTCAGTCCATTATATGTAAATCCACCCGAAAGGGTACCGCTTTGTCCATCATAATTGGTCACAGTCACATCTTCGACACCTGGCGTATTTGCCGGCGTATCTGCAGTAATGGTGTTGGAATTAATAAAATTGACATTGGTCGCAGTATTTCCTCCAATTGTTATCACCGGATTTGGTGCATATGCATTGGTTGGAGGAGTAAAATTGCTTGTCCAGCGCTTAACGTTCTTTGAAAACCTAAATTCGTCGATATAACCTTTGAAGTAACCGCCATACCCATATCCACCGACATTGCTATCATACCCGGTACCGATAACATTATTTGTACCCCCTGTGGAAATGGCACCTGAAGTTGCACCTGAAGTTCCTGCTAATGTTCCGTTGATATATATCTTGAAATATTGTCCGTCCCGGGCAAGAGCAATATGACTCCATGCATTAATCGGAACCGTTGTAATTCCACTGGTTACTAACTGACCACCCAATTGCCAGGCAGTAAAAGTAATTTGCCCACTGTTAATACCAATAGTGTAAGCAGCATTAGTACCGGAATTTCCAAATTGCGCTATTTTTTGAGTTGCAGCATTCGGATATATCCAGGCATCAATCGAAAAATCTGAAGTTCCAGGATCAAAATCGGCAGAAGTTGGCAAAGCAATATAATCTCCACTGCCATTGAAGTATACGCTCGATCCACCGAACATCGACAGCGTCATTGATTGGATTGCATTGCCACCAGCAGTAATTGCTTTAGCACCCGGGGAAGAATCAGTAAATGTCGAACCAGTGCCATCAGCATGTAATAACAGTTTAGTGTTCGAATCGTTGCCACCAACAAAATTCGTTCCGGTAATCGTTACGTTTGTACCACCTGTAGCTAGTCCGTTCGTTGGAGAAATAGCAGATACAGCTGGCGCGTTATATGTGAAACCACCCGAAAGTGTCGCACTCTGTCCGTCATAATTGGTCACGGTTACATCCGTAACACCGGCCGTGTTTGCTGCCGTATTTGCGGTAATAGTTGTGGAGTTGACAAAATTGATATTGGTTGCAGCAGAACCTCCGAATCTAATTGTCGGATTTTGCACGTATTCATTGTTCGGAAGTGAGAAATTACTCTTCCAGCGTTCAACGCCTTTTGAAAATCTAAATTCATCAATATATCCTTTGAAATATCCACCATAGCCATAACCACCAACATTGCTATCATATCCGGTTCCGATGACATTATATATACCCCCTGTTGAAATTGCGCCTGAGTATACACTCGACGTTCCCGCCAACGTTCCATTAACATATAACTTAAAGTATTGTCCGTCACGTGCTAGCGCTACATGGCTCCAAGCGTTGACCGAAACAGTTGTGCTACCACTGGAGACTAACTGACCTCCTAATTGCCATGCCGTAAATGTGATCTGCCCATTGCTAATCCCAAGCGTGTAGGCGGCATTGGTACCGGAATTTCCAAATTGTGCTATTTTTTGGGTTGCAACATTCGGATATATCCAGGCATCCATCGAAAAGTCCGATATTCCCGGATCAAAATCACTTGAAGTTGGCATAGTGAGATAATTTCCACTTCCATCGAAGTACGCGCTGGATCCGCCAAACACTGATTGAACATTTGATTGGGTTGAAGTGCCACCGGCAGTAATTGTTTTAGCACTGGGGGAAGAATCGGTAAATGTAGATCCACTACCGTTCCCATGAAGTAAGAATTTGGTGTACGAATCGTTACCGCCCAAAAAGCTCGTACCGGTTATTGTGATGTTTGTTCCACCAACGGTTAGCCCCATTGACGGGGTAATATTAACAACAGTCATTGGAATGGTAGTCGAAAAACTGATAACATCAGGACTATATGACGTTCCCAGCGTATTGGTAGCAAAAGCAAGTACGTAGTAGGTGGTACCGGAAGCTAACCCGCTCATGGTAGCAGAGAAAGTACCTGTTACGGTAGAGCCGTCAACAATCTTAGTATCAGCCACGGTTGGAGTACCGGTAGTATTCCAGCATACACCGCGGGCAGTTAGTGTTGCCCTGCCATTCGAGGGAACACTCGCTGTTATAACTGCTGAATTCACAGTGATGGTTGCAGCTGGCACCACAATATCACTAACAACAGGTTTAGTAATAATAACAGTATCGCAGATACAACGTACCGAGCTGCCAAATGCTTTATTCTGGTAGGTAGCATCCGCATAACCAGGATAGAAATGCATAAAATAAGCGTAACTGGTATTTGAGAATTGGTTACTGGACCAGTAATATCCATTTGCACCACGCACATTCAGGGCACCACCGGTATCCAGATAACCTGCCGCGTGCAATTTTAATTCCGAAGCAAATACATCTGCCGGAGTCGACCAGTTGCGTGGGTTTCCATCAGCATTAAACCATTCGTTATTCGTAGGAAGGCGCCAACCTGCTCCCAACATCAGTGTACAAGGATCGTTGGCAGGTAACCAATCACTGTTTTGTGAAATACCACCCGTCCAAGCAGTTGAAGGCATCCTGACCGATGTATACTGATATCCTTGCGCGTTGTTAAACTGCCAATACCAACCGGCAGAAGGCTCCGTAGCATCACTCACTGAGGCGGCCTGTTGGTCAGCGCCCAGGTTCTGAGTCAGCCAACACTTGGCAGCTCCGGAAATCGTAGAACTTATGGAATGATAGGTAACTATTTTACTAACAGGGGCACCATTGATTCCGGCTGTATGAATAATTGTAATTGGATTGCACATCTTAAAACTACTGACTACCGGACTATATGCTGTTCCTTTCGCATTGGTGGCATATCCCCGGACATAATAGGTAGGACCTTCTATCAGGCCTGGTATAATTTCAGTAAAACTACCTATACTTACACCGGTAGAAACAGTTTGATCTGTAATTACAGGATTACCTATGGTATTCCAACACAAACCACGAGAGGTGATAGGGAAACCACCATCGGAAATAATTACCCCCGAGCCTGTTGCAGTAGTTGCTGTCATGATAGATGTTGGAATAACCACATCACTGACAGAGAGTACAACTGTATCACAAAGACAACGTACCGAGCTGCCAAATGCTTTATTCTGGTAGGTAGCATCCGCATAACCAGGATAGAAATGCATAAAATAGGCATAACTGGTATTTGAAAATTGGTTACTGGACCAGTAATATCCATTTGCACCACGCACATTAAGGGCACCGCCTGTATCCAGATAACCTGCTGCGTGCAATTTTAATTCTGAGGCAAATACATCAGCCGGTGTCTGCCAGTTACGTGGTGATGCATCTGCATTGAACCATTCGTTATACGTTGGAAGGCGCCAACCGGTTCCCAACAAGAGACGACAAGGATCGTTGGCAGGCAACCAGTCACTGTTTTGAGAAATACCACCAGTCCATGCAGTTGCCGGTGTCCTGACCGTAGTAAACTGATAACCTTGCGGGTTATTAAACTGCCAGTACCAACCTGCAGATGGTTCTGTTGCATCGGTCACAGAAGAAGCCTGATGGTCAGCACCCAGGTTTTGTGTCAACCAACACTTTGCGGCTCCTGAAAGGATAGAACTAACAGAACCATAGGTTATTGTTTTCGTTACAGGAGCACCATTCACACCAGCCGTATGAGTCAATGTGAAGGTGGTGGGACAAATTTTAAAACTGGTTACATCCGGGCTATATCCGGTCCCCTTGGTATTCGTGGCATACCCCCGCACATAGTAGGTCGGTCCCTGTACCAACCCGGTTAATATTTCGGAGAAACTGCCTATCCCGCTACCGTTGGTAACTTTATTATCTCCAATGCCAGGATTGCCGGTGGTATTCCAGCATAAGCCACGGGCTGAAAGGGTTGCCCCGCCATTCGAAATAACACTGGCTGATCCAACAGCTGTATTCACTGTCATGCTTGCAGTTGGTGCGTTAACGTCACTGACAGTTGGAACAGCAATAACAATCGTATCCCGCAAACAACGAACCGGGAAAGGGTATGTTTTATACATAGTATTAACAACACTATTGCTGCTATTAATGAAAATATCATTCCCGTTGCCAGCTGTCGATTGCGTACTGCTCCAATAATAACCGGCAGAACCACGAGGATTTAACGTCCCGTTATTGTAGTCTAGAGAACTTGCCAGATGCAGTTTTAAAACCGAAGCATAAGCATCAGATGAAGTATTCCAATACTGAGGGGATCCTACCACATTTGTCCATTCACTGAATGTAGGAAGACGCCAGCCCAAACCCAGTAAATTGACACATGGATCATTTACAGGTAACCAGTCACTATTTTCAGATATAGTTGCTATCCAGGTGCTTGCCGGTGTTCGGGTAGTTCCATCATTTTTATAACCCTGCAACTTGTTGAACTGCCAATACCAACCGGCAGATGGTTCTGTGGCATCGGATACGGAAGTGGCCTGTTGGTCGGAACCCAGATTTTGGGTTATCCAACACCTTGGAGCTCCGGAGATAGTGCTGCTCACCGTACCATAGGTCACCGTTTTAGTTACCGGTGCACCGTTAACTCCTGCGACATGGATAGCGGTAAATGGATTACAAATTTTAAATCCGTTTACATGCGGACTATAAGCAGTTCCTTTGCTGTTTGTGGCAAATGCCCGCACGTAATAGGTAGGGCCTTCCATCAAACCGGTCATCATTTCAGAAACACTTCCTAATCCGCTTCCGGTAGCTAAAACATGATCCGAAATTGTCGGGTTGCCAGTTGTATTCCAGCAGACACCGCGCGAAATGAGTGTTGACCCACCATCCGCGATAACCTGTGCCGTAACGGAAGCCGTGCTCGCTGTCATGGTAGCGTTAGGAATGATTACGTCACTTACGGATAGTAGCACAGTATCACAGATACAACGGATTGCCATCCCATATGCTTTATAATTATTATTAACAGCTACGCTGCTGCTACCGTTAATCATAAGATTATTTCCGCTTCCGTTGGATGCTTGCGTGCTACTCCAATAATAGCCAATCGAGCCCCGGATATACAATGCCCCATTCCCATTGTCGAGATCCCCTGCCTGGTGCAATTTCAGGATCGAAGCAAAGGCATCTGCATACGTTGTCCAGGTTTGAGGTGAACTTATGACATTCGTCCATTCTACAGATGTGGGAATGCGCCATCCGGTGCCCAGTTGAAGGGTACATGGATCATTGGCTGGCAACCAGTTACTATTCTCGGATATGTTGCCATTCCACGAACTGGCGGGTGTACGGGTTGTTCCGTCATGTTTAAAACCCTGTGTGTGGTTAAACTGCCAGTACCAGCCGGCTGAAGCTTCTGAAGCATCCGTAGCCGAAACAGCCTGTTGGTCGGCACCAAGATTCTGAGTTAACCAACACTTAGTAGCTCCAGAAATATTAGTACTTATAGAATGATACGTGACCGTCTTACTTACCGGCGACCCGTTGAGTCCTTGTACATGTTGAACTGTGAATGCTGCCGGACATATTTTAAAACTGGTAATCGGACTAAAGACAGTACCCACACTATTAGTGGCATAGGCACGCACATAATAAGTTCCTTCGGTTAATCCACTCAGGGTGCTGGTGAAACTTCCCGTACCTGTGCCATTGGGTACAGGATTATCGGTTATGACTGGATTACCTGTGGTATTCCAACAAATGCCCCGGGCAGTAACTGCTGAACCTCCATCAAGTATTACAGCAGTTGAAGCATCAACTGAAGTTGAGGTGCTATTTGAAAAAGACACCATACTTACAGTAGGTTTTGAAAGATAAATGCTATCGCGTAAACAACGGATTGAAAGTCCAGCGGTAGATTTTACGAAATTTTGCATGAAACATAAAGTTGTATTGAATCCTATGTTTCCTCCATTAGCATCACTGATCTGCGTACTTGCCCAGTATTCACCGGAGTTTCCTCTTGAATTCATTGCCCCGCTGGTAAGGAATCCACCACCATGTAGTTTTAATATGGAACTATAGGCATTGGCTGAATTAGTCCAGTTTTGTGGAGCACCCATGACATTGGTCCATTCAACATAAGTCGGAATTCTCCAACCATTTCCCAGCAAAAGATTACAAGGGTCGTTGGCTGAAACCCAATCACTTTTCTCATTGATGGCAGCTCCCCATGTTGCAGGATAAAGTGTAGTAGTAAATTGATATCCCTGGGAGCGGTTAAACTGCCAGTACCAGCCGGCGGATAGTTCGGTGGCATCAGTTGCTGATGTAGCTTGTTGATCAGCTCCCAGGTTCTTGGTGATCCAACAGGCGGCCTTCCCTGTGAGTGAACTACTGACAGATCCATACGTTACAGTTTTAGTCACAGGAGCACCATTCAGCCCGGCAACATGCATTACCGTGAAAGTAGATGGACATATCCGATAGGAACTCACCACCGGACTGTATGCAGTACCGGCTGAATTCATAGCATAGGCACGTACATAATACGTTTTTTCGGTTAATCCACTTAATGTACTGGTAAAGCTTCCTGTACCGACTCCATTAGGAACAGGATTATCCGTCATGACAGGATTGCCGGTAGTATTCCAACATATGCCCCTGGCAGTTACTGCTGCACCCCCATCAGGGGTAACGGCTGCTGAAGCATCAAATGTAGTTGATGTGATATTTGAAATAGACACATTACTAACCGATGGTTTTGAAATTACAAGTGAATCCCGCAAACAACGTAAAGAAAGTCCAGCGGTAGATTTTACGAAATTCTGCATAAAACACAGAGTCGTATTAAACCCTATATTTCCACCATTTGCAGCACTTATTTGTGTAGCTGCCCAATATTCACCTGAGTTTCCTCTTGAATTAATTGCCCCGCTGGTAAGGAATCCACCTCCATGTAGTTTTAATACGGAACTATAGGCATTGGCTGAATTAGTCCAGTTTTGTGGAGTACCCATGACATTGGTCCATTCAACATAAGTCGGAATTCTCCAACCATTTCCCAACAAAAGATTACACGGGTCGTTGGCAGGCATCCAATCACTTGTTTCATTGATGGTCGCAATCCAGGTAGCCGGATAAAGGACTGTCGAATATTGATACCCTTGCGAGCGGTTAAACTGCCAGTACCATCCGGCTGATGGTTCGGTGGCATCCGTTGCAGAAGCAGCCTGTTGGTCTGCACCAAGGTTTTGAGTTATCCAGCAACGAGCGGCACCCGAATAAGTACTGTTCACGGAATGATAAACGACGGTTTTAGACACCGGAGCACCATTCATCCCTTCAACATGCTGAACCGAAAATACTGGAGCACACACTTTAAATGTAGTTACAGTAGAACTATAAGCGATTCCGGCACTATTGACCGCATATGCCCGGATATAATAGGTTATTCCTTCTGCTAATCCCGTAATGCTATCTGTGAAAACACCGGTACTATTACCTTCAGCAGCTACATGATCAGATAATCCTGGATTACCGGTAGTGTTCCAGCAAAATCCTCTGTTTGTAACAGATGAACCTCCATCCGGGGTTACGGCTGCAGTTGCAAGAATTGTCGTTCTTGATTTACCAGCAATAGTCACTACACTTGCAGATGGTTTGGTTATAGCAATTGAATCCCGCAGGCAACGTAAAGAAAGTCCACCTGTAGATTTCACAAAACTTTGCATGAAACATAAAACCGGATTGAATCCTAAATTTCCTCCATTTGCATCACTGATCTGTGTACTTGCCCAGAATTCACCGGAGTTTCCTCTAGCATTCATTGCCCCGCTGGTAAGGAATCCACCTCCATGTAATTTTAATACGGAACTATAGGCATTGGCAGAATTAGTCCAGTTTTGTGGAGCACCCATGACATTGGTCCATTCCACATAAGTTGGAATTCTCCAACCATTACCCAACAAAAGATTACACGGATCGTTTGCAGGTATCCAATCGCTTTTTTCATTGATGGCAGCACCCCATGTTGCAGGATAAAGTGCAGCAGTAAATTGATACCCCTGCGAACGATTAAACTGCCAGTACCAGCCAGCGGAGGCTTCGGTAGCATCAGCTGCTGAAGTAGCTTGTTGGTCAGCTCCCAGATTCTGCGTGATCCAACACGCTGCCTTACCTGAAAGTGAACTGCTGACAGATCCATATGTAACGGTCTTAGTCACAGGCGCACCATTTAGTCCTGCAACATGCAATACCGTGAAGGAAGAATGGCAAATTTTAAATGTGCTCACCACCGGGCTGTATCCGGTTCCTGCTGAATTCGTTGCATAGGCACGCACATAATAGGTAGGTCCTTCCACCAGGCTGGTCAGGGAATCCTTAAAGCTGCCTATACCTGTTCCTTTTTGGATAATATTATCGGCAATAGTAGGTGCACCCGTGGTATTCCAGCAAAGGCCACGTGCAGTTACCGGTGCCCCGCCATCCGTAACTACGGAAGCGGAATCGGTCGAAGCGCTTTGTGTAATATGGGATATAACCACATTGCTTACGGTGGCTCGGACTGCATGTGTAATCAGGCTGTCCAGATTCCCGTACCCTGTCCCTTTGGTGTTGATGGCATACGCACGGACGTAGTATTTTGTACCCGGGAAGAGACCTGCAATGGTGTTGGTATAAATGCTGTCCCCACCCGTGGCATTATTTATCTTTGTAAGAAGGGCTATCGTAGGATTTGGCAGCGTACTCCAGCAGATACCTCTTGTTGTTACCGGCATACCACCATTATCGAAGATATCTCCCCCACCCGTTGCTTTAATGGTGTCTATGTTGTACGGATGGATCGTGGTAAGTGAGGGCAACATGACCTGCAACGTGATAAATGTTGCTTCGCTCCCGTATCCAGTTCCCACGCCATTGGTAGCATAGGAACGTACGTAATAAATGGTATTAGGCTGTAGTTGAGACATTTTAACTACAAAAATTCCGATCGTACGGGTAGTATCATCCACCGTCTTGGTAGAAAGCGCAATAGTCGGGTTGCTGTAGATGCTCCATACGATACCTCGTGTGAGGATTGGGCTGCGTCCATCATCGGTTATCTTGCCGCCGGCAGTGGCAGTGGTAGCGATGATGTCCGTGGCCGGATACGTAGCAGTCAGGGTCGGTATGCCATTGGTAAGCAGAGTCTTTTCCGAGCCATATCCCGTCCCGATACTGTTGACCGCGTAAGAGCGCACGTAGTATAAGGTATTGGGTTGCAAACCTGTAAGCCCTTGAGAGAATGCACCCATTCCGGAACCGTTAGTTGTTTTGAAGTCATCCACAGTAGGGTTGCTATGGGCAGCCCAGCAAATGCCCTTGAGCGTGACATCCGATCCGCCGTCCATGGTGATAATTCCTCCGCTGGTGGCCGAATACCCTGTTACGGCTGTGGGATCTACCGTATTCAACATGGGTGCCGTTGGGAAAATGGAAACGGGTACCTGGTTACCGTAAGCGGTTCCGGCACTGTTGGTGGCATACGCCCGGATATAATACGAGGTACTCAATTGCAGGCCTGTGGCGGTACTGGTAAAGTTGGCCGATCCGGTACCGTCCATCGTGCGGTTTACTACCACCGTATCGGGATTGAAATTCGCGTTGATACTCCAGATTATCCCTTTGGCGGTGATCGCTCCATTGCCGTTGGTGGATATCTTTCCGCCGGTATATACCGACGATCGGGTGATTGGGGTGCCCAGGTTGGTGGTCAAAACAGGAAGGGCTACGGGCGTTGTAAAGCTTACCTCATTGCCGTATGCGATGCCCTGAGCGGTCGTGGCGTAAGCACGAACGTAGTAGATGGTGGCGGGTATGAGGTTTGCCATCTCGTTGTAGAACTTACCGGTACTTGCAGGACCTGAGGAAAGGAAGGTTTTGGTGGATAAGGCTACAGTCGGGTCGTGAGCCGGACTCCAAATTATTCCTTCGTTGGTAATGGGGGCTGCCGTGTTTGAGTCGCCGATGACATTTCCTCCTCCAGTGCCCGTGTAGCCATCCGAGCCTGCAGATGCAGTCAGGGTTTGTATACTTAGCGTGATGAAACTGATTTCATTTCCATAGGCGATGCCGATACTATTGGCTACATAAGCCCTTGCATAATAGGTAGTGTTCACCTTCAGACTGGTTATCCCGGAAGTAAACTTCTTGTCGTCCAGCCCGGTAGTAGCTGTCTTGTTCACTACCACCGTATCGGGACGGAAGCCGTGTGTGGTGCTCCATATCATACCACGCGTGGTGATGGGTTCCCCACCGTTGTCGGAGATAATGCCGCCCGAGGCAATGCTTGTCCAACTGATACTGGTTGCCTCTGTGGTAGTGAGTGTCGCAACTTGCGCCGGATTAGTATTGAAACTAAGCATATTGCCGTAAGTCGTACCCGCGATATTGGTAGCATATCCCATCACATAGTAGGTAGTAGCACCCTTCAGGTTTTTCAATGCCATCTCGAAGATGGAGTCAGAGGTGGTTGCAGACATCTTGTTGACCTGAACCGTATCTGGGTTGAAGCCTATCATGGTGCTCCATACCACTCCTCTGGCAGAAAGGAGTACACCGCCCCTGTTGGTGATTATAGCACCCACATTTCCTTTGGTAGGCCCTTCGGGGTAGGCATAGTTAGTTATTACCGTTGCCAGGTTTGGCGTGCTAAAGCTGGCCAGTTCTCCGTAAGTGACCCCGACACTGTTTTCCACATAGGCCCTCACGTAGTACTTGGTACCTGTTTGCAAACCTGTCATCAAACTAGTGAAAGAACCCACGTAATAACCGGTAGTGGCCGTCCTGTTAACTACAACTGTATCGGGAATAAAGGTTGGGGTGTTACTCCAGACCAAACCGCGCGTGGTTACCAATGCACCACCGTTGGTTGTGATATTACCACCACCGGATGCGATAGTCGAAGAGGTGGGATGCGATGGCAGAGTAGTAATGGTTGCCAGTTCCGGAGGCAATGTGGTAAAGGTTTCCACCTGTCCGTAAGCTACCCCGACGCTGTTTTTGGCATACGCACGGACGTAATAGGTGGTATTCCCGAACATATTGGTAAGGGAACGGATAAAGCTCACTGTACCCACTCCGTTGACAAGAACGCTGTCGCTGATGGTGGGTGGCGAAACTACACTCCAGCAAAGGCCATTTTCAGTAACTTCGGTACCTCCATCGGAAGTGATGTTCCCCCCTGTTTGTACAGACATACTGGTAACACTCGAAAGATCGGGCACTACGGTTGTCACCGTCGGATAATAGTAGGTAGTAATGCTTACTACATTGTCCGAATATCCTGTTCCTGTGGAATTGGTGGCGTAAGCGCGTATGTAATAGGTCATACCCGGTTGCAGGCGGTTCGCTATGGCGGTAAAATTACCCGAACCGGCTATTGTGCTGCGGTTAATAACCACGGTATCGGGTACAAAGGAGGAACTGGTGCTCCATACCAGGCCTTCGGTGGTGATAAGTCCACCGCCATTGCTGATAATTTTCCCTCCACCGTTCACGTGCAAACCATCGCCCCCGTTGGTGGCAGGAATGGCTGTCAGTGTCGGAATAACCGGAGGCTCCGTAGTAAAGCTTTGCACCTGTCCGTAGGCGGTGCCGGCTTCGTTGGTGGCATAAGCCCGCACATAATACGTTACGCTGCCCATTAGTTCGGTCATGCTGTGGATAAAGCTGCCTATACCGATATTCCCGGTAGTGTGGGAGTCATCGATGGTTGGGACCCCGGTAGTGTTCCAACAGATACCGCTGGTAGTTACGGGTGTTCCACCGTCGCTGCTGATCTGACCTCCACTGGTAGCCGTAACATTGGTGATCTCGCTTACCGGCGAGGTGACAATGGTAGCCAGGGTGAAGGTCGAGAAGCTGATTACATCCCCGTAGGCCATGCCTACTTTGTTGACGGCATAGGCCCTCATATAATATCTGGTGACGGGAGTCAGGCCGGTCATGGTGGCCGAGAAATTGCCTACTCCGCTACCAGCTTTCACGTAATTATCGGCTACAGTCGGATCACCTGTCAGGTTCCAGCAAACGCCGGTTTCGCTCACCGTGGCACCGCCTGCATCGATTACATTGCCTCGTCCTACTGCTTTCACGCTTCCTATGTTGATCGCGTCTGTGGTGTTCACCACAGGCAATACGGGTGGAGCGGTAACCAGGCTGTCGAGATTACCGTATCCCTCCCCAGCAGTATTAAGAGCATACGCTCTCACGTAATATTTGGTACTGCCCAACAGGTTGGTCATGTTGGTAACAAATGTGCCTGTCCCTGAACCTGTAGCAGTGTGATTCCCGCTTAAGGTAGGATTGGGTGAAATGCTCCAGCAAACGCCGCGTTCGGTAACAGCAGTATTCCCGTTGAACGAAATAGTACCTCCTGATACGGCGGACGATGATGCCATAGCACTTGGATGTGCGGTAGTAAGAGTAGCCAGCAAGGAGGGCAAAGTGCTCACACTATCAGCGCCAGAATACTTCAATCCATTGGAGGTATAGGCATAAACCCTATAGTAATATTTCGTGTCGGTGGGCAGGTTGAATATATTCCTGCCAATTCCTCCTGCCCAGAAACCGTCGTACGAAGAAGCGTCGCTGACCGTTGGGTTAACATTGGTGGTGCTCCATACGAAACCTTTAGTACCAATATCCTTATAGCCAGAACTATTGACCGTACCACTCATGGTGAAGGAAGTGATAGTTATGCTGCTGGCACCGTAGGCGATGAGTTGGCTCGACTGCATCATCATACTATCCAGGTTACCGTAAGCCACACCTGCACTGTTCACGGCATAAGCCCTCACGTAGAATTTAGTATTTTCTCTCAATCCTCCCACTATCATATTGCCGTTTTTAAACGGTTGGATAACAAAGGTACCAATACCGGCCGCCTCAGGATCGGCAACATGACTATCGCTATAGGTAGGACTGGGCGAGGTACTGTAGCACACCCCGCGTTCGGTTACAGCGCTGTTGCCATCGCTGTAAATCTCACCTCCAAGCACTGCGTAGTTGGTAGTCATGGAATGCGGTGTAGTGGTAACCAGCAGGGGATAGTCCGCAGCCAGGAAGCTTAGGTTCTCCCCATAACCCACCCCATCGCTATTAATGGCATATGCTCGCACATAATAGGTTGTATTCGGGGTCAATCCACTCAGGTAGCTGGTGTAAACACCGGTACCTACGCCCGTAACGGTTTCGGATGTTTTGGTATCCAGGTCAATAGTAGGGTTTGGAGAGGTACTCCACACCACACCATGAGCCTGCAAATTCATATCCCCCACATAGAAGACAGTACCGCCGCTGTAAACACTCCGTCCCTGTATCTGATTCGGTTCGGTGGTGGTCACTATTGGCAACGAAGTTGACTTAAAGCTGCTTTCCGTGCTGTAAGCAGTGCCTACTGCATTGGTAGCATAGGACTTTACGTAATAGGTAGTACCCGGCACTAGGTTCAGTAGGTTCATCAGGAAGGTGCCTATATCCAGCGGGTTCACGGTAGTGGACGACACACAGGTTTTGTTTGTCGAATCGGTGGTATAGTAGCATATACCCCGGTCGGTAATGGGTGCTCCTCCGTTGTGTAGTATCAGGAAGGTAGCCGTGGATGCGGTGTTCACCGTATTACTAAAAGTAGGTGGGTTCAACGCAGGCAATATCGGCGGCAAAGTAGTAAAAAACAACAGGTTGCCATAGGCAGTTCCGTATACGTTCACGGCATATGCCCTGACATAATAAGTAGTAGTACCCAACAGGTGCTTCATGTCGCTTGGGAATTCGCCGACCCCTGATCCATCATTGGTAATGAACTGATCCGGATCATCAACCGGGTCGCCTTTAGTACTCCAGATAATTCCCCTACGGGTGATAGGCGCGCCACCGTTGTTGGTTATCTTACCTCCGCTGGTAGCCACAATACTGCTTATACCAGTTATATCGAGCGTAATGATAGTCGGAGCATCCGGATCGATGGTTAAGGTACGGTCGTCACCGTAAGATATCCCGACGGCATTTTTGGCATATGCCCGGTAATGGTATACACTCCGCGGGGTAAGTCCGGTAAGAACACTCATGTAAATCCCCAATCCGTCACCATCCGATGTTTGTAAACCATCATAGGTAGGGGCAGGCAAAGTGCTCCAGCAAACGCCTCGTTCGGTAATCGGAGAACCGCCGTCACTCAACACATTTCCACCCGCGGTGGCAGTGGTATTGAAGAGCGAAGAAGCAGCAAGGGTAACTACTTTGGCAAAATCAGGCATTGTAAACTGCTCTTGTTGCCCGTAAGCCACCCCAGCTGTATTGATGACATACGCCCGCACATAATACGTTTTCCCAGCCGTTAAGCCAGTCATACCACTGGTAAAAGTGCCGGTGCCGTCGCCCGTGATGGTTTCTGCCATCTTAGTAAGGAGGTTTATCGTCGGATCCGGCAATGTATCCCAGCAGATACCGCGCGAGGTAATCACAGAATAGCCCGAATCCAGCACGTTACCCCCACTGTTGGCGGTTGTCCCTGCCACGCCGGAAGGCGCAGTGGTAGTGATATGCGCCAGTGTAGCCGTGGTAAAACTGGTTTCACTGGTATAACCAGTTCCCGCACTGTTCGTGGCATATCCTTTCACATAATAGGTTATTCCTTGCGATAATCCAGTCAAGGTAGTTATAAAGGTGCCAATGTCAGTTGGAGTAACCGTGGAGGACGGAATATAGGTGTAGTTTACCTTATCGGTGCTGAAACATACTCCCCGTTCGGTTACAAGAGCTCCTCCGTTATTCTCTATAATC